>Ga0164305_10000730_pt1 | contig 12804 bp, 14 predicted proteins | sample Whisoiple_237_MG_FD_110215 | JGI IMG/M metagenome (GOLD analysis project Ga0164305, IMG submission 110215) | Soil microbial communities amended with pyrogenic organic matter from upstate New York, USA - Whitman soil sample_237_MG | ecosystem: Environmental > Terrestrial > Soil > Agricultural... | reverse complement strand
CGGACAGGAATGGCAACCTTACTTAGCAGGACGTTGAATGATCAGCTCCAGAACTCTGCGTTTAGCTTTTGGGTCAACTCCAACTAGGCGCACATACATTCCACTATGCTCTTCTAAAGTTCCTTCTAATGCTTTGATCACATCAGATTCACGATTTGCTTGAATCACACCACTACTTTGCCAGGAACTTGTTTGAAACCGGCGCTTATCAGCATACTCTGTACTGATCTGATGACCTTGCTTTAGTAATTGACCGACTGATTCCACAACCTCGGAACTCAACCGCTTACTCTGGAAAGAACTACTGGAAGATTTAGCAGCAGGAGTAGAAGCAGACTTCCGAGAATTCTGACTAGAGCTTTCAGGGGTTTTCCCATCAGGTCTTTGAATAATAGTCTCTAGAACTCGCCGCTTGGCTTTAGAGTCAATGCCAATCAGCCGCACATATTCTCCGCTATGGTTGGCTAAACAATCTTCTAGAGCAGCAATGACCTCAGATTCTCGCTTGGCTTCAATCGGAGAGCAACTTTGCCAGGAACTTGTTTGGAATCGGCGCTTATCAGCGTGCTCAGTCCCAACTTGGTAACTTTGAGCCAGCAGTTGACGCACTTGAGCTATAGCTTCTGGACTCAATTTTGAATTTTGGCTTCCAGTACTGGAATTACTGAAATTACTAGAAAAAGTTGCAGTCCTGCTCGTACCCTTTTTAGCAGGCTGGTCATCAGGTCGTTGGATAATAGTTTCCAAAACCCGTCGTTTTGCTTGAGTATCAATCCCAACTAACCGTACATACTGACCACTATGTTCAGCTAGGCAAGCCTCCAGAGCCGTAATCACGTCTGACTCACGATTTGACTGGATGGGGGTACAGCTTTTCCATGAACTGGTGCGGAAACGGCGTTCATCCGCATATTCAGTGCCAATTCTGTATCCTTGCTGTAATAGTTGACGGATCTGCTCGAATGCTTCTGAACTAAAACTCATACTGGGTACTGGATGATTAAAATAGCTGTTTGAATTCGATGCTTGGGATTGAGAAGGTGGGTTGGTTTCATTACGGACTGGTGTAATACACGCAATATCATCCGCACAGAGATAACCTGAACGCAACGCGTTATTGATGCCAACCACATGAGTGGAAAACTGGATATCAGCCGCTTGCACATCAGGTAGGCGATCGGCTTGCTGTTGATTAGTAATTATGGCTCCTGAAGGCACATACTTACCGGGGGGAACTTCTACATCCTGAATTAGGGCATGCATCATCACTATGCAACCCTTTCCCACCCGAGCGTTAAATACAGTAGAACGAAAGCCGATAAAGCAGTCATCCCCAATGTAAGCTGGACCGTGAATTAAAGCCAAATGGGTAATAGAAGCATTATTCCCAATCCAGACAGAATATTGATTTTGGTCATCCCCTAGAACTCTGCCTTGTTCCAGACCATGAATGACAACCCCATCTTGGATATTTGTGCCTTCACTAATATAGAAGGGACTGCCTTCGTCTGCTCGGATTGAAGTTCCTGGAGCAATGAGTACGTTGGCACCAATATAAACATCTCCAATAATATTGGAGAAGGAATGGACATAAGCCGTTCGATCTATTTTGGGTTCGGCCAAGTTTTTTGACCAAGGGGTAGGGGGAGCCGCAAGGCTACGGACCACCATAAGGGAATTCCTCCTAGCTGAAGATGGAAGATTGAGGTATAGCTGTCGCTATACAAAACTCAGTAGATATCTTGTTTGTCTTATAACTGGACAGTCCATCTGACTAGCTCACAGGTTAGAACTAATACTGGTCTTTCTTGCTGTAGAACAGGCCATTATCAACACTCACGGTGTCAATAATGCCTATCACCACAGCATCTAGAGGACGCATTTCGCTACCAGAACCTTGGCGAGCCGCACTACCACGACTGACAAGCACCCACTCATCAACCCCTGCTCCCACGTTATCTGCCGCTACTTCATATTTAGGCAATGGGCATCCATTTTCATCGATAAACTGAAGTAGAAGGAACTTAACACCCCTCAGACTTGGCTCTTTGTGGGTACTGACAACTGTGCCACGAACTTTAGCGATTTGCATGGAACTCTATCTAAGGTCTTGAAAGCGGGCCAGAACGAATGCCACTGACATTTTCACGGAATTGCTCAACCGCATCAGTATAGCGAATGGGAAGAACGTACTCGAGGTTCTCGTGAGGACGAGCAATAATATGGGTTGACAGAACCTGTCCTCCATTGACTCGTTTCACTGATTCAACCCCAGCAGCTACAGAGGCTTGCACTTCGGAGACATCTCCCCGGACAATCACTGTGACTCGACCACTACCAATCTTTTCGTAGCCCACTAGGGTGACTCGCGCTGCTTTAACCATTGCATCAGCAGCTTCTACAAGGGCTGGAAACCCCAGAGTTTCAATCATTCCAACAGCGATCGCCATGACTTTGTATCCTTTTTAAATTTCTGACACTAGACTGAACGTGAAAGACCTTGACTGACTTACAGTTGGTCTTATATCTATAGAGTAGGCTTTTGTGGTACCCCCACGTTTAAATTGGGGATATCGAAGGCTTAGTAGATATTACATGCGGAACTGCTCAACTGCTTCGCTGTAACTAATTGGCAGAACGTACTCAAGATTTTCGTGAGGGCGAGCAATAATGTGGGTCGATAGCACTTCTCCACCATTGACTCGTTTTACTGATTCCACTCCGGCAGCTACAGAGGCTTGTACTTCCGAGACATCTCCCCGAACAATCACTGTGACGCGAGCACTGCCAATCTTTTCATAGCCCACCAGGGTTACTCGAGCGGCTTTGACCATTGCATCTGCTGCTTCTACAACAGCAGGAAAGCCTTTAGTTTCAATCATTCCGACAGCAATTGGCATGTTGTTCTCCTACAGACATTATTGCGAATATTGTTTCACAAAAAACTTGGTGATTATACCTATCCTGAAATTAGCGACGGGAGAACCCATTTTTTATTTTTTATCCAGGTTAATAAGTATCTTGATTAATAATAGAATTGTCGTTGTCACTTTGGCAATATAAATAGTAATTATAATTTTTAATTTTATATATTTGTAAAGCTAATGTACAAGGGTTTGTATCTTGTGCTTAGAGTATAACAGATCAATATCTCGTACATTTCCTGCTAATTCATACTTCCAAGAGTAGTCATACAAGGAATATATTGAAGTACATCTAACCTTTGTACAGGCTGATATACAGCTTTTTAATTTATATTTTTCCTAGGCTTAAAATGAATTTGAAATTAACTTATTAAGCGCCTATAGATTTTATTAATAAAGTTGGTGACGTGCTTTAGCCAAATTAAATCAGTAAACTTCAGAGCCTCTATTTGTTATTTTAGGATGTAAAGATTAAGTTTTTAATGAACTTTACGGTTAAGCTAAATAAATCAGTAGTAGCAATCAAATAAAGTAGCAAGTCGTTTCCTAGGGCAGAATCTAGTCCTGTTTTTCTGGTTCTATAAATTGCACCAGATTAGACTGTACTTATTAACCGCCATCTGGTAGGGTTCTCGACGCGGCTAGAGGAAGTTTCTAGGATGCTTCCTGGCAGCATTGTTCTACCTACCCTTGGTATGATGCTCTATTGTCCTATGCTGAAAAACTGGAAGCACTTGCTCTCCAGACCTGATTAACAAGGAAGATTTGTTAAATGTCATCGTCCCCCAAGGTAATTGTTGTGGTTAACGGAAAAGGTGGAGTTGGAAAAACCACAACAGCTATGGCATTATCAGGTATTTTTGCAGAAGAATATAAAGTTTTAGCAGTTGATGCAGATAGCCAGGGCAGCTTTTCTTGGTGGACGCAGAGAAGTCAGAATGGCATGGACTTCGACGTAGTGCGAGAAACAAACCCAGAACTTTTAAAAGATTTACAGAAAGTTACAGACTACGAATTTGTTGTGGTGGATACACCTCCAGCGCTAAGCTCTAAATCATTGGTAGCCGCGATCGCTGCTGCTGATTATCTGGTCTTGCCTACACCACCAGCCCCATTAGACTTGGCTGTCCTGATCGAGACAATTAAAGAAGTTGTTATGCCGCTTGGGGTAACTCATCGGGTTCTATTTACGCGGGTTTACCCGCGCAGTTTAGGAGAAGCACGGGAAGCTCAAAAAACGCTGATGGAACTGGGAATTCCTACCTTCGATACCTTTGTGCGTGCTTACAAAGCTCATGAACGAGCAGCGCTAGAAGGGAAGCCGATTACTCAATGGCAAGGAAAGAATGCACACAAAGCCGAGGCGGACTACCGCCAAGTGATTCATGAAATACAGCTCGATTGGAGGAAGCTATGACTAAGAAACGTTTATCGGATTTGTTACGAGCAGAGGTTCAGAAATCTCCGGATTTAGAAACTGAAGCAGGTCAAGAGATCCCATCAGATCAACCTTTAGAGTCGGATACAGCGCTGCCTGAACTAGAAATCTCTCCTGAAATTACAGAAGAACCTTCAGCCATGAATATATCAGAAGACCTTCGGAATAAGCGTACTGGCACAACCAAAGCTGACTTAGAAGCCACAGTCGCCGAGTTGAAAGAAGCCCTCTACAAAGCCCAAAGCAGAGAAAATTCTTTACAACAACAAATTATTGATTTGCAGTCAAACTTGCAGACGCAAAACAAACTTGTCCAAGATGCTCAGAAAGAGCTAGAACAAGTTAATGTGCTCAAAGCAGAGTTTGAACAGGCAAAAGAATTGATTCTCAAACTCTCGGAAACTAACTCCAAAAAGCCATCAGAAGGAATAACTCCTTCTAGACAAGGGGATGATAGCTTGAGGTCACAAAAGTTGAGTTTGAAGAAATTGCCTTACCATGTAATTCATTTACCTGCCGAAATTAGTAAGCTTTCTGATAACGATATTGGCTGGGTTGATTAAGTGAAGGCTTTAGAGAATTAACTACCCGCAGCAGATGCGATAGTCTCTGAGGCTGGTTTCTGCTGCTGTAGAGCGTGAAGGACGATAGATTGGCAATTGGTTGATTCACCGAAATTCACAGTCTATCTCTACGTTGCCCTTCCGGTATTGATGATCAGCCATTCAGCAGACGTAGTACCCAACCCATTTCTTGTACAAAAAAGCTTGCCCAAGAGTTTGAATGCTCCCGGCAAGCTTTTGGCTACACTTCTACATTTAAGTCAGATTACTTCCTTATAGCTGCTTAACTTCAGAAACTAATTTTCCGACGATATCTTTAGCACTGCCAAATAACATCGTTGTCTTGTCTTTGTAGAACAACTCGTTATCAACTCCTGCAAACCCTGTACTCATCCCTCGCTTAATCACGATCGCGTGCTTTGCCCGATCAACCTCTAAAATAGGCATTCCGTAGATAGGACTAGCAGTATCGTGGCGTGCTGCGGGATTGACCACATCATTAGCCCCAATCACTAAGGCAACATCAGTTTGCTCAAACTGCGGATTAATGTCATCCATATCATGAAGTTGTGGATAAGGGACATTCGCCTCTGCTAATAACACATTCATATGTCCCGGCATCCGGCCGGCAACTGGGTGAATGGCATATTTAACATCCACACCGAGCTTTTCCAACTGATCTGCTAACTCCCGAACAGCATGTTGTGCCTGGGCTACAGCCATTCCATATCCCGGCACAATCACCACAGAGCGGGCATAACCTAACATCATTGCGCCTTCTTCTGGATCGATGCTACGGACAGATTTATCTGCGCTTCCTGTACGCGCACTGCCGCCACTGACTTTACTGCTACCCCCAAAGGCACCAAATAATACACTGGCAAGAGAACGGTTCATTCCCTTACACATAATTTGAGTCAGGATAATTCCGGATGCGCCTACTAAAGCCCCAGCGATAATCAACATATTGTTCATTAGCACAAAGCCTGCGGCGCTAGCTGCTAACCCCGAGAAGGAGTTTAGCAGCGAGATGACCACAGGCATATCAGCGCCCCCAATCGGGAGAACAAAGAGAACGCCTAGCACCAAAGAGATCCCCGTCAGGATGAGAAAGGTCATCGGATCTTTGGGCGAAACTAATAGATAGCCACTCCCAACCAAAAAGCTGATTACGAGCAACGCATTCACCGGTTGCTGTAAGGGAAAAGTAATTGGGGAACCACTCATGAGTTCTTGTAGTTTGGCGAAGGCAATCAAACTTCCTGTTAAGGTGATGCCACCGATCAAAATACTCAGAATCATGGTGATGGAACTATCTAGCGACACCGTTTCTGAGGAGTGCAATAGTCGCCAAAATTCTGCGATCGCCACTAGTGTAGAAGCGCCACCGCCCAAACCGTTTAATAAACCTACCATTTGGGGCATGGCGGTCATTTCGACTTTGTAGGCCGCGATCGCGCCTAACACGGAACCAATCACAATTCCCAAGAGAATCATTTCGTAGTTCAGCACCCCTTGATGCAGCAGCGTTGCCACAATCGCAATCAGCATCCCAACGGCAGCGACTACATTGCCTTTCCGGGCCGTGGCTGGGGAACCCAAATCTTTTAAACCGAGGAAAAATAAGGCGGTTGCGACTAAATAACTTAGCTCAATCCCAGTAGGTATAAATTCACTCATGCTTTAACTTCTTTTTTCTTGAACATTTGCAACATCCGATCCGTCACCAAGAAACCACCTACAACGTTGATGGTGGCTAAGATCACCGCAATCAATCCCAAAATGACGGTTAAGTTCCACTGACGCTCACCCGCCACTAAAATCGCCCCAATTACAGCAATGCCCGAAATCGCATTAGAACCCGACATCAAGGGAGTGTGCAGGGTGGGTGGCACTTTGTTAATCACCTCTGCCCCAGCTAGGGTTGCTAGGACAAACACAAATAAAGCAGCGATCAATCCTTCTGCCATAGTTTTTAGAGACTCCTGAATTTTTTAGCCTTTATTAGGCAACGTAATTTGTTAACTACTAACCACTGACGGTTGACTGCTGATCACCGACTCTCGCACGCGCTGATTGCAAATTTGACCCGCATGAGTTACACAGGTGTTGCTAACGATGTCGTCAGCAAAATCTAGTTGCAAAGCCCCATCTTTGACCAGATATTGCACCAAAGATTGCACATTTTTGGCATACATTTGGCTGGCATGAACGGGCATTGAGGCTGGCAAATTGATCGGACCAATAATCGTCACGCCGTTTCGCTGCACATCTTTTCCAGGTTCAGTGCAGGCACAGTTACCACCTTGCTCGGCAGCGATATCCACGATCACGGCTCCTGGCTTCATTTGGGCAACCATTTCTTCGGTAACTAAAATGGGGGCTTTTCTACCGGGAACCCTGGCTGTGGTGATGACGGCATCGGCGTGTTTAACGTGTTCTGCTAACACTTCTTGCGATCGCCTTTTCGCTGCCTCCGACACTTCCTTGGCATAGCCACCCTCAGCAACTGTCTCTTCTTCGAGTGTTACTTCTACGAATTTAGCCCCTAAGCTTTGTACCTCTTCCTTCGCCGCCGGACGAATATCAAAGGCTTCTACAACGGCTCCTAAGCGGCGAGCAGTGGCGATCGCTTGTAAGCCTGCGACCCCCGCTCCCATAACAAATACTTTGGCGGGTGGAATCGTACCAGCCGCCGTAGTCAACATTGGGAAGTATTTGGGCATGGCTGCTGCGGCAATTAAGACGGCTTTATACCCCGCAACTGAAGCTTGAGATGACAAGGCATCCATACTCTGGGCGCGAGTGGTGCGCGGAATTAATTCCATTGCTAAAGAGGTAATTTGGCGACTTGCTAAACGCTGCACGATATGGGAATTTACCAAAGGATTGAGGAAACTAATTAAGGTTCCGCCTTCCCGCATTTGGTCAATCTCATGTTCGTAAGGTACGCCTACTTTCAGCCACACATCGGCTTCTCTCCATAGGGTTCCGGTGTCCGCAATGATTTTTGCTCCCGCATCTTCATAGGCGCGATCGCTAAAAAATGCGCCTTCACCTGCGCATTTTTCTACCCAAACTTCTAAGCCTTGTTTAACTAACTTGGCTACTACGTCTGGAATCAGTGCTACCCGATGTTCACCGACTTCTATTTCTTTAGCCACTGCTATTCTCATGCCTTCTCCTTCATTAGCGGATAGTTGAGCAGTCATTGGTTAAAAAACGAATGACTGAAGACAAACCGTCATTTAGATAATGTCAATTCTTTGGCTGGATGCGTCTTGAGTTTTTAGCACTCTCTGAACCGTTGATGTTTTTTCCTACCCCAGCCTGACATTTTTAATACTGAACTTGCTGTATAGGCTGCCGCAACTACCTGATTAAACTTTTTCCTAGCAGGCGATCGCGCTTTAGCACTGCTGCCGATCTTAAACGGCCGCTCTTGTATTGACTGAATTAATACCACTCAGAACTAATTTCCAGACATAGGACGCTATTTTGCATCCTATGTTGATCCCCCAAGGTTGGGCTTTATTTTTAACTTGTCTTAGTAATTCACAATCTCAATTCATGTTTAGTAAACCTTTAACATGACTGCTTACGAGGGCACTTTTGAGCAGATTTTTACGTCACCATCATCCGGTCATCTGTATCTGCTCTAGCCTGATTGAGTCAGGAATAGTAAAGTTTAGTAACAGATGCCTACTTACAGTTCAGGTATAAAGCCTATGTTTCCTACAACAGCCTTTAAACGCCGTTTATTTTCTGCCCTAGCTGTCAGCAGTTGTCTGCTGGCTAGTTTTCCAGTCCTGACTAAAGCACAAGGCTTACCTGGATTAGTTCTCTTTAGCGGCATTAACCGTGAGAGTCAGCTCAATTATGTGCTGGACTACGGTAGACGGGATATGTGGGATCGATATGAGCTAAAAATCCCGGCGAAGAAGCTGAAATTAGGAGTCGCACAGTTTGAAATTGAATATCCTGAGTACTATGACGGTAAATTTGACAAAGATAAAATTGAAGTCCTGGTAAAAGGGAAATCTGTACCTTTACAAACAGTGAATTGGGATAAAGAAGGTCACAGAATCCAGATTTTTCCTCAAGAACCCATTCAAGCCGGGAATGATGTCAAAGTCATCTTCAATAACGTCAAAAATCCGCCTTTTGGGGGCACTTATTATTTTCACTGCCACATTTTTACCCCTGGTGATGTTCCCCTACCCCGGTATGTCGGCACCTGGATTATAAGTGTTGGCTAGAGGGAAAGGATCAGGCTGTCATCCAATGTAGGAAAAGCTTTGTTGTGAGGTGTGAAGGTTTAACCTTCACACCTTGTTATTGGTAGGAAGCAACGCTGAAGCTTTCCCGTTGCATCCTAGTTTTAAACTTCTCGATCGATCTCTCAGAACTCAACGGCTCTCAAATACTTCTGCAACAATTCTCCAGTAACGGCAGAAACCTGTTATCGTGGTAAATTGTGACTTTTTATATCAAGTCTTGATTCGTCTACTGGGAATGAGGGTCTATGACTCAGCGTACTCTACACGGAACCAACCGTAAGCAAAAAAGAACATCAGGTTTTCGGGCGCGGATGCGTACCAGAACTGGTCGCAAGGTGATTCAATCGCGTCGAACTCGCGGTCGTTATCGGCTAGCCGTTTAGTGAGGGTAAAAGCTCATGATGGCTGAGACTCGTGGCGCTGCCTAGAGCCAATCGACTCCGACGCCGGCAAGATTTTAAGCTTGTCTACCAGAGTGGTCGTCGCCGTACAGGTTTTTGTTTAACAGTGCGATATCTACGGCATCCCGTAAATATTACTAACGCTGATGAAGCAAAACCAACAGATGCTCCCAATGGTATAACAGCTACTTGCTTTGGCATTTCCATCAGCCAAAAAGTCAGCAAAAAGGCGGTAGTACGAAATCGGATTAAACGGCAAATTCGAGCCGTCTTACGCCAATTTTTGCCCCGCATCTCACCGGGTTGGCTGGTGGTGATCGGGGTGCGGTCTTCTGCCTGTGGGTGCAATTATGACGAAATTTTGCGAGAATTAGAGCAATTGTTGGTAGAAGCTGAGGTAATAAATGGGCATTCGCGAAGAAATCTTCTATGAGGGGGGTCCTCATATCGGAGATTTAATTATTAATCTCCTTCTGGGATTGACAGTCATCTGTTTGCCTCTCACGGTGGGAGCTATTGTGCGGGCACTTTGGCTGCGCTATCGAATTACTAACCGCCGGGTTTCCATTACCGGGGGATGGATGGGACGCGATCGCACCGATATTATTTACTCAGAAATTACCAACCTGACAAAAGTTTCCCGTGGCATTGGTTTATGGGGAGATATGGTCATCACACTCCAAGATGGTAGCCGCTTGGAAATGCGAGCCGTTCCCCGATATCGAGAAATTGCTGACTATATCAATGAGAAAATAGTAACCAAAACTGGTAAAGCAGCGGGAAATGTGAGTCGCTAACCTAGGGAAGCAACCTTGCCAAATCAAGGATTCCTGAGGCGATCGCTACACGGCTGATTAATAGGTTGACTGGCAAAGATTCGATACATTAGATTTAGAAAACTTTACAGTGCCCAGCGGACTAAGAACGAATGGACTTTGGTATCGGGTTTCTCTCCAATAATGTCATGTTGCCGATCCTGGATTTCTTCTACGGGATCGTGCCGAGCTATGGTTTAGCGATTGTCGCGCTAACATTGGTCATTCGCTTTGCGCTTTATCCCTTGAGTGCTGGCTCCATTCGCAGCATGAGGCGCACAAAAATCGCCCAGCCGATTATGCAAAAGCGAGTCAAAGAAATTCAGGAAAAATATAAAGATGATCCTGCAAAGCAGCAGCAGGAAATGAGTTCTATCTACAAAGAATTCGGGAATCCCCTGGCTGGGTGTTTTCCAGTACTGCTGCAAATGCCAGTGCTGTTTGCCTTGTTTGCTACCTTACGAGGTTCACCCTTTTCAGATATTAACTACACCGTAAACTTACAAATTCTACCGCAAGCACAAGTTGAGCAGGTTCAATCTCAACCTTTTACCACCGCTCCTCAAAACATCTACTTTACTGATGGTGTCCATGCGCCCATAGAAGCAGTGGTGCCGACAGGTAACCGCTTAGCCGTGGGAGAAAAGACCCATTTAGAGTTTCAAACGGCGACTGGAAAATCTTTTGATGCTCTGATTAAAGAGTACCCAGACTCAGAGATTACTCCCCACTGGAAAGTCACGAAAGGGGAAGATCTGGTAAAACTTAACGAAGACGGGACTTTAGAAGCTCTACAACCCGGAGATATCACTCTTCAAGGCACCATTCCTGGGTTAGCTGCCAATAAAGGATTCCTATTTATTGATGCCCTCGGACGAGTCGGCGCTTTTGATCAAGACGGAACGATTCACTGGGATATCGTTGGCATGGTGCTGTTTTTTGGCATCAGCTTGTATGTGAACCAAATCCTATCCGGTCAAGGGTCTTCCACAGGTGGTAACCCTCAGCAGGAAACCATCAATAAAATCACTCCCGTCATTTTCTCCGGGATGTTTTTATTCTTTCCGCTTCCGGCGGGAGTTTTGATGTACATGTTGATTGCCAACATTTTTCAGACGGGTCAAACATTCATTCTCTCGCGTGAACCTTTACCGGAAAATCTGCAAAAAATTGTGGAATCCCAAGAGAAAGAAGAAAAGGAAAAAGGACGCGAGACTCTTCCCTTTGAACCCGGTCGTTCTAAGAAAAAGGCATCGAGTTAGTAGCCATGAGTGATTACCGAATGCAACGGGGTCAGCAGTGGCTAGAAAAACTTTTGCAGCTAGCGAAACTTCCCGCTCAGGTGAGTACAGAGCTACCTGCGATCGCCCAGGCTAGTGAACCCTCTCAAGAGTCTTCTGCCAGCTACTGGTTGACAATCGACGCAACTCAATTAAAACCTGAACAAATTGACACGTTAATCGGTCCGGAAGGGGTGACGCTAGATGCTATCCAATATCTAGCCAACTCAATTTTGAACCTCAATCAGCAGCCAGATCAGCAAGCTGCTTATACCATTGAACTAGATGGCTACCGCGTTCGGCGACATGCAGAACTGCACGCTTTAGCAGAGTATGCAGCGCAACAAGTGCGGGAAACCGGAGAGGAATTTGAAATGAAATCCCTCTCTTCAGCAGAACGTCGTCAAGTTCATACCTTTTTACAAGAGTGTGACGACTTAGAAACGTTTAGTCGCGGTCAAGAACCTGATCGGCGTTTAGTGGTCAAGTTACGCTAACGTCATTGGCAGCGTTCATGTCACCGGGGGTGGTAGCGTCGCTTAAGTTTGCCCAGACTAGCTAACATTTACCATGGAAGCGATTTACATTCCTCAGCTAACCAAAGCGCCAGAGCAGACAGAAACCCTCCAAGTTCAGGAGTTTCTTCCTGGTTTAGAAACGTTAACGCCTGTGCGAGGACGTTTGCAGGTGACTCATCAAGGCAATTATTTAGAGGTGTCGGCTCAAGCAGAAACCATCATGACGCTGACTTGCCATCGGTGTTTACAGCAATATAACCACCGCTTAACCCTAAATGCCTCGGAACTCATCTGGTTAGACGAAACGGCGAATCAAGCCGATACCGGTCCTCTAGAGCGAGAAACACCCCTAGAAGATTTAGTAGAAACGCTGCCACCACAGGGTTATTTTCAACCGGATGTCTGGTTATATGAGCAGATGTGTCTAGCGATTCCCCCTCGACAATTATGTGACCAGCAATGTCCCGGAATTGCCACGAATGATAGTCCGGCGGCTGAAGGCTCATCTGACCATCGCTGGAATGCCTTAGAAGCTCTCAAACGACAACTTTCCAGTTAGCTCTAATTGGAAGTTGTATTTGGGTT
>Ga0164305_10000729_pt1 | contig 12811 bp, 13 predicted proteins | sample Whisoiple_237_MG_FD_110215 | JGI IMG/M metagenome (GOLD analysis project Ga0164305, IMG submission 110215) | Soil microbial communities amended with pyrogenic organic matter from upstate New York, USA - Whitman soil sample_237_MG | ecosystem: Environmental > Terrestrial > Soil > Agricultural... | reverse complement strand
TTAATTATGTAACTATCGATAAGATACCTCAAAAAGCACATAAGCCTAAAGGTTACGTGAAATGGGCCCATAGAGTAGTTTATGGTAAATTAATTGTGGATTATTATACTAATTCAATGACTACAAGTAGAGCTGGCAGCCGGCCCGTAACTACTAGTATTACAAAATTTTTTATTAAAATGCCGGATGGAACTTTCTATGATATCAGAAAATCTAAAGATCGAAAAAAGCATATCATTCCATATCTACAGCAATGTAGCGAATTTGTTTCAGCTTATGACGGTAACTACAGTAGTGACTATAAGAGTTTTACAGAGATGATTTTATTATACAATTCGCTCTGTAAGTAAACGCCAGCTGCTAACAGCCGTTTTGCAAAACTGCCCGCCTACTTGTAACGGAAATTATATTTTTCATAACTTCGTCTTGTTCTTGTGGAAACCGGAACTTCGAAAACCGCAGTTTACCATCAAAGCGGCAAAACGCTAGCAATAATTTTATGAAAACAAAACTTCAACTATTTTTATTTTTTTTTTCAATACAATGTATTGGACAAATTGCATATGATTATAAAGATGGATACGAATTTATTCTAAAAGCAGAAAGAAATTTTAAAGGGGGCAATATTGCTAAAGCTGAACAATTTGTTGAAAAAGCGAAGAAAAGTAATTACGGTTTTTGCGGAAATGCCTGGGCAAGCGCATATGGTCGTATAAATTTACTGGAAGCTAGAATATTAAATAGAAAACGGGAATTCGATAAAGCATTAGCAGTTTTAGATTCATTGAATGGCTGCAATATTGGAGCAGATTGCAATGCAAGAGATTCTTTAAAAATTGCTACATTAATTTTAAAGTTTGGCAAAGAAAAGGTAAAAGAGTCTTTTGAGAATACAACTGTAGAAGACATGACTGTAAAAGAGTTAGATTTCGAAAGATCATACTCGCTAAACTTGAAAGGATTAAATTATATATTCCGATTTGTATGTAGTGATTATAAATATGTCTTTGACGGAGAAAAAAGTCATTCAGAAAATAAAACAAAAAGTGATATTCTTAGTGAAGTAAAAAACTATAATTATTTTAAGCAACTCGAATAAAAGCCTATTGCTAACAACCGTTTCGCTTGCGGAAAACGGGAAGCTCAAAAACCGCAGTTTAACCGACAATGCGGCGAGACGTTACAGGTATGGATCTCAATTATTTAGATTCCCTTTACTGTGGTTCCTATTGCCAAGGCAATGAAGCCAAGGAGCAAAAGCGTGTAATTGTGTTCTTTTAAAATCTGAATATCTGCAAAATGTCCAATAATTCCAAGTAGACCACAAATTAATCCTATAATCCAGGTAATTTTCTTCGGCGCTGATGGGTAGTTCATATAATTGGTTTTAAAAGTTAGTGTATTGATTTTTTAAGGTAGTGTAAAGTAAGTTAGTATATTTGAACAAATGCTACACAATTCCGTATTATAGTTACATGATTTAGCGCGCCGGTTTTTAGTTTAGGAAAGTTTCTTGTTCCAACTTACTTTTTTTATAACTTCGTCTTGGGCTTGCCCAAACCGGACAACTCGAAGGTTGTAGTTTTACCAGCAAAACGATAAGCTATTTGAGAGAACAGTATTGAAGATACTATATTATTGAAGAAACTAGGTCTAACAGCCGTTTTCCAAAATGCTCGCGTCATTCTAACCGATTTTCTTACGCGCTGATTTCAAGCTTATATCCTTTGCCGCGTACCACCACAATACTGATATTCGGATCGGGTTCGAGTTTTTTTCTTAGTTTAGATATGAACATATCCAGACTGCGCCCCACAACAACTCCCTCATCTTCCCATATTTCCTTTTGCAGTCGGCTTCGTTCTATAGTCTCGTTGGGCGAAAAGGCGAAAATGCGCAAAAGTCGGGTTTCGGTTCCGGTCAGGTCGGTTGTCTTTCCGTTTACCATTAGCTTCCGAAGCTTCGCATCAAACGACGTCGAACCCCATGTGAAATTACCGGCTTGCTCTTTTTCTGTTGGATTTTCCCGCGGCTTCACCGATCTCAGAAAGACAAATCCAACAAACGCCAGGAAAGAAAGGCCGCCCAAGACATAGCCCTTTTTTGCCGTAATTAAGCCGCTCGGTTTGAATTTAATGTTAATCTTATAACAGGCGCTGGGTTGCTTTCTTCCCCTACACGCCACTATATCATCTTTCTTATTTTTGGCTATGGCGTAGCCATAGGCTACACTGGAGTCGGAACAGTTGAGCACATTAACCACATAATCACCGGCGAGCGGGTCTTTGGCCAACAAACGCTGCGTAATCTTGATTAGGGAGTCCGGTTGAAACGTAAGATCCTTCTCAAACCTGATTTGGTATTCATTTTCGGCACTCTTTTTCACCGGAAGTACCCTCGATGTCTTATCGCCCGACTGTAAAAGCAATTCGTGTCCGATGCGGCGCAGTATCATTTCCCTTCTGGCAGTTTCGAAATCGTCATTATCCCTATTGAAAGCCACGCAGATGAGAGCGATTGACAAGAGTACTGCCAATCCCAACCAGTATTTGAGTTTCACGGAAAGGAGATTCCGACTAAGATGCATAGTGTCAAGTTTTTATTTACAAAGTTTACATTTTTTTTTACAATCCGGATCACTGCATAGCAAAAAAATCAAACTAGCTTTGTTGAATCAATCACAAAAACATAAAACCCATGAAAAAAACGATCTATTTAGTGTTCTTACCACTGGCTGTGGTAACCGGACTTGCCTTTACCTTTGGCCCGTTCAGCTTCGGCTCGGGTGCCCATCGCGAAATTAAAAACGAAATTCAGCCAACCCCAAAGCCCTTGTCTGTTGCCGACAAGAAAGCCCACATGTTGCAGGAACGAAAAAAATGGCTGGCTTCCCCAGACGGCATACAGTTCTCGAAATGGGAGGCCTCGCCCGCAGGCAAAAAAATCCATGCCAGTCACGATAAAATCAGGAAGTACCTCAACGATTTCAGCCCTATGGAGGCCGTAGTAACTTCAGTTACGTTTCAGCGCCCCAACGCAAAATCAGGACCCAAATGGCTTATCGTCACAATTAACGACGAAAAATACATGATGCAATTTATTCCGAAGGATTTTGAGAAGTTAAAAAACCTGAAAGTGAACGATACCATAATGGTAAGTAGCCGCAGCGCAGGCTCTTCGCCCAATCACCCCTATTTGGTATTATCGGGCGACTATATAGCGCGAAAGAGTAGCATACTTTTCAAACGTGACTTTAGCCAAAATAAGGGTTGCTGATAAAGCCCTTGTGATTTGGAATACTGGCTGCGTGTTATACTGAATATTATTTTTTTTCATAACTTCGTTATGGTCCTGCAAAAAGCGGAACCACTGGAATAGCGGTTTTACCAGCAATAGCTAACATTAAACACGGTAGTATGAAAAAAGTAAAATTCCTCATCGCGTCACTATTTCTTTTCGGATTGCTACAGGCGCAAGAACCGGGCACCTTCAATTTTGGGTTCAATCATATGGCGTTATCCGTTAAGGATGTCGCCAAATCTGCTGCTTTTTATAAGTCCGTATTGCAACTCCAGGAAATTACCAACCGCTCCAAGATGGAAGGCATCCGTTGGTTCGCTCTTGCAGATGGAAGGGAATTACACCTGGTATCGATTGTCAAGGAAAATGTCGTTACCAACAAAGCGATTCACCTTGCCCTTACGACATCTAACTTCGATGCTTTTGTCCTTCAACTTGAAAAGATGAATGTTCCCTATTCGGATTGGCCCGGAATAAAGAACAAGGTAAATGTCCGCGCTGACGGAATAAAACAAGTATTCTTTCAGGATCCTGATGGCTATTGGATTGAAGTCAATAGCGTTTCAAAATAAAAAGGGCAAGCATAACCGCAATGCATTTCCAAATTAATTTTGTAACTTCCCCTCGTACAACCGATAGAGGCCGCACTTTTAGAATTGCTATTTTGCATGATTGCGCGTTGAAGCTCTATTGGCACTACAATTTAAAATCTATCCATGAAAAAAATAAAAATGGCACTGGTGTTATTAATCGGAATTACGTTCTCTTGCAGTAAAGACGCAGAAGAAAATGTCTACGATTCTCCCGATAATTACCATCAGGACAAAGAAGTTGAAGTGCTATTTGAAAACGATCCCGAAAATGGCATAAATGTTATTTTTATGGGAGACGCTTACCTGCGAAGTGATTTGAAAAAAAATAATGGAAAATACAGACACGATGCTGTTGAGACCATTGAATTTCTATTTAATTCGCATCCGTTTTTTGAATACAAAAACCATTTTAATGCTTATGTGGTATATGCCGAATCCTCTATTCAAAATACGGCTAATGGTTACGTTGTAAATTACCCTTTTGGAAGCTCAAGCAACGGAAGTGCTTTTCATAACCCTTACATTACGAACTATGATGCGGTTGATGATTATGTTTTTCCAGTGAAAGGGAGAACCATGAATAACAAAGATCTTGTACTTATTGGAATTAATAGTCAAGAGGGAGGAACTGCTGGTTTCGGAAGTAATATTGCTGTATTTGGGACAAGGGGTTCAACAACAGTTCCAACAACGGTGTTTTCAGTAATGCTTCATGAAGCGGGTCATGCTTTCGGGTCGCTTGGAGAAGAGTACAGTGTTCCCAACTCAATTATAACTTCCTATTCCGGTGAGATGGCCAACCTTGACACCACGAATAACTTAAGTTTGGTGAAATGGAGTCATTTTATCGGACTCAATGGCTATTCGAGCGTAGGTGCTTATGAAGGCGGTGGGCGACAAGAATTTGGCATATGGAGGCCGGAGCCAAGTAGTATTATGAGGGGAAATACCGGTAACTATTTTAATGCCCCAAGTCGGGAAGCCATTGTGAAAAAAATTATGGCAGTGAGGGGATTGCCGTATGACTTTAATTCCTTTCTGCTTTTGGATGTTGGAAATCAAGTCAATAGGCATTCCAAAAATACGTCGAATGAAAAAATTGAAGGGTTCCACTGTGGCGCGTTTGCCCCTGTACATACCCGAAAAGCTGAACGTCACAATTTCACCAGCAAAGCCACAAACCATTAGGAATCTACTTAACCATGATGCGTAAAATAACATTGGAACTGATTATCGTTTTCTTTCTTTGGGCAAATGTTATTGCCTCTTTGATTACCATTCGGACATTTGACGCCCGATTTACTTTAGGAGGCATCCTGCTTGCTATAGTAACCATTTTGCTAGTGCTGGAAAAAAAGAAGTCCGGACTTCTACTGCTTATCTTCATTTTGCTGATCGGAACTTTCAACGGAATATCCTTCAACTATGCGCTTGGCATCACTCTAGGCGGTTTAAACCTAATACCGATTTGTTTGCTGTTTGGATTAATCCGGTACCGAAGACTTGAACTGTTGGATCTTGTTGACGATTGGTTTTCGTCCAATTCAGAAGAAATGGAAGAAGTAGCCCTTAATAAGGTTGGTTTTTTCAAACGGGAATTTGGCAGTCTTAGTTCGGAGGAATTGATTGGAAAACTCAACAACGAAAATCTGGTAGCAGAAGCTCGTATCGCCATCAATCAAATTTTAAGGGAACGGGATATAACAATGAACCAATTTTTAAGTTAGACAATGTTATTAAAAGCGTCGCCGGTTCGAACTTATTTTGTAATTTCCCCTCGGAATTTCCGCGATAAAAGTTGTCCTTAAAAAAAGGGCCTCGCAATGTTCTGGAACGCCCGAAAATACTTAGCCCCATGATTAAATACCTCGCCTTACTCCTATTGTCCGGTTTTTATTGTACCAGTCAAACTCCGTCCCCAGTCACCAAAATTGAAACCTCCTACCAAAACTGTTTGGACAAGGGGAAAAATAGGAAAGCTTGCGCGTACAAATACTATATTAAGGCAGACAGCTTGTTGAATGCGACGTACAAAAACCTTAAACTGAAATTGAGTACCCAGGAATTCAGTCAATTGAAAAAGGAACATCAAATGTGGCTGCTCAAGCGCGACATCTATTTCAAAGTCGCCTATGACGAGGTGAAGGCAGACAAAAGTATTGTTGACGGAAGCGACGATTTTATATTGCTGTACACCGATAAAAAAAGCCAGTTTGTTTTGGCCCGGGCAAATGTATTGCTCAACCGTCTTTAAACTCACGTCCTATCCGCCTTCTCGTGAAAATTATTTTTAAAGCATTATTTATTTCGTTTTTTACGGTTGGCTTCGGTTCCTGCTGTACGGAATTGCATTTTGAAAAGGATGAAACGTTTTGGACCGATTGTTATGAAAAAGGCGATGCTCTTGTTTTTAAATCAAGTCAATCCAATCCCAATGATACCATTTTTATTACGAATAAAAACGTGATTACGCCCACCGGGGATTGTAACGTAATGGTTTCCAACTACGATCCCGAAGGTTGCGTCATTGATTACCGGTACAAACACGACACTATTTTGAGTGAACCCGATATGTTTATTCAGCATTTTAAAGATCCTGATGGGGATTCCAATCCCATTTTACGCGTTTACGGAACTGAATTTTCCAACGGAAAACTTAAGGACACCACCCTAATTCTGAGTACCACCAACGAACGTTTATCTGATTGTTATACTTTTCAAAGTAAATTGCAATATTATAATGGCTGGACGTATTTCAAATTGAAAACCTTTGTTTGGAGTAAACGAAAGGGATTGGTGCTCTTTATCGGACAAAACGGCGAAAAGTTTGAATTGAAAAAAAGACTCAAAAGAAGAAAGTAAACTATTTTTGCCAAGAATGGCTAAATGCTAGGTTGTTTTGGTAACTCTCCGTGTACTCGATACCCGATTTACTGATTGCAAAAGCTTGTTTTAAAAGTTTGTTGCTGACCGCAATCAAAGCCAACTTCTTGCTTTTGCCGCGAGCGATCAGGCGATCATAGAGTTCCTTGCATGCCTTATTGTTTTTCGAGGCCGTAAAGCTGCACAGGAACAACAAATTCCGAAGCTTGGCATTTCCCACTTTACTTATTCTTGCTTTGCCTTTTACACTGCTGCCCGACTGCCGGATCACCGGAGTGAGTCCGCAAAACGAACAAAGTTGCGCGCCGCGCTCGAAACGCTTGAAACCGTCGGTTACTACCACCAGCATCGTTGCGGTCTTAGGCCCAATTCCGGGAATGCTTCTTAGGCTTCGCACTATATCGCGATATTCGAGTTCTACCAATTGCATTAATGCCTCCTCGATTTCGGTTATCTCAAGCTGTAGCGTTCTAAGACTCCGGTTGAGCGAGCGAACTACCAATTCGCTTGGATTGCCCAAAACAGCTTCCGCCTTAATCTTGTTCTTTAGCGCGGTGCACTGTTTGGTGTAAGTATCCAGCAATCCCAGCATTTGAAGGCATTCCGTTTGATGTTCGGAGTAACCGCGCCACAGCGAAAGTTCGCGTTCTTGACCATAGTGGCAAATCATCCTGGCGTCGGATTTATCGGTCTTCACCCGCATCAGTTTCATCTGGATAAATCGTTTGATCGACAATGGATTCTCAACCGAAACCGGAATGTGATTTTCATTTAGAAAATAGGCCAGCCGGTAATGATAATATCCTGTCGCCTCCATAACACAATGGCTATCACGGTCAAGTAATTGCAGGAAAGCGGCAAAGCCTTTCGGATTGTTATCGAACTGATAATAACTGCCTGATGAATCGACGACATCAAAGGTCTTTTTACCGATGTCGATACCAAACGTTTTGGTGTAGTTATGCATTTTAGAAAAAAATGTTGTGAGGATAGCGAAGAGAGGGGATTATCGCTGTTAACGGAATCTGGAGTTCCTGCGGTTATTGCCAACCTTATTCCTCTCCTCGGCGTATCTGTAATTTGTTTAGAAAATCACTCTTATTTTGAAATATTCAGTTACGAATTACCAATTAAAAAAAATCCCGGGAACCACCCCGGGACCAACCAAAATAATCAACCTCAACACTATCATTGCTATTGTCCCCCAACCTGCAGACAGATGATCGGAATGAAAATTTTATGATTGTAAGATTGCTTTCTCAAACAATCGGTTATCGTACTCCTCTTTATAGGCGTGTTTCCATCGCTTATGGCTCCACAAATAATTTTCCGGATTCGTCTTTATTGTGTTCTCCAGTTTTTCGGTAAAAATTGCCGTAATAATTCCCATTTTATATTGCTTTTTGAAGTCGAAAATTGAAGTGAGCACAAACCGATAATGACCTCTTCGTTCGCGAATGATCTCTGCGAAAAAAAGTGGCGTCTTGTGCGAGGCCGTATACAATTCCGTTCCGCTTATAAAGGCGGTGCGCTGCGATAAAAAGGAGGTCCAAAAACTTTTCTTAGGCACTTTCGGATTTTGGTCGGCCACTAATACTAACACATGTTGTTTGTCATTGTACGCTTCCATTTCCTGTTTCATATTTCGTGAAGACACCATTTTCGAACCAAACTGGCTTCGTATCTTCAGCATCAGATTGTTAAACGATTGACTCGATAACGGTTTGTAAGCCACCACAACATTGGTCTTTTTCAAGGTCGACGCTATGTGTGCATTGGCCCATTCCCAGTTAAATTGGTGACCCAGGTAAATATGGCAATTCTGATTGCTCGCCAATACTTTTTCGAGTTCCGAATAATCTGCCGTGATGTGGTTTTGCAACTCCTTTTCTGACATTGAGTACAGTTTTAAGGTTTCAACAAAGTGATCACAGAAATAATTATAAAACTTCTTTTCAATTTCAAGCCGCTCCTTTTCGTTCAGATACGGAAAGGAGCGATCAATATTGGCTTTGACCACTTTACGCCGGTAACGGAATACATGGTACAATAAATACGCGAATACATCAGAAATGATATATAAAATCCGCAACGGAACCAGCGAAATCGGATACAATACTACAGCAACCATTCGTACAATTTTTACTAGTTATCCTAAAAATTAATTGCCGAACGCCGTATCGATATCAATCAATTTAAAATTCAATTTTAAGAGATTGGATTCGAGATTTTCGTCTTGGATTTGTTTTGACAATTCGCTTTTTGAGCTTGCGTCTTCCCTTTCGGTTACGACTTCATTTTGTTGCATAGCTGAACATTTCGCGTTTCCGACGAGTTTCAACTGGTGTAAAAAAGATGTATTTTTCATTTGTTTATTTTTTTTAGTTGTTTCAATTATTCCCAACCACCACCCAATGCGCGGTACAATTCAACATTGGATGCCAATCGTTCTTTTTTTATCGAAGCCAATTCCAATTCGGCCTGCAATAGATTTCCTTGTGCAATGTTCACTTCGAGGTACGTCGCCATTCCGCTTTTGAAAAGCAAATTGGCATTACTCACTGCTTTTTGAAGTGTTTCCACCCGTTGGTTGGCGAGTGTATATTGTTGGCTTTGTTTGTCAATTTTTGCCAAGGCACTCGACACTTCACTAACGGCTACCAATACTGTTTGTCGGAATTGAATCACGCTTTGATCGCGTTCGAGTTTCGCTACTTCGTATTGGGTTTTGAGTCTTTTGCTATTGAGCAACGGAGCGGTAAGTCCACCTGCAATCGATCCGAAAAGTGAAGCCGGAATCGTAAACCAATTGCTCAGTTCAAAAGCATTGACACCTCCCGCAGCGGTTATGGTTAACGATGGATACAAGCTCGCTTTCGAAATCCCAACTCTGGCATTGGCTGCATTTACTGCCAGCTCAGCGCTTTTTACATCGGGGCGTTTGCTAAGCAATTGCGACGGAATTCCGGCCGAAAGATTCTCTTTCACCACCATCAAATCGAGTTTACTGACCCGTTCTTTGGCTTCGGGGAAAGTTCCCGACAAGGCGCTTAAGGCATTTTCCTGAAGCTGGATGTTTTTCTCCAACTCCGGAATCAATTGGGCAGCAATCAATCGTTGTGCTTCGGTTTGTTGTTTCGCCAAGAGATTGACGTTTCCGGCTTCATACTGCAGATTGACGGCAAATAGGGTATTGTCGCTCAGCTCCAATGTTTTTCGGGCAATCGCCAATTGGGCATCCAACATCAATAAGTCGTAAAACCCATTCGAAACTGTAGCTACTATTGCGGTTTGAACTGCTTTTTTGACTTCGGCAGTTTGCAGGTATTCGGCTTGAGCCGCTTTCTTGCGGTTTCTGATTTTACCCCAAATGTCGGCTTCCCACGATAAGTTCAATCCGGCCGAAAAATCATCGATATGATGGTGTCCTGTGGCCTGATTGATGTTGATTCCGTTGAGGCTGTTATCCGAAAGGCGATTACTCGAAGCATTCGCAAAAGCATTCACTTGCGGTACATTGCCCCATTTGGTTTGCTTGAATTGCAGATTGGCAATTGCGATGTTCTTTTCGGCAATTTGCAAATCACTGTTTTTGGCCAGCGCCACATCGATCAGTTGCACCAAATCTTTTTCCTCAAAAAAAGATTTCCATTTGATATCGGCTATGTTAGTGGTATCGATAGTTGTCGTATTCCTAAAATTATTGGGTAACCCGGCATCTGGCTTCTCCTGGGAAAAGAGGGAAAAGCCAGACAGCAATGCCAGGATTACTATACTTGATTTTATATATTGTTTCATAATTTGATTATTGCTATGTTAGTTAGATTCTGATTCGGAACGTTTTTCATTGTTTAAAACGGCCAAGGGTTTGCTGGTTACTTTCTCCTGCAAGTATTGGAATACGATGAACAAAACTGGGATAATGAATATTCCCAGGATCACTCCCGAAATCATTCCCCCTGCCGCACCAATACTGATTGAATGGTTCCCCAAAGCCGATGGTCCCGTGGCGCGCATCATCGGTGTCAATCCGACAACAAAAGCAAACGAGGTCATGATAATCGGTCGCAAACGCAATTTCGCTGCTTCCAATGCCGAAGCCAGTAGCGACTTACCTGCCTTCCTTCGCTGCACCGCATATTCGACGATCAGGATGGCATTTTTGGCGAGCAATCCGATAAGCATGATTAAAGCCACTTGCACATAGATGTTGTTTTCGATTCCGGTTAAACCGATGGCTGCAAAGACTCCGAAGATTCCCGTTGGTATCGATAACAATACCGCCAATGGAAGGATGTAACTTTCGTATTGTGCCGCCAAAAGGAAGAACACAAACAACAAACTCAATCCGAATATCATGGCCGATTGACCCGAAGATTCTATTTCTTCTTTCGTTAATCCCGAGAATTCAATCGTATATCCTTTTGGCAATTTGGTTTCAGCTACTTCCTGAACGGCTTTGATGGCAGCACCGGAACTGAATCCCGGTTTGGCAATGGCATTCAGTCCAATCGAATTGAACAAGTTGTAACGTGAAGCCGTTTCCGACCCGTTAACCGGAACCATTCGTACTAAGGAAGATACCGGCACCATTTCACCCAATCGGTTTTTGACAAAAATGTTGTTCATCGACTCTTGGGTGGTTCTCGAATCTACCTCAGCCTGAACCATTACACGGTAGTATTTCCCGAACCGGTTGAAATCAGACGCCTGCGCGCTTCCATAATAGGTCTGCATCGTCTGAAGGATATCCCTAACATTCACGCCCAATTGCTCCGCCTTAACGTCATCCACTTCCATTTCAATCTGTGGATAATCAGCTTTGAAACTGGTAAAGGCAAATGCAATTTCAGGACGTTTCATCAATTCGCCAATAAACGCATTGCTTATCCCGCTAAATTTACTGATGGTTCCTCCTGTTTTATCTTTCAGGACAATATCCAAAGCGTCCACATTACTAAATCCGGGAACTGTTGGGAAGGTGAACACAAAGAAATTAGCGCCTTTTATTCCGGCCAGTCTTCCCCGCACATCATTCATAATGTCATTGATATCGGGATGTTCACCGCGTTCTTTAGCCGGTTTGAGCAAGATGAACGCCACTCCCGCCGAAGAACTGGTCGACTGCGTTAGCATATTAAAGCCCGAAATCACATTCAGTACTTTTTTGGATGGCAGGTTCCCTAAGGTTCCTTCGACTTCCTTCATTACGTTTTGCGTTCTTTCCAAAGAAGCTCCCGCTGGCATCGACAATGAAATGGCAATAAAACCTTGGTCTTCTGATGGGATGAATCCTGTGGATGTATTTTTTACCATATAGACAGTGGCCACAATAACGACAGCCAATCCGCCAAAACTTACCCACTTGTTTTTAATCAAGAACTGAAGGCTTCTTACATATTGATTGGTCAGTTTGGTGAAACCGGTATTGAATCCGATAAAGAATTTCTCCTTAAAGTTTTTAGGTTTGACTTCTTCTCCGTGATGGTGATCGTCATGCGGTACATCTTTTAAGAATAGTGCTGCTAAAGCCGGACTCAACGTCAACGCATTTACCGCCGAAATCACAATCGCAATCGCCAAGGTAAAGGCAAACTGACGGTAGAAAACGCCGGTAGAGCCTTCCATAAATCCGACCGGTAAAAACACGGCCGACATCACTAACGTGATTGATATAATCGCACCCGTGATTTCGCTCATGGCCGAAGTCGTTGCCGCTTTGGCGGATAGTTTTTTACTGTGCATTTTCTCGTGCACGGCTTCGACGACCACGATAGCATCATCGACGACAATTCCGATGGCCAATACCAAGGCAAAAAGCGTGAGTAAGTTGATCGAGAATCCGAAAACCTGCATAAAGAAGAAGGTTCCCAAAATAGAAACCGGAACCGCGATGGCCGGAATTAATGTTGCCCTAAAATCCTGAAGAAAGATAAACACTACCAAAAATACCAATAGGAAAGCTTCAATCAAGGTCGATTTTACCTGAGAGATTGACATGTCCAAAGAGTCTTTGGTGTTGTATAGAATCAGGT
>Ga0164305_10000728_pt1 | contig 12814 bp, 8 predicted proteins | sample Whisoiple_237_MG_FD_110215 | JGI IMG/M metagenome (GOLD analysis project Ga0164305, IMG submission 110215) | Soil microbial communities amended with pyrogenic organic matter from upstate New York, USA - Whitman soil sample_237_MG | ecosystem: Environmental > Terrestrial > Soil > Agricultural... | reverse complement strand
GAGCGGATAGATCTTGCCGTCCGCAAAGTAGCCCACGTTCGACGGTAGCCAGAGTAGCTTGTCGCCGATGCCGAGCTCGTGGATCAGCGCCGTGATCTCTTTGTCGCTCTGGAAAAGGTGATGATAAAAGTGCTCGAGATAACTGCCCGGGACCGGGAACGCGATGGCCTGGCCACCGAACTGCGGCGCCCGCTCCCACAGCGTGACCCTGTGGCCGCGCTGGGCCAAACGAAGGGCCGCCGTGATTCCGGCATATCCGCCGCCGACGATGCCGATGTGTTTCTGTCCCGGTTCGTTGCTCATGACCCCTGCTTCGCGCCTAAACGACAACCGAGCGGACTGTAACAAGCCCGCTCGGCTATCACCAGTGTCAAATTGGCTGGACCGTCCTAAATGAACAGGGGTGCCAGTACCAGCGTGATCGTCGCCAGGAGCTTGATCAGGACGTGCAGGGATGGACCCGCCGTGTCCTTCCACGGGTCTCCGACGGTGTCACCGACGACTGCGGCCGCGTGGGCATCACTGCCCTTGCCCAGGACATTGCCGTTGTCATCCTTGAGGAAGCCAGCCTCGATGAACTTCTTGGCGTTGTCCCACGCACCACCGCCGTTGTTGAGCATGACGGCGAGCAGGAGACCGGCGATCGTGCCGACCATCAACATGCCGGCCGCTGCTTCCCAGCGGAGGATGACACCAACACCGATCGGAACAGAGACGGCCAGGGCGCCCGGCAGGATCATCTCGCGAAGCGCGCTCTGGACCGAAATATCGACGCAGCGACCGTAGTCGGGCTCCGAGGTACCGGCCATGATGCCCGGGTCTGCCCGGAACTGGCGGCGGACTTCATCGATCATGCCCTGCGCAGCCCGACCGACGGCGCGGATCGCGAACGAGGAGAAGAGGAAGGTCAGCGCGGCGCCGATCAGCCCACCGACGAATACCTTGGGCTCGGCAAGGTTGATAACCCGGGCGAGAGTTTCATCCTCGCTGAACCGGCGCACTTCGTCGAGGTAGGCCGAGAAGAGCAGGAAGGCAGCGAGACCGGCGGTGCCGACGGCGTAGCCCTTGGTCAGCGCCTTGGTCGTGTTGCCGACCGAGTCAAGTGCGTCGGTGACGTCGCGGACCTCCTCGGGCTGGTTGCTCATCTCGACAATACCGCCGGCGTTGTCCGTGATCGGGCCGAAGCAATCCATTGCCAGGATGTAGGCGGCCGTCATCAGCATGCCCATCGTCGCAACTGCGGTACCGTAGATGCCGCCCGAGTTGAACAATCCGACGTTCGACTCGAAGTCAACTGTCTTGCCAATGTAGTAGGAAGAGAGGAGCGCTGCGCCGACAGTCAGGGCCGGGAGGGCGGTCGTCTCCATGCCAACCGCGATACCGGAAATAATGTTGGTCGCGGCGCCCTGTTTGGATGCGTTCGAGATGTCACGGACTGGCCGGTAGGTGCCGGCAGTGTAGTACTGCGTGATGAGGAGGAATGCGAGCGATGTCAGGAGTCCGATGATGCCGCAGATCGCAAACTCGAAGCTTCCGTATGGCAACATCCAGAAGCAAACCAGGAATATGCAGACCGCTGCGAGCGCGATCGTCAGGAAGAAGCCCTTGTTGAGCTCGCCCATCGGGTTCGCCAGGTAGCCACTCGGCCGGACGACTGAGACGCCGACGATCGAGCAAATCGCGCCGAACGCGGCGAGAACGAGCGGGAAGAAGATCCAGGCGATGTCACTCGTGCCTGTCGAACCGCCGGATGCTTTGAAGAGGGCGACACCGAGGATCATCGCCCCTATGATTTCCGCCGCCGAGGACTCGAAGAGGTCGGCGCCACGGCCGGCGCAGTCGCCGACATTGTCGCCGACGAGGTCCGCGATCACGGCCGGGTTGCGCGGATCGTCCTCTGGAATGCCGGCTTCGACCTTGCCGACCAGGTCCGCGCCGACATCGGCCGCCTTGGTATAGATGCCGCCGCCGAGTTGGGCGAAGAGGGCAACGAAGCTCGCGCCGAATGCGAAGCCGACGATCCAGAAGGGAGTCTCAGCAATCGCCGGGCCGTCACCCTCTGCGAAGAGCGAGACGAACCAGTAGACACCACTGATGCCTAGGAGGCCGAGCGCAACGACTAGGAAGCCCGAGACAGCGCCCCCGCGGAGGGCGACAACCATCGCTTCGCCCATTCCCTTTCGCGCGGCTGCGGCAGTCCGAATATTGCTGCGGACTGCTACGTACATGCCGATGTAGCCGGAGATGCCCGAGAGGGAGGCGCCGATCAGAAAGGCGACCGCGGTGATGATGCCGCGCTCCGTCTGATGGGTTTTTTCGAAGATCGCGACGAGGATGCCCATCACGATCGCGACGACGATTGCCAATTGTCCAATGGTGCGGTACTGACGGTTCAGATAAGCCTTCGCGCCCTGAAAGATTGCTCCGGAGACCTTCTGCATGTCCGGAGTGCCCTGGTCGCGGGACATGACGTCTTTCGCCAACCAAACGGCATACAGGATCGCAATGATGCCGAATAGCACGACCGGCACCATATAGAGCGCTTGCTCGTCCAACTGACCCTCCCTCGAAGGTGTGCTGCATTGATTCGCGCCGCTGCAGCGGTGGCTGGTTGATTACCCCTACGTTCCGACCCAGCATCATTCACCGCTGAATGCATGCCAGAGCTGGTCCAAATCTGAGCGGGGATCGCACACAAAATCGCGCGAAGAGCGATCGCACGCCCGACGCGCAGGACCGAAGTTTATCAGATAGGACTTTCTCGGGCTATGCGGTTATCGGCCACTCGGCGCTGGGGCGGGAGTGCGTCCGAAATTTTTGATCCGCTCCCAGAGGCGCTGGATTTCACCGGTTTCCCATGAGACCAGCAACTGGCTCGCATTGAAGAGTGATGAGAACGTACCACTGATTACGCCAATCATCAGGGCAAGCACGAATTCCTTGGTCGATTCGCCGCCGAAGAGATAAAGGGCCAGCAATGTGAAGACAACCGTCATCGACGTGTTCAATGACCGGACGAGCGTCTGAGCCAGGCTGTAGTTGACCACCTCTTCGAACGTCGGGGCGACGCGGCGGGCAAGGTTCTCCCGGATCCGGTCGAACACGACGATCGTGTCGTGGACGGAGAAACCGATGATCGTCAGCAGCGCCGTCACAAAGAGCGAGTCAATCTCCACGCCCCGGACCTCGCCCAGGATCGAAAAGATGCCGAGCACCACCAGAACGTCGTGCATCATTGCCACAATCGCGGCGATGCCGTACAGCAATGGGTTCTGCGTATTCCGGAAGGCATACGCAATGTAGAGCAGGATGCCGATCGATGCGATGGCGACTGCAAAGAAGGATCGGCGCGTGATGTCCCGGCTGACACTTGATCCAACAGACGACAGCTGGAGCTCGGTAAATGGCCCAACGTCCTGCGTGATCGCTGCGGCGACTGCGTCCTTCTCGGCACTGCCCTGCTGGAGTTCCTTGACGCGGATCACGGCTACCCGGTTCGGCTCGCCGGCGGAATTGTCCGCAAGCTGGACCCGGGCGTTGTCGAGTCCGTGGGCGGCCAGCACGTTGTTGATTTGCTCCGTCGTGACCGGTTGGGCGAACTCGATCTCCCAGAGCGTGCCGCCGGTGAACTCGATGCCGCGGTTCAACCCGAACACGATCAGTGAGATGAATCCCGGCAGGATGATGATGAGCGAGATTGTGTACCAAAGCTTTCGCCGGCTGGCCAGATGTTCCATCGCGCGAATCGTTTCCTTCGTTAGTCTGCGGCCGCTCTGGCGGTCGGCTCAGGGTGTTCTTCGATGACCGCGAACAACCACGGATGCTCGGTCAGGCCAACCCGGACCAGTTGTCGCAGGAATGTGCGGGTGACGGTAATGGCGGTAAACATGGAGACGGCCACGCCGATGAAGAGGGTCAGCGCGAATCCGGTAATGATGCTGGCGCCCGTGTACCGGCCGAACCAGAACAGAATGGCAGACGTGATCATGGACGAAATATTCGAGTCGCGGATCGACGGCCAAGCGTGATCGAAACCTGCCTCGATCGCGTGAGACAGACTCCTCCCGCTGCGCAGCTCTTCCTTGAGTCTGGCGAAGATCAGCACATTGGCATCGACGGCCATACCGATCGAGAGGATGAAACCCGCGATTCCGGCCAGGGTCAGGGTCACATTGAGCAGCTTGAAGAGCGAGAACGTGATCGCTGTGTAGATCAGCAGGGCAAAGACGGACATCAACCCCGGCAACCGGTAGTAAATGATCATGAAGAGGCCGACGATTGCGAGGCCAATGATGCCGGCGATCAGCGAGTGGTCAATTGAGTCCCGACCCAGCGTCGGTCCAACAGTCCGGCTCTGTACGACCTTGAGCGGAACGTTGAGCGCGCCGGCCTTGAGCTGAATGACGAGGTCGCGCGCTTCCTGGGCTGAGACGCCGGTGATCTGACCAGAGCTGGAGATCGCCGCATTGATTTGCGGAGATGAGATGACGGTCTTGTCCACGACGATCGCCATGGGCTGGCCGATGTGCGTGCTGGTGAAGTCGTAGAACTTGTTGGACCCCTCGCCCTTGAGCTCGAATCCGACCGCGATCTCGCCAACCGACCCCTGGGTAACGAAGGCGTCCTTCAAATCGCCACCGCTCACGATGGTCGTATAGACCGTGCCCGAAGTTGGGCTGGCATTCGGGCTTGGCGCTGCTACCGGCGAGGCGATCGGCGACGCTTCAGGAGAACCGACCGGCGAGGCCTGCGGCGACCCGAGCGGTGATGCTTCCGGGCTTGCCGCGGGCGCGTTCGTGTCCACGCTCTCCGGCCCGCCGAGCGTGGTGGTGACGACCGTGCCGGGTGGCAGGTACTGTCCGTTCGTATCGATGATTTCGAGAAGCGCCGTCTTTTGGACGATCCGGGTAGCCTCTTCCGGATCTGTCGCGCCGGCTAGCTCGACGACGACCTGGTTATTGCCACGTGTCTGGACAACCGGCTCGCTTACGCCCAGCCCGTTGACGCGCTTCTCGATCGTGTCGCGGACGCCTGACATGGCATCGGAGTCGATCTTGGTTCCGGCCGGAGGATCAGCCTCGAGCAGGAGTTGAACACCGCCCTGAAGATCCAGGCCCTCATTGATATTGACGGATTTCTTGATTCCGCCGATATCCAGCCAGTTAGACGGGCTGGCGAGCCAGCCGGCCACGAGCGCCAAAAGGAGGATCGCGATCAACGAAATGCTGGTATGAGAGCGCACGCTGCCACCTCTCGAAATTCGGACATGCGAGGGTGAGCCGCGTCCGAAGGAATGTTCAAGTCAAGACCGATTCGGGATGGCCAAGCGGGCGCGAGTATAGGCCCGGCGTTCGCGACCGGTCAATCAATTTTACGCATCCAGCAGGAAATCGACATCCCGTGTGAAGGGGCGTCACCGGTAGAGCGTGTTCGACGTAATGTATTCGATTACCGGATCCGGCGTCTGAAATCGAATCGATCGACCTTCCGCACACCGGGTCCGGAGCGTCGTGGCAGAGATGTCAATCAGCGGCGCCTCGATGAACGCCGTCCGGGCGCGCAATCCGGGCAGAATCATCTCGAGGTGTTCGAAGTCGTACCTCGCGCCGGGCCGATTGATCACCGCCAACGAAGCAAGCTCGATGATTCGCGCCGGTGATCGCCAGGTTGGCAAATCGCGCAGTGAATCGCCCCCGATGATGAAGGAGAAGTCGTCCTCCGGCCGGCGCTCTTTCAGGCGCTCGAGGGTATCGACCGTGTAGGAAGGCCCGACTCGCTCCATCTCTATGCAGTTGATGACGAAGTACGGAATGGTTCCGATGGCCGCGTTGACCATCGCGATTCGGTCATGGACGGGGCTGACCGTCGCATCGGGCTTGTGGGGCGGATCGTTGGCGGGCAGGAATTCGATATGGTCGAGCCCGAGTTGGTCCCGCGTGGCCTCGGCAATGATCAGGTGGCCGTAATGGATTGGATCGAATGTGCCACCGAGGAGACCGATTCTGGCCACGAGCGCTTCCCTTGCTTGCCCGGGCGATTTCCCGGCTCAACGGTATAGTATCGGCACTATATGACCGGATTCCCATGAGGTGACTGGTGTTCGATTATCACGTCCACACGACCTTCTCGGTCGACTGCAATACGCTGATCGACGCATCCTGCGTGGCGGCAATAGCGGCCGGCATCACCGAAATTGCATTCACTGACCACGTCGACCATCAGCCCGCTGACCCAGGGTACGGATTCTACCGGCCGGTTGACTACCTGGCGGAGATCGAACGCGTGCGCGAAAAGTATGGCGATCGGTTGACGATCCTCAGAGGAGCCGAGGTCGACTACCACGACGATACCCGCGATGTCGTTGAGCAGTTCATGGCCGAGTGGGGGAACAAATACGACTTCGTCATTGGCTCAGTCCATTACGGAGAAAAGGGCGAGATCATCTTCCCCGAATTCTTTGCTGGCAAATCGCTCGACGACGTGATGTACCCGTACTTCGATCAAGTCGAGCGCGCCGTGCAGACCGGCTGGTTCGACACGATTGGCCACCTCGATATCCCGAAACGCTATATGCCCCGTACCCATCGCGACTACGACCCGCTGCGGTACCGGGACCGGCTGATGGAGTTGTTCAGCCTGATGATCGGGAACGGGGTCGCGTTCGAGATCAACACATCGGGTATTCGCCAACGGCCAAAGACAAGCATGCCCGGACCGGCAATCGTCAGATGGTATACCGAGGCCGGCGGCCGCCGAATCACGACCGGAACCGACTCGCACGCGGCGCAGACGGTCGGCGCCGGCGTACCCCGGACCCTCGAGATGCTTCAGATGTGCGGGATCGACTCGGTCTTGTCGTTCCGGAACCGAACTGGCACGCCGGTGGCCATTGATACCCTGAAGACATCCGGATAGTGACCTTGCGCGAGGAGCGTCAGCCACGGACGCGGCGCCCGGCTCGCCCGCGTGCCGAAACTCCACCGGACGACGATCCCCTGGAGATTCCGCGGTGGACTCACCCGCGTGTCACCGCCTACGACCTGGAACCGGAAGAGCGACGTCGCTCGCGGTCGCAAGGGCCGCGACGCATCACCTACCGCTCGATCCCCGCCCGGAGCGGTCATTTGCTCGGTATGGGACTGGCACCCGGCATCACGTCGCTCCTCGCGCTGTTCGTTTCGGTGGTGCCAGGGCTCAGCGGAACCGGTGACATCCCGATCGGAATCGTGGTCATCCTGCTGCTCCAGGTCGTGGGCCTGGCAATGATGAGCCGCGTCGAAGGGAACCTCTGGGGACCGTCGTGGATTTCGGTAGGATTTCTGGTCTCGGTGATGCTGCCGATGCTGGCGCTTCAGGTCTCGTTGCTTCATGAGCCGTACGTTTCGATCGGTATGGGGTCGGCCGGACCAGCGTTACTCGCGACGCTCTTTGTGCTGGGTCTATATGGCGCGTTCGCGATCTGGGTGACCTGGACCAGCCAGCGCCGGCCCGAGATTGCCGCAGTCCTGCTGATGCCGTCGACGCTCGCGATACCGGCCATGATTGGAGAGCACGGGAGCATCGATCAGAAGGCGGCGCTGATGATCCTCTCCGAGGTGACGCTGATCACCGCAATTGCCGCGGCAGTCGTCTGGTTGTTCCCTGGCTGGCCGCAGCTCCTTGCCGGCGGCGGTGCGTTGGCTATCGAGCTGGTCAGGTTGTGGGTAGCTGGACGCGGGCCGTGGCGACATGAGACGAGTGGAGCGATCGTTAGCGTCGTCTACATAACGATGTTGGTCGCGGCGGTGCTTGTGGTCGTGCTGGTTCCGGTGATGGCGGCGATCCTGAATATGCCGGCGCCGGCGCGGCGAGTTCCCTCACCGCGCCGGCGGAGGTGAGCTACGAGAGCTGCTCTTTACCGTTCTCGGAGATTCCTGCGAACGGGTCATCCTCGTCGGACTTCGGCTCGATCACAGTCATCGAGGCAACAGTTTCGTTGGCTCCGCTCATGCGCATCAGGGTCACGCCTTGGGTGGCGCGTCCACTCCGATTGATCTGCGAGCAGGGAATCCGGATCATCTGACCGGCCGTGCTGAGCATGACGACGGTCTCATCGCCCTTGACCATTGCGGCCTGGACGATGTCCCCGGTGCGGTCGGTCAGCTTCATGGCGGTGACGCCCTTGCCGCCGCGCTTGATCCGGCTGTACTGGCTCATCGGCGTGCGCTTGCCGAGACCCTTCGTGCCGATCACCAGGAGATCCTCGTCATCGCGAACACATTCGGAAGCGATAACGCGGTCACCTTTGGCGAGGCGAATGCCGATCACGCCGGCGGCTGGTCGGCCCATCGGCCGGGCATCGGATTCCGCGAACCGGATTGCCTGACCCTTCTGCGTGACGAGGACAATTTCGTCCTCACCGCCGGTCACTCGCACCCAGGCCAGCTCGTCGTTCGGCTCGAGACCGATTGCGATGATGCCGGTTGAGCGCACGGACTGGAAGAGATTCAGCGCAGTCCGCTTCACCTGCCCAAGGCGCGTCGTAAAGAACAGGTACTCAGCCTTGGCGAAGTCCTTGATGGGCAGCATGGTCGCAACCGTCTCATCCGGCTGCATAGCCAGGATATTGACGATCGGCAGGCCCTTGGCGGTGCGACCGGCATCGGGGATCTCGTGGACCTTGACCTGGAAAACGCGGCCCCGGTTCGTGAAGACCAGCAACGCGTCGTGCGTGTTGGCATGAAGCAGTTGCTGAACGTCGTCCGCCTCGCGCATCGTGACGCCGGTGATGCCCTTGCCGCCGCGGTGCTGCGTCCGGTAGACATCCTCGTTGATTCGCTTGACATAGCCGCGTTTGGTCAGTGTGACGAGCACGCCGTGGTTCGGGATCAGGTCTTCCTCGGTCAACATGCCGGAGACGTCCTGAATGCGGGTTAATCGCTCGTCGCCGTAGCTGCTCTTGAGCCGAGCCATATCGTCCGAGATCAGGCCGAGGATCTTCTTCGGATCGGCAAGCAGACCTTCGAGATACTTGATCTCCTTGAGGACTTCCTTGAGCTCGTCCTCGATCTTCTTGCGCTCGAGGGCAGCCAGGCGGGCGAGGCGCATGTCGAGGATGGCCTGCGCCTGAACCTCGCTGAACTCGTACTCGCTGATCAGGTTGTTGCGCGCCGTCTCGGTCGTCCGCGATTTTCGAATCGTGGCAATGATCTGATCGATGATATCGAGCGCCTTCTTGAGCCCCTCGAGGATGTGAGCGCGCTTGCGGGCCCGCTCCAGCTCGAACTCGGTCCGGCGTGTGATCACGATCTGGCGGTGCGCGACGTACTCCTGCAGCGCCCGCTTGAGGGTCAGAACGCGCGGCACCATGCCCTCTTCGACGAGCGCCAGCATGTTGATGCCGAAGGTCTGCTGCATGGCTGTGTGCTTGAACAGGTTGTTCAGCACCTTCATCGGCTGAGCATCGCGCTTCAGCTCGACGATCATGCGCATGCCAGTGCGGTCCGACTCGTCGCGCAGGTCGGAGATGCCGTCGATCTTGCCGTCCTTGACCATCTCGGCGATGCGCTCGAGGAGAGCGGCCTTGTTGACCTGGTAGGGCAGCTCGGTGACGACGATCTGGAAGCGATTGCCGCGGTTCGACTCCTCGACGAAAGCCTTCGCGCGGATCACGACGCGGCCACGGCCGGTCGAGTACGCGGCGCGGATACCCTCTCGACCGAGAATCGTGCCACCGGTCGGGAAGTCCGGGCCCTGCACGATCTCCATCAGGTCCTCGACGGTGCATTCCGGGTTATCGATCAGATAGCAAATGGCATCGGTGATCTCGCTCAGGTTGTGCGGCGGGATGTTCGTTGCCATGCCGACGGCGATACCGACTGCGCCGTTAATCAGCAGGTTCGGCAACGTGGCGGGAAGGACCTTCGGCTCCTTGGTGCTGGCGTCGTAGTTGGGCTTGAAATCGACCGTGTTCTTGTCGATATCGCTGAGTACTTCGTCAGCGATCGGCGCCAAACGGCACTCGGTGTACCGCATTGCCGCCGCGCCATCGCCATCGACCGATCCGAAGTTGCCCTGGGGATCGATCAGCGGGTAACGCAGGTTGAAGTTCTGCGCCATACGCACGAGGGTGTCATAGACCGCGGTATCGCTGTGGGGGTGGAAGTTCTTGAGCACTTCGCCGACGACACCGGCGCTCTTGCGATACCTTGAGTTACTACGCATGCCCAGCTCGGACATGGCATACAGGATGCGCCGCTGAACTGGTTTGAGACCGTCGCGCGCGTCCGGCAGAGCGCGCTGCACGATCACGCTCATCGCGTAATCGAGGTAGCTGCTCCGCATCTCAGTTTCAATGCTGGCGAGTTGAACTGCGCCGAGATTCTCGTCCAATTTGGGGGATTCCTTGCGTGCACAAACGCGAATTCTTACCCCTATAGTTTACCAGATTATGGGCCTCTCCGGCCACCCAAAAACCCGCGTACGGACGCCCAAAACGACACGAAAACGGGGACGGCCCAGCGGCCGTCCCCGTTTCAGATCATCGAATTGCGGAAGGCCTACGCCTCGGTCTTTGCCTGCTCTTTGACCGAGGACTTCTTGCGCGAATTCTTCTTGATGAAGTCCTCGACCTGGTCCCGCGCGTCGTCGTCGTGATACTGGACCGGTGGCGACTTCATGAAGTAGGAGCTCGGGGCCAGTAACTGGCCGCCGATGCCGTTGTTCATCGCGAGCTTCGCGCAACGAACTGCGTCGATGACGACGCCGGCCGAGTTCGGGGAGTCCCAGACTTCAAGCTTCAACTCGACATTCAATGGGACATCGCCGAAGGTCGTGCCCTCCATGCGAATGTGGCACCACTTGCGATCCTCGAGCCACGGCACATAGTCGGACGGGCCGACGTGAACGTTCTTGGCATCGAGCGCGTAGTCGAGCTGCGAAGTGACGGCGTTCGTCTTCGAAATCTTCTTGGAGTCGAGACGCTCGCGCTCGAGCATGTTCAGGAAGTCGGTATTGCCGCCGAAATTGAGCTGGTAGGTCCGATCGATGCGGACGCCGCGGTCGGCAAAGAGGCGGGTCAGGACCCGATGGGTGATGGTCGCGCCGACCTGGCTCTTGATGTCGTCGCCGATGATCGGGACGCCGCGCTCCTTGAAGCGATTCGCCCAGTACTCCTGGCTGGCGATGAAGACCGGGATGCAATTGACGAAGCCGCAGCCGGCCTCGAGCACCTGCTCGACATACCACTTGGTCGCCATCTCCGAGCCAACCGGCAGATAGGAGATGACTACGTCGGTCTCGGTGTCCTTAAGGATCTTGGCCACGTTGGCGGTCGGGCCGGGGGCCTTGGTGATGACCTGCGACAGGTACTTGCCCAGGCCGTCGTGCGTCATGCCGCGCTCAACCTTGACGCCGAGATTTGGCACGTCGGCGAACTTGATGGTGTTGTTCGGGCCGCTGAAGACGGCTTCGCTGAGGTCCTTGCCCACCTTTTCGGCGTCGATGTCGAACGCCGCCGTGAACTCGATGTCGCGGATGTGATAGCCGCCGAGGTTCACGTGCATCAAACCGGGAACGAACTGATCGTCCGGGGCATCCTTGTAGTACTGAACACCCTGGACAAGCGACGATGCGCAGTTGCCCACGCCAATGATCGCTACGCGGACTTTGCCGTCATTCCGCTTCGTCTGGCCACCCACGCCGTTGGTGTGATGACCGTTCGTACCGTTCGCGCCTTCTGCCACACTTGTTGCTCCTGAGAAGAACGTGACGACCCGCAGGCAGGGGATCGCCGGACCGATGAAAGCCGCCGGAAGTCTAGGCGTGCCCGCGTAAGACCGTCAATGCTTTCTTTCGGCTAGTGACTTACGCCAGCTATTGCGCCGAGGCGACCGGTGTTCCGCAGTTCGGGCAGAACTTCGCGCCGGGTGGCAGCGGCTTCCCGCATTCGACGCAGAAGCCCGATCCGGCCGGCGTTGCCGCGCCTTGACCGGACTGGGACTGCGCGGGCTGGCCCTGCTGCGTCTGACCTCCCTGGCCGGATGTGCCCTGGTTGATGGCCTGGCCCATCATCTGACCCATGGCCATCCCGGCGCCGAAGCCGACGCCGGTTCCCGCCGCACCGCCGGCCGCACCCTGGTTCTGGGCGGCGTCCCGCATGGCCTGCGCTGCCTGGAATTGCGTATATGCGCCGAGGTCGCCGACCGCGGCCATCCCGCTGCGCTCGTCGATCTTCTTCAGCACTTCATCCGGCGGCACGATTCCGGCAATCTGGAAGCCGATCAGGCGAAGTCCAAGTTGCGCGAAGGCGGTCGTCAGGGCGTTCTGGGCGGTGGTCGCCAGTTCGAGCGTGATCCCCTGCAGGTCAAGAATAGACGTGTGCGTCTCGCCGAGCAGATCGTTGAACTGGTTGATGATGATGCTGCGAAGGTATTCATCGAGGTCATTGACAGAATACGAACCGCGCGTGCCGACGATCTGGTTGACGAACATTTGTGGGTTGTCGACCCGGATCGCATACGTGCCATGCGCCCGCAGGCGGATCATGCCGAAGTCGGCGTCGCGGTAGACCAACGGCTGCGGGGTGCCCCATTTGAGGTTGAGAAACTCCCGCATCGAGACGAAGTAGACCTCGGCCGTGAAGGGCGAGCTTCCGCCGAACGGCAATCCGATCAATGCGGTCAACAGCGGGATATTGTTGGTCGAGATCGTGTATCGACCGGGGCCAAACAGATCCAGCGCCTTGCCGTCCCGAACGAAGACGGCCTGCTGGGCTTCCCGAACGACAAGCTGCGATCCGAGCCGGAACTCGCCCGGCCCGCTTTCCGGCACGCGG
>Ga0164305_10000727_pt1 | contig 12841 bp, 11 predicted proteins | sample Whisoiple_237_MG_FD_110215 | JGI IMG/M metagenome (GOLD analysis project Ga0164305, IMG submission 110215) | Soil microbial communities amended with pyrogenic organic matter from upstate New York, USA - Whitman soil sample_237_MG | ecosystem: Environmental > Terrestrial > Soil > Agricultural... | reverse complement strand
TGAGGACTTCTTTCATAGTGTCTCCTTTCACAACGTGTTCGATATGATAGCCAGAAGGTGTTAGCTGAATGTGAACTGCATTTGCATCGCCGAATAAGTTGTGAAGGTTGCCCATAATTTCTTGATAAGCACCTCCCAAAAATAGCGCCAAATAGTAAGGTTCTCCAGGTTTGAGAGTATGCAGTTCCAAAACCGACTTCACATCTCGCAAATCGATGAATTGGTCGATTTTGCCGTCGCTGTCGCAGGTAATATCGGCTAAAATACCGCGTTGAGTTGGTTCTTCGTCGAGTCGGTTAATTGGCATAATTGGGAACAATTGGTTAATTGCCCAACTGTCCGGTACTGACTGGAAAACAGATAAGTTGATGTAATAAATGGACGCCATCACTTTTTCTAAGTCTTCCAAATCCTCTGATACATATTCTTGTTGCCGCGCGATCGCCTGTATTTTATCGCAGCAAGCCCAGTACAACTGTTCGGTTTTCGCCCGTTCCGCAATTCCCAAATAGCCTAAGTTAAATAAACTGACTGCTTCTTCCTTGAATTGGATAGCATCGTGATAAACTTCTTGGTAATTTTCGGGACTGATAGATTGGTAAATTTCGTAGAGATTGCGCGGAATTTGGTGCGCGTTTTCATCTACTGGTTCTGGTACTTCTCTGGGGACATCGCTAGTACCGAGTACGTCAAAAACTAACACTGATTGGTGAGAAGCGATCGCCCGCCCGCTTTCGCTAATGATAATTGGAACCGGGATTTTGCGCTCGTCGCAGGCATCTTTCACTCCTGCTACTACGTCGTTAGCGTAGTTTTGCATATTGTAGTTTTTGGAAGCGTGGAAGTTGGTTTTAGACCCGTCGTAGTCAACGCCGAGTCCTCCCCCTACGTCCAAGTAGTTCATATTAGCTCCCAATTTAGCTAATTCTACATAAATGTGGCTGGCTTCTCGAATGGCGTCTTTGATGACACTAATTGAGCAAATTTGAGAGCCGATGTGGAAGTGCAGTAACTGCAAACAATCGAGCATTCCAGCTTTTTCTAGTTCGCCGACTGCACGGATAATTTCAGGAATTGTCAAGCCAAATTTTGCCCGATCGCCCGTGGAAGCTCCCCAGCGGCCAACGCCTTTGGTAGTCAGTTTTGCTCGCACTCCCAAAATCGGTTTAATTCCTAATGCTTTGCTGGCGGCGATTGCGAGTTCTACTTCCTCTATTTGCTCCAGCACAATTACGGAAGTTTGCCCTAGCCGCTGCGCCAAAATAGCAGTTTCGATGTATTCGCGGTCTTTGTAACCATTACAAATTAACAAAGCGCCTGGGGTTTTTAAGGTCGCCAAAGCTATCATTAATTCCGGTTTTGAGCCAGCTTCCAGTCCGAAGTGATGGGGTTCACCAAAACGCACCAAATCTTGAATTAATTGTCGGTGCTGGTTGCATTTAACTGGAAACACACCGCGATAGACATTTTTGTAATTGTACCGAGCGATCGCTCTGGCAAAACAAGAATTTAAGCGCTCGATCCGGTCTTCCAAAATATCAGAAAATCGAATCAACAGTGGCAAAGCCAAATTTCGCTGTTTCAGGGATTCTACCAATTCGCACAAGTCGAGGGAACCGCCGCGATCGCCCTTGGGAGATACTGTAACGTGACCGGCTGCATTGATCGAAAAATACGGTTCGCCCCAACCTTGAATTCGGTAGAGTTTCTCACTATCTTCTATTGTCCAAGATGCTTGTGGCAGTTGAGCCGCCGTTACCAAAGCACTGTCTGGTGCCGCCAAACTCGTGACTGTTGGCGAGTGAGTCGATAGCGGATCGAGATCGGAGAAAGCAGCGGTGGCTGGGGAACTCATCTTATCGGAAACCTCTTTTAGGAGTGGTCAAATAGATAGTTTATCGCACATATCGGGTTTCCTGATGTAGTTGAAAAATCACTTTGGGTACACGGCCCGACGATTTTAGATTTTAGATTTTAGATTTTAGATTTTAGAATTGACTCTACAAATGGATGAAGGTGGGGGATTGAACTAAAATCTCAACCGTAATTGCTCTCCTGGACTTATTTCTTCAAGCAAGTATCCGTATGCAGGTGAATTCGGAAACCGGGTTCCCGAGTTCACCTGCACCAAGAGAGTGGTCGGACGATCGCTCGCCCGACACACACTAACCAAAAATCACCTCCGGCGGCGCCATGTCAGCCCCCATAATCATTCCCCCGTGACTCTTAGACTTCTTCAAGCCCGGTTGAGGTGCTTTTTCTGGGGTCTTCTGAGCCGGTGCAACTGAGGCTGGCGGTGTCACCTGCGTTGGAGGTACTGCCTGTGCTCCTGGCACCACGGGTTGCTGCGACAGCCAACCCAAACCCCCTACAGCCCCTGCCATCAAAGCGGTGTAGCCGATGTACAAATGCACCGGACGCATTTGAAAGCCTTTGCCTGAGTCGGAATCGGAAACAGACACATACATACTGGGAATTGGGCTTGGATCGGGTTTGGGCAAAGCATTCGCCATAGCGCTGCCGTCTAGTCCCAAGGCGTCACCGAGTCTGCGGATAAAACCTCTAACGTAAATATCTTGGGGCAGTTTGTCGATTTCCCCATTTTCGATCGATTCGATGTGGTGCAGCGGCACGAGAGTTTGACTGTGGAGTTGCTGCAGGGATAGGGAGCGAATTTGCCGTCCCTTACGCAATTCTCTACCCAACTCCTGCAGGCACTCTTCTCGCTGTTGAACGGCTAAAGCTGCTGCTTCTTCCTTGGTGAGTTTTTTCGGCTTTTTGGGAAAACCGAACCCTGGGAAGGATTTTCCGGGGATGGTGACAGTTGCAGGTGCAGCCGACTCGACTTTAATTTCGTCTTGGGGCGCTTGTTTGCTGTCTTCAGTGTTAGGGTCTGGATCGGAATTTTCTGTGTCGGGCTCGGTTTGGGGCGGCGCTTCCACACTAGCGCTGCGCCAATAGAAGACAGGAACAGCTACTGGTGGCTCCAATTCTTGAATTTCTGTCACCGTCTCAATAGCGGGACTTACAGCAGCAAAACTCTGTTCGGCTACTTGCGGTTCTATTTTGTTTTGTTTGGGAAATCGATCGAATGCGAGCTTGACGGCTTCTCTGCTAACTGCTCTAATTAAAATTTCGGCAGCGGAGGCTGCTTCGCCCAACATTGTTTGCAGGCTAGCTAGAGCGTGGCTATAGGTGTCGCTACAGAGGAGTTCAGCTTCTATTTGACCTAGGACTGAACGAAAACTTTCTTGAGAAATTTCAATAGTTGGGTGATCTGTCACCCCAAAATAAGCCTCGGGTTTCAGTGCCATGATATTCATGTTGTCTTGGTAGAAGGTATCTGAGTACGTTCTTCGATAGGTTGGCAGTGATTCCGGATGTCGATTGGGGGAGAGTGGGAGTGTGAGGGAGAGTGGGAGAGTGGGAGAGTGGGAGAGTGGGAGAGTGGGAGAGGCGCAATTCCCACTTACCAATTTTCTATTGCTTGTGGATGCGATCGAGCAACCAAAGAGCCCCGAAAATCCCGACAAAATGGGCAACAGTGGCGTGAGTATTGGCGAGTACCACAAATATATCTAGGGGCTGAATAAATCGGCCCACATCAACTGCGGCACCGAACAAGGCTTGCGGCTGAGCTAGAGATTTGGCTAAAAGCGTGCCGCTGATGGCTTCTGCGCCGATCAGCGTCAGCAGCATTCCTGACAAGTTGCTCATCAGTGACAGCCGCACCTCTTTGATGGTGTCTGCTTTTTTGGGGCGGACAGCGTTAGCGGGCGATCGCAGTTGTCTTGACAAGCGGGTGAAGCGGAAAGAGCGATATACGCTGTAAGCGAGTACGGCCAGCCCGCAAATGGCAAAAAATACGCCCCCGCCGGTGCCGGCACTGTTTGAACCCGCAGTGGTGGTAGTGCTGGGGATGGCGAAGGGGATGGCAAAGAGCAAAATGATCCCCGCTACCACCGCTAGCACTAACTGTACCCAGAAGCAAACCCAGCCTGTTGTACGAAGGGCAAAGGCAACTCGCTGTACGGCAACAGGAAGCTTATCGTTATCTAACTGATTAGTCATATTTTGAGCGGGTATAATTAATTGGCATTAGTTGGCAGCAGTTTTTTCTCTTCGGGGACGGTTGACGGCGGTTAACCCTCTTTATAATAGAAGTAGCAATGTTTAAGATTTGTAACTAACATTGGATTTCACATTTGAATAGCGTCGATCGCCAGGTACCCAAAGCAATGACACAACTACAACCCACCGTCACTCCCAAACTGGAACAGCCAAAGTTTGGCTTCAACAGCTACGCGGAACGCCTTAACGGTCGAGCCGCGATGATCGGTTTTTCTCTAACTTTAATTATCGAGTATGTCACAGGCCAGGGCTTGCTGTCCTGGTTAGGTCTCAACTAATTTTAGCAATGGCGCGGTCAGCCTTACACTTGGTCTTGACTCTTCCGGCAGCCGGTGTGACTGCTGCTGACCGCGACAAATTCGGGAATTGATTAAAATATTAATTACAAACAAGCCCAGCGACTTCTCTGCCGAGACAGTTCTGTTCCCGAATGCAATCGCTGGCTTTTGGAGGTATATATGGGGTGGAATTTTGATTTGACAAGCTTGGCAATTTTGCCTCGCTCCCGTACAATTCCCCACAGGCGAGAAGATTAATTTAGGTGAAGCTAGTCTCTGAGCTAGAAATCCCGATCGTTCCGCCAACTCTAAGTTTTAGAGATTGTAAATAAATATAGAACAGAGTAAAACCAAATGAATGCTTCGTGGACGCGACTTTTAAGGTCAGCTTACCGTAAAGAGCCAATTACCAGCTTTGTTGTGACAGTGGGCGTTGTCGATGCAGCCATCGGCAGCATTGGTGCGAGTGGCTCTTTATTGGCTTTTGGGCTTGGCACCGCTGGGGTGGCGATGGCTCTCCGCTGGTGGCAAATTTACCGCTCTGGAGCCGAACAACCCGCACCTGCTCCCGAATACTATCTTCCTCCTCAGTCTTCTAGACCTCAGTTACCCGTGCTTAACGTGTCTAAAAAAAATCCTCCTTATTAAGATTACCGGGCAATGGTGACTGGGCGATGTGCCGATCGACTCCCTGAATCTGAGGTACTAAAAGATAGGGCAAGAAAGTCTTTCGATCTTGGATGCTTGGTGTATGAATATTTCTGTTGCCGAGAAACTGTACAAAATTGGCTCTGTAGCTGCCTGTAGTGGTTTGTCGGTGAAAACTGTTCGTTACTATGAGGAGATGGGCTTGCTGTCTCCTGCGGTAAAGCGATCGCCCGCTGGTTATCGCTTGTTTGGCGAAACGGTATTCAACAGGTTGGCGTTTATTAAACGATCTCAGGCTCTGGGTTTGAGCCTTCAGGAGATTAAGGATATTTTACAAGTTCGCGATCGGGGAGATTTGCCTTGCTCTGAAGCGAAGCAGCATCTCACGGCTAAGGTAGAGGAAATTTCCGTGCAAATTGCTGCCTTAGAAACTTTGAAGAGGGAGTTGCAAGGCATTCTCAACTGCTGGCAAGAGCAACCCTCGCAGGCGAGCATTACTAGCACGATTTGTCCGAACATTCAGCGGGATTGAGCGGCGGAAAGATACAAAAAAAGGGAAGGAATTATCGGTTTCCTTCCCTTGATGGTTTTGTTGGTGGTTTTGTTGGTAGTTTTGTCGATCGTGTTGAGCTTTTAACTGTTTTCGCAGAGTTTGCTGTTGCTTTTTGAGTTGCCGAGCCCTGGCTGAGCCGCCTTTACCTTTGGAGTTTCTACCCTCGCTGCGGGGAGACTCCCAACTTTTTAGTCTCATGTTTTTCATTGTATGCACTACTTCTATAGTACACCGCCATATTTTCACTGTCAAGTATTTTTTAGAGCGATGTTTCGTAGTATCAACTGTTGACTGATGGGGATTTGCTAAAGGCATAGCGATGGTGCGCCCATTGCCTGCGGCTGGTTACATCTACGCGCTTTTTGAGAATTTGGGACGTAAGGGCGATCGCGCTTTTTCAGCTTCAAGTATTCGGATTAGCTGTTGCCTTCGTGATGTACTGGATAATCGCGTCAAAATCCTTACGGATTTCTGCCAGTTGTTTTACCCAAGTATTAGAAGCATAAATCACTTCCTCTTCCTTCTGGCGAGCCGCTGCAATTTGCTTCTCAATCTCTCCGTAAACCTGTTGCTCAAATTCAAATAGCTGTATTTCAATTTGATTTTCCAAGTCTTTTGCTATTGATTGAAATTGACTCGTAATATCGCGACGAACATCAGACATTTGCCTTTCTCGCTCATGTTCTTGTCGCATTTGTAAAATCTCTACTCCTACCGAAACAAGTGCTACAGCCGGCCCCAGGAATTTAGCAGCATTGCCGATGTTTTTGGCCATACCAACCGCCTGCCAAGGCTTAAATTTAAAGCCGACAAATTTTCCCACAGCGACAACACCTTGATGTAGACCGCTTCCTGCTACATCCATAGAACGTAGAAATCCTTGTTCAGCAGCGGTTTTTGCAAAACCCCTCGATGCCAAAGTGGTCAGCTTCACCCCGGCCGTCTCACCGATGCCTTTAAGCCAGTTAACTTGGCTTTTTAATCGCTCTACATCCATACCAGCCTCCAGATTTTGGGCTGATATATTTTGATTTTTATCTAGGCAAGCAACAAAACTCTTGACTAGATCACCTTCTAGCACTTTTTCAACCTCCTGCTGGATATCGTCAACTGCTACATTAACAGCTTCTTGCAGTTTATTTTCTGCTTTCTCATAGTGCTTCTGCACATTGAGTTCAGCTTGTTTATTCAGCCTTTCAAAATTCTGATCGCTACCTATTGCTGCGGCAAGAGTGTTGCCTTCGCTAGCAACTCCTGATGACATCTCCAGGGCTATATTTTTAACCTTGGTTCGCAGGCGATCGCGCTCTTTACGCACTGTACGAGATAACCGTGTCAGCACTTCAAAAAAAGCAGAGTCTTCGTTAGAGTTGCGACTAAAGCTCAACTGAGCATCATCAACACAGCTTAGAGCAATTCGGACTGGTGTATCAAAACGAGCAAGAGAGCCTCGACGTTCTACAAACTGATTTAGAGCATCAATAAAAGTTGGAAATCGGCTGATTTCCGTCAGAAAATCATCTTTATCATCAATGCCTTCACAGTAGTCTTTGGCATCGATAAAGCAGATCGGAAATTCATCAAGACTGTAAGGCTTCAGTGCATCGGCAAGACTTTGGCGGTAGTTGGAAATCTTTTGCTCTTCTTCTCCTGCTTCATCAGACATTTTATTGATAACCAGCATCATTTTCCAGCGATAGCCTTTTTCATAGGCTAACTTCTTGAAATTCTCTGCTGTCAGTGAGTCAAAGAGCATATAGGTGAGGCAGAAAACCAGCAAGTCTGATTTGTTGATTGCCTCATAAGTAATCTCATCATGATCTTGGCGGTCTGTAAAAAGTCCAGGCGTATCAATTAGCTTGATACCGTTCCAGTCATAATTGGTAGTTTTATCAGTAGCAATATCAGCATCAATACGGATATCGCGCCGTCCCGTCATGGCAGAAATGATGGTTGATTTACCTGCACTGTACTGACCAACAAAAGCTACTCCGAGAATCCCCTGCTCTCGATACTCTTTTAATTCATCGCGCACTTTTTTGCGGATAGCTGTTAGTTCGGTTGTGTTTCCCTGAGCCAGCAAATTGTCAAATTTTACTAGCGTTTTCTTGAAATAAGCACCGACATCAGCCGCTTTAAAGTTGGGGTTGTTCTGAGTCATGGTAATTTAGTCCTTTTTGGGAGATTTGAGATTGCTAAAGGAAATATCCTCTTGAAGGATGTGTTTAATATCCTCTAGTGATTTTAGTTGTTGAACTTGGGATTTTGTGAAAATCTTCATGTTGCGCCCGAAATCTCGTTCGACTGTAGCAATGGTTTGGTTGATACACTCATCTTTCAGAGTTTCATGTTTTCCAGCACACCAGTCAAGGATTCGCTTGGCATAAGCATGATTTAGATAATTTTCTGAATCCGATAACTTCTTTTTTGCTTCTTCAAGATGAGTCGCGATAGCCTCTAGCCCTGCAATCAATTCTTCAAAATAGATATTGATATTTTTGGTTACAGAATCAGAATACTTACCAAATTCCCGCTGAGCCTGCTGTAGAGTGTTTTGCTTCTGAGTCTTGAGCTGAGCTTCCAATGAAGTTGAAATATTTTGAACAGCCTCGCGTCGCTTTTCATCTTTGGATTTAAACATTCCAACAATCCCGCTAACCACAGCACTTACAATCCCGATAGCGAGACCAACAGGAGGGGCGAAGAACGTTATAATAGCAGAAGCTATCACGAGAAGACTGCTACCAATTCGCACAAAATCTCGAAAATTGTTTGAATCCTGCTCAGTAAAGCTGAAATCGTTGCTGCCAAGCTGAGATATTAGCTGTAATTCATTTCCTATTTCCTCAAGAACTTCCTGAACTTCCTTATTGAATTTTTTGCTAGTCTCTTCATAAGCTATTTTTAAGCGTTCTTCAAATCGAAGTGCTTTTAGTTTTTGTTCCCATCCCAGCTTCATCGCAATTTCATTAGAGTTCCAATGGTCTTCTGCAAAGGATGGTATAGCATTGATAGTATCTTGAAAAATACTATCGATTTGTTGAAGTAAAGAGTCTTTAGCGTCCTTAGCTGCTTTTCGGATGTCCTTTTGGATTCCCTCGCGCTTATTTTTCAGCGTCTCTGTCAATTTTTCATAGACTAAAGCTTGTTGATTCACCCATTTATTAGGATGATCAATTGCACCTACGGTAGAACCAAGCAGAGTTTGAGAGCGACGAATTGCCCCATGATTAACCAGAGATACACGGATTGAATCCAGAAAATCCTGCATCCGGCTTGCTTTAAAAAGCTCCTTTTTCTTCTCTTCGTGTTTTGGTTCTCGGGAAAGCTGCGCCACCAGCAACATCACAGGAATAATATCGAAGTAGTCATTAACATAATGCTGTTTAGCGTAGCGACGGATACGTTAAATGTGTCCGCCTAGACCACTTTGACCATCCATTTCAAACAGTTTATCAGGGTTCTGTAAGAAATGCTCCAATCTGCGAGAGTCCCGCAGGTTATTCTTGACATTCAGTAGAATAATTAATGGCTTGGCTTTTTCTTTTAATAACCGCAAGAAAGCAAACTCACTCTCTTGGATACTGTCATTTGTGACCACATAACAAATCACATCTGACTCGTCGATAATACTTTTAGCAATTTCTTCATCACTTTTGCCACCGGGAGCGCCAATCCCAGGAGTATCAATGATGCGAATATTCTTCCACTCGTACACCCGATTAAACCGAGTTGTGCGCTGCTTTCCTACACCGATCGCATCCCATCCATCATCTGTAACTATGGCGTGGAGAGTGCTTTTGCCAGCCTTAGTCCTGCCCATAAATGTGATGCTGAAATGATTGAGAGCGCGTTCCTTGGCACGAAGTGACTCCCGTACACTCTCAATTTCTTTGATAATTTCGGCACTTAGATCATTTCTAGTATCCTCAAGTTGCTTGGCGACTTCCTTAGCTGTGGTAGCTTGACCTTTACCACCTGTTTTATGTTTGATGTCTTCGATAGCAACTTGAATATTTTTGTCCAATTTTTTAAGTGCTGATAAAGTGCTTTTAAGTGCCAATTCTGCAAATTTGTAATCTTCATCCGCGATGACTGCACACTGACGAATCGCCTCATCATATTCTGGCCCAGTTAACAGGATTTCCCGGCGTATTTGCTCAACTTTTTGCTCACTTCCAGTGAGCTTTGCTACATTATCCACTAATGCGCGTGAAAGGAGAGAATCAGCCCCTTTAAGGAAACGCGCACCCATAGAGGGTTTCTGTTGTTGGTTATGTTCGCCTATAAATCGAGTATCACTAAAGGCTCCAACTTCTGCCAACTGTCGCTGTACTTCTCCCGTTGGCCAGTTCCAAATCCCTGCTACTTGTTCCGCCATCTGGCGTTCTAATGCTGAACAGAAGCCGTCAACATAGGCGATCGCCAACATTTGCGACATGGCCTCACTTTGCTGACCGGGCGACACTTTTCGAGCTAAATCCTCTACAGAAAGCTGGTTTTCCTCTTGAGCCAGAATTTTTTCCATCTCAGCGAGAGTGCGTTGAGAAGCGCCGATCTGCGTTGCTAGTTCGCGTAGTGCTTTCGACTCTTCACTGTGAATCTGCTGATCCGCACAGACCATGTGTGTGACTAATAGGAATGGGTAGTCTAGGTGTTCGGTGGTTTTTGAGATTAGGTCAGACATCTTAACTTATTCAATATTTGGATGGGAATTGATTTTTTTAAATTTAAAAACCATCTAGCCACTAAGATTGTCTGATGATTCAAGTATTGCTTCTATTTCATCAGAATAACTGTAAGCTTTTTGCCAAATTTTATTAATAAATGAGTCCGAACCTACGTCATATACTTCGGGAAATTCAGTTTGTATGATTGCTTTGAATTGTGAGCTTACAGGTTTCTTCATTACTTTCAATTGAAAGCACTCCATAGAAAGTTCATAACATAACATATTCTTACTTATAAGCTCACTTAAGTATGGGCAAACTTTGTAATCCTGGGATTTTTCAAACTTCTGAGTTGCGAATTTAGCTGGAGCTATCACACCTGATAATTCCATATAGTTTACACCTACACTTAATCTAGCATTTACTTTGCTGAATTCATCCAAGGCTGTATGAGCCAGATTAGTTGTTAATAATTTAGCTTGGGATTGAGCAGCCTCGATCAAGATTCTTTTTTGTTCTTCCTGCCTTAACCTTTCCTGTTCAGCTTCTTCAGCCTTTTGTAAAGCTTCTAGCTGTCGCTTAGCAGCAGCAGCTTTCCCAGTAGGAGTATTTTGATACTTTACATAAGCAATACTTGCTGCAATAGCTAGAATAACTGCCAAAGTGAAATTCACAAAAATCATGAAGAATGCTATTACACTCAGGATTATAAATGCAACATTCCATTGATTGTCTGATAATAGTCCTGTTGACGTTTCATTAAGAATTTGTATTAAGGATGGCTCCTGGGTTGTTTCTGCATACGAATTATTAGCCGAAAGCTGATTTGTAGTATTCACTCCTAGATTATGGGACGATTGACTTGCTCGTGCCACCAACTCAAACTCTCGATTCCAAGCCGGGAAATCTTCACCCGCCTGCTGCCCGTAAACCTTCACAGAAGCGATGATCGCCCCCGCCTTCAAATTCATCAACTCCCTGCGGACAATCCTGATAGAAGCCTCCTCATCAGGAACCCGATCGCCCTCCAGCATCACTTGCAAACAACCATCTTGCAAACTCGCAGTCGCCGTAATCCCCTTGTTTTGCAACGGCAGATTTAACAGACTGGCGATCGCCTCCACATCCCCAAGCTTAGCCCGTTCCTTCAAACTAAGCTCATTTGACTCCGTATTTTCACTAGAACTTGCCCGCCCCTCTGTAACATCCGTAACAGGCAACTTTAGCCCCGCCACTTCAAACTCTTGACTCCACGCCGGCACCTTCGCCCCCGTCTGTCGCCCGTAAACCTTCACTTTCTCAATTGATGGAGCCCCCAAACCAGCGATCGACTTACTCACCCACGGGGCCAAGACTTGCTGACTAGGCGCTTCTGCCGCTTCCAGCATCACCTGTAAACAACCATCCTTAAGGGAAGCTGCGGCGGTGATGCCCTTGGCTTGTAGCTGGCGGTTCAGCAGAAGCGCGATCGCCTTTGCATCTCCCTGTTTCGCGAGTTCCAAAATATTCGGTTGTGTCATAACAGGTAGATACCAGTAGCGCTTAGCATAACCTTTTCTTGTCTTAAGTATAAATTCTTTCCTAAACACCAAAGCTTGTCAAGCCATATAAAGTCATATTTAGTAGTTGTTTTCCATCCCAACTAGGTCATAAAAAGTCACATTTAGTTGGTTGCTATTGAATAAAGTCATATTTAGTTGGGTTACAATCAGGTCAACCCCTTGCATCTGCCTGACTGATGGACGTTGAAGAAGCCTTAGAATTTGTTGACCATCTAGCTTTGACTACTACGGGAAAACATTTAGATAGTCTGCAAAAAGCTATATTACGTGGCACTTGGAACAATCAAAAATATAAGGAAATTGCACAACAGCACAACCGTTCAGAGAAATATGTTAAAGAGGTTGGCTTTAAATTATGGAAACTTTTATCAGTTGCATTAGAAGATGAAGAGGTTTGCAAAGCAAATTTTCGAGCCAAACTGGAGAATCTACGATTTTTCTCTAATGTTTCACTGGTGGGAAATGGTTGTGTGAAAATTGGTAATTTCTCCGCCGACAACATTCACTACCCAAAAGTCTCACAATCTGAATCGTTACAAGAGGAAACTTTTAACGAAAAAACAAGCAATTCCGAACCGAAAGTACATTTAGATTTAGCTGATGCACCAGAACCCAACCTATTCTATAACCGCACATCCGAACTCACCACCCTCGAAAACTGGATTTTAGGCCGCACCCGCCTCATCACCATTTTAGGCTTATCCGGTATTGGCAAAACCGCCCTTACACTCCAACTAATCCCACAAATTCAACACGAATTCGACTACATCATCTGGCGAAGTCTCCGCAACTCTCCACCCCTGGCATCACTCCAAACCGACTTAATTAAATTCCTCTCCCAGCAGCAAGAAACTAACCCCCCCAACCCCCCCTTATCAAGCTACCGTGTACACAGAAGTTGATTCTGAGCTAGTTTCCATCCCAAAAAGATGGATTCAAACTGTCGGAGTCCATGAACAAGCGTAGGCATTCCGGGAGGTCTCTGAGAACTATAACCAG
>Ga0164305_10000726_pt1 | contig 12856 bp, 17 predicted proteins | sample Whisoiple_237_MG_FD_110215 | JGI IMG/M metagenome (GOLD analysis project Ga0164305, IMG submission 110215) | Soil microbial communities amended with pyrogenic organic matter from upstate New York, USA - Whitman soil sample_237_MG | ecosystem: Environmental > Terrestrial > Soil > Agricultural... | reverse complement strand
GGGATAGGGATGGCGGTCCTTGCCGCCATGGGCCAGCGAAAAACGTGCGGGATCGCGGAAGCGATAAGGCGCGCCGTGCACCACCTCCGCCACCATGGCAAGCGATTGCACGTGCGCGCGCCGATACCGGGCGTCAGCAGAAGCTCGGGAAAATCCACCGGGTCCCGCTCGGCCGCCGCGGCGAGCGTACCATGCAGACGGCGAATGAACACGTCGCTCGCACGCACGTCATGATGCGCCGGCATGTTCAGATACGGCAGGTCCGGTTGCGCGGCCGGCGCTTTCGTCAGCGCGGCAAAGTCGCGGAGGATTGCGTCGGGACCGCGCTGTGAGCAAATCGAGCTGTGCCGAGCGCGATCGGTCGGCACGGCGATCCGTCAGATTGACGATTTCGCCTTGCTCGGGACCATCGATCGCGCTGTGCGGCGCGTCGACGAAACTTGCTAGCCCGTGCGAATGCCAGTGATAGCGCCGCGCCTGCCGCTTGTCGCCGTTCATGCCCTGCTGCACGACCGTCCACTTGCCGTCTGCGTGACGAAGAAGCCGTGCAGATAGAGATCGAAACCGTCCTGCACGGCGGCGCTGTCGACCTTCGCCACGAGGCGGCTTGCGCGCGTCAGGGCCTGCGCGTCGAATCCGACGCGTTCGCCGAGCGCGGTGAGTTCATCCGGCGTGCGGCGGGAATGCTTGCCGTGCCCGCCGCAAACGTAAATTCCAAGCTCGTCCTGCAACGGCACGAGACCGCGCTTCAGAGCGCCGATCACGCTCGTCGTGATGCCGGAGGAATGCCCGTCCATCCCCATGACGGCACCGAACGACTGAAACCAGAAGGGATGGGCAAGCCGCTCAAGGAATTCATCGCGACCGTAATGGTGCACGACCGCTTGCGTGATAATCGCGCCAAGGCTCGCCATCCGTACGGCAAGCCATGCCGGCACGCGTCCGCCATGCAGCGGAAGATCGGCGCTGCCACTTCGCCTAGCCATCATGCTCCTCAAGAAGGAACATAAAGGAACCGTGCGCCTGCGCCAGATGGGTAGCTATCTCCTCAGCAAGCAAGCTTGTCGCAGGTCCGCACGGCAGCGATCATTCGACTCGTGCTCTGCGGTCCGGGATAGCCCAAAATGCCAACCCCATTCAGCATGAAGGACGGCGTCGCATAGAAGCCGAGATCGCTCGCAAGCTTCACCTGCCGCTTCAGAACCGAGGCGATGATGTCGCTATCTGCCGTGGCTTCGAGGTTTGCCCTCTCCAATCCGAGCGATTGCGCAACCTCCAACGCGACGGGACCGTCATTGCCGCCGCGATGCGCGAACATTGCATTGTGGAACTCATAGGCGCGCTTCGGCCCGTAGAGTTTTAGGACCGCCTGCTGCACCTTGGCCGATTGCACCGATCCCAAGCCGATGATCGCATTGTTGACGAGACCCAAACGGAAGTTGCTATCCTTGGCCACAAGCGCGTCGAGATCGGACGCGGCTTTTCGGCAATACGGACAATTATAATCGGAGAACTCGACGAGGATGACGTCCGGACTGGCAGAGCCCACCCAGGTGATGCCGGGCAATCCGGTCAGCGACGGCTCGGAAGGAAGACGATAATTGGCGACGCGCTTGCCATCGTCACCGATGAGGTCGAAAGGCCGGCTGTCCTGTGCGGCGGCAGGAAGTGCTGAAGATGCGAGAAGGACAGAGCCGGCCCGCAAGAACTTTCTTCGCTCGATGCGCATACGATGTCTCGCCCTTCGCTGCCTTGCATGTCTAGCAGCAAAAAGGGTTAAAAAGAGGCGATTTAGTCGCTGCGCCATCAACATGGGGAGAACGCCGCATGCCGGTGAAATTTAGTTACGATCCGCATTTCGGGCTCCAGATCGAAGCCGAATTGGATTCGGAGCTTAGTCGCGAGGAGGCAATGATTGTTGCCGTTCGCGATCTCGCCTCGGGCATGAACTCTCTCGGTCACGCCGTGTGGGACCTATACGAGGAGTTTAGATTAAAGCAGTTTTATAAGCGGGACGAGCCTTCGCCGCCTCGCGCTCCGGCAGCGCGTACGCCGGTCAAAAAGCCGACCGCGGCAACGCGCAAGAAGGCTTCGGCCGCCGCGTCGAAAAAGCGCAGAAAATAACGAAAAGCGCGGGCCGGAACGGCGCTGGTGTTTCAGGCGAAGTTCGCCGATAGTCTCGGGCCCGCTTTCAATCCGGATTTCGGACCCCGATTGTCGTGGGACCAGCGCAACCGACGTTCAGATCAGGGAGGACCGTCCCGTGAGCTTTCTTGTCGAAATCCTGGCGAGTGCCTATCCGCCTGACGCCCTCAACAAGTTCACCGGCGGCTCCGATTTCGGCTTGGACAATGCCCGAACCATGATGTGGATGTCGCAGCTTGCCTATGAGACCGCAAGCGAGTCCAAGGTCAAAAATATCATCGAGAAGCTGAGCATGACCAAACGCGGATTCGCCATGAATGATCCGGTCACGGGTTTGCCGCCGAAGAGTGCGTGCCTTGTCGCTGCCGGCGGGCGCAATGCGACAATCATCGCATTCGCCGGCACGGACCCGCTGAAAATTGAGGATTGGATCACGGATTTCACCGTTGGCTTTCCCCAACCCGATGTCCTTCACGAAGGCTTTCACGCAGCCGTGGGAACCGTATGGCCGACAGTGAAAGCGATCATTCAATCGCGTCCGCCCCCCGAGCAGCCGCTGTTCTTCACCGGCCATAGTCTCGGCGGCGCGCTGGCGATCAATGCAGCGGCGCGCGCGCAATCGGAACTCGGCGTGACGGCGACCGCGGTCTACACGTTCGGCAGTCCGCGCACCGGCGGATCCAAGTTCAAGGCCGACTATGCGCCGCTCACCGAACGCACGTTCCGCCTCGTCGATGGAGACGACATCGTGGCCCATGTGCCACCCCGGCTCGGCGGATTGTTCTGTCACGTGGGCCGCTCGCTGGTATGCCCCAGCGACGGCATATTTGATGCGAACACGCCCCTGTCGACCAGCGAGGAAGACAGGCAAGACTTAGTCAGGGCTGCGCTGGACAGCGCGATCGCGGATATCCGTTCGCTCGCGTCCTTTCGGCTGTTTCGCGCGATAGGACCGCGGCTGCTCGACCGTTTCGCGGTGCTTTTGCCGCGCATGGTCCGCGATCACGTTCCGGCAAACTATTTTCGTGCGCTGTCGATCCCGCTTACCTGATTGCCGGCGACACAATTGTTGCCTGTCGCCGCTGACAATGCGCGCCGATCGCCGGAGCGCGCCTACGCCGCGCGCACCGCCAGCCCCTGCTCCTCGCCGGGTCTCGCGGCGCTATCGGCCAGGCCGACGCACCACAGCGCAAAAGCCTGCTGCAGCGCGATTTCTTCAAGCCGCGCGAAGCGGCCGGAAGCGCCGGCGTGTCCGGCATCCATGTTGGTCTTCAACAGAATCGGTCCGCCGCCGGCCATGGTGGCGCGCAGTTTCGCCACCCACTTCGCCGGCTCCCAATAGGTGACGCGCGGATCGGTCACGCCGGCCATCGCCAGGATCGGCGGATAATATTTCTTCGCGACGTTGTCGTAAGGCGAATAGGACAGCATCGTCTTGAACGCCTCGGCGTCAGTGATCGGATTGCCCCATTCGAGCCATTCCGGCGGCGTCAGCGGCAGCGTGTCGTCCAAAATCGTGTTGACGACGTCGACGAACGGCACGTCGGCGATGATGCCGCCGAAAAGCTCGGGCGCGAGATTGACGACAGCGCCCATGAGCAAGCCGCCGGCGCTGCCGCCCTGCGCGATGATGCGCCTCTCGTCGGTCCACTCCACGGCGACCAGGTGGCGCGCGGCAGCGACAAAGTCCGCAAACGTGTTCGGCTTCTGTTGCAGCTTGCCGTCCTCGTACCAATGCCAGCCTTTGTCGGTGCCGCCGCGAATATGGGCGATCGCATAGGCAAAACCGCGATCGACCAGCGAGAAGCGATTGGCATTGAACGCGGCGGGGATCGACGTGCCGTAAGAGCCGTATCCGTAAAGCAAAAGCGGCAGCGGGCCTTTGCCGGCGAGATCGGCGCGCACGAGAAGCGACACCGGGACGAGCTCGCCGTCCTCGGCTTTCGCCATTAGCCTGCGCGTGACATAGCGCGAGGGATCGTGGCCTGACGGAATCTCCTGGCGTTTGCGCAAAACCCGCGCGCGCGTGCGCATGTCGTAATCGTAGACTTCCGCCGGCGTCGTCATCGACGAATAAGTGAAGCGCAGGATCGAGGTATCGAACTCGTAGCCGGAATGGATGTCGAGCGAATATGCCTCCTCGTGGAAGGCGATCGCGTGCTCCTCGCCATTGCGGTCGTCGAGCACGATGACGCGCGGCAGGCTGTCCTCGCGTTCGAGGCGGACGGAGAAATCCTGATAGACCGCACCGGCAATGATGTAGCGGCCGCGGCGATGCGGGACGACGTCGCGCCAGTTTTCGCGAGCCGGCGAGGCAAGCGGCGCGCGCACAATCTTGAAATCCTCGGCGCCGTCGGCATTGGTGCGCATATAGAGCCAGTCGCCGCGATGCTCGCCGTCGTAGCGCACGCCCGGCTCGTGCGCCGCGACGAGCCGCGGTTTCGCATGATCGTCATGCAAGTCGATCAGGTGGCATTCGGCCGAATCGTGGTCGTGCATCGAGACGATTGCGAAACGGCCGGAGAGCGAACGATGGACATGGAGGAACCAGCGCGGATCGAGCTCTTCGAGAATAAGTTCGTCCTGCGCGCAATCCGTGCCGAGCCGGTGGCGAAACACCCGGTCGGTGCGATGGTTTTCGTCGACGTGCACATAATAGAAGGCGCGCGAGTCCGCACTCCAGACGACGCGCCCGCTGGTGTTGACGATTTCGTCGGGGAGGTCGCGGCCGCTCGATAAATCGCGCACATGGATCGAAAAATATTCCGAGCCGCGCGCGTCAACGCTCCACGCCAGCAAAGCATGATCGGGCGAATGCTCGGCGCAGCCGATCTCGAAAAAGGGCTTCCCCTGCCCGAGCGCGTCGCCGTCGAGCAGGATCTCTTCGGCCTCGCTATCGCGCGGGCGCCGGCACATGATCTGATGCTGGCCACCGACGCGGTAGCGCGAATAATAGTCGAACGGCCCATCCGGCCAGGGAACCTGTCTGTCGTCTTCCTTGATGCGGCCGCGCAATTCCCGCAGCAAACGCGCCTGCAGATCGCGCGTCGGCGCGAGCACCGCGTCGGTATAGGCGTTCTCGGCGCGCAGATACGTGGCGATCTCCGGCGGAAGCGCGGAGGGATCGCGCAGCACCTCCTGCCAATTGTTGGCGCGCAGCCAGGCATAATCATCGACGAGCTCGACGCCGTGCACGATCCGGCGCTGCGGCCGGCGCAGCGCGACCGGCGGCGCGGGCAGGCGCGGGGTCGGGCCGGCGGCCGCCTCGGCGCGCGGGGCGGCCGCGTCGAGATCGAGATGCGCGGTCATTTGTCGTCGGGCGTGAATTTCAGCGCGGTGCCGTTCATGCAGTAGCGAAGACCCGTTGGCGCCGGACCATCGGGAAAGACGTGGCCCAAATGCGCGTTGCAATTGGCGCAACGCGCCTCGACCCGGCGCATCAGCCAGGAGCGGTCCTCGTGCTCCGCGATCGCATCGGGCACGACGGGGGCAAAGAAACTCGGCCAGCCCGTGCCGGAATCGAATTTCGTCCGCGAATGAAAGAGCTCGGCGCTACAGCACACGCAGGTATACCTGCCGCGCCGCTTCTCGTCCCAATAGGGCCCAGTAAAGGCGCGCTCGGTGCCGTGCTCGCGCGTCACATGATATTGCTCGGGCGTCAGCTCGCGCCGCCATTCGGCATCGCTCTTTGCCACCTTGGCGCGCTCGGCAATGTCGGTCATGTCCGCCTCCGGGGATTGGCCCCTAACCTATGCGGCGGGGCGGCCCACGCAAGCCCGGATCACGCCGACGTGACCTAAGCGGGCCGCGCATAGCTCCGATCGTGGGCAGTAAAAAGACAGTAGAAATCGCTTCGGAAGCTTGCTACACGCGTATTCGCGCCTCTCTCACGGGCGGCCGGACGGTCGAGACCGCCTCCTGCCGAGATGAGATGCGCGCGAATCCCTCAGCTACCTGCAGCTAACCAGTTCTCGAAAGAAGTCCGATAGATGAGCGAATCAGTGAGCAGCAACTATATCGAACTCGCCGCCGATATAGTCTCGGCCTATGTCAGCAAGAATCCCGTGCCGGCGAACGAATTGGCCGGCCTGATCCAGGAAGTGCACTCGGCCTTGCTGCGGGTGAGCTCGGGCACTGCCGTCGCGGCGCCGGTCTCGTCCGAGGCTCCGCGCCCGGCGATCGCGGTGAAGAAGTCGCTCAACAACGACTACATCATCTGCCTCGAGGATGGGAAGAAATTCAAATCGCTGAAGCGGCACTTGCGCACGCAATACAACATGTCGCCGGAAGAATATCGCGAGAAATGGGGTCTGCCGGCGGACTATCCGATGGTCGCGCCGGCCTACGCGCAGGCGCGCTCCAATTTGGCGAAGCAGATGGGGCTTGGCCAGCAGCGCCGCCGGGGGGAATAATCCGCTTCGACGTCATTGCGAGGGGGCGAAGCCGACGAAGCAATCCACTCGCGGCATCGTCGTCTGGATTGCTTCGCTGCGCTCGCAATGACGTCCGTCAATCAAGTCTTCGACTGATCAACCGCTCGCGCGCTCATTGAGCGAGTCGCTGCTGCTCGGCTTTCATCGCCTGCATGAGTGCGATGTGGCGGTTCAAATCATAGGTCCAATGTCCGGCGCGGCCGCGCGCACGCTCGGTCCGTAACGCACGCGGCGCGTCGTCTCCGGCTCGACGCCGCTGATCTCGTCGGGCCCGACGGGCAGAACGCGCGGCAGCATGCGGCGCCTGTCGTAACATTCGCTGCCGTTGGCGATGACGTGATCGACGGCGCGCGCCGCGGCGCGGGCATATCTTGCATTGTGTTGAGCCATGGCTGTCCCCGGTTGAAACCGGGGAGTCTCGTGCCTGCTGCAGCACCGGAGATAAGTTTTGTATCTCCGAGCCGCGCTTGCGCGTCGTCACGGATTTGCGTTCGGTTCGCCCCCGGGCGAGCATCGCCGCGAGGAGAGGGAAAACATGAGCGACGCCGGCACGCAATTTTCCGATGGCAAGGCCTACGAGCGGCTGATGGGCCGCTGGAGCCGCGTGGTCGGCGAGAAATTCCTCGACTGGCTGGCTTTGTCGAAAGGCCTTCGCTGGCTCGATTCGGCTGCGGCAATGGCGCCTTCACCGAAGTCATGATTGCCCGCTCGGCGCCGGCGGCGGTGACGGCAATCGATCCCTCGGAGGGGCAGCTCGCCTATGCGCGCAAGCGGCCCGCCGCAAGCCTCGCGCAATTTCAGCAAGGCGACGCGCCAGGCCTTGCCGTTCGAAGATCGAAGCTTTGATGTCGCCGTGATGGCGCTGGTGATCGCCTTCGTGCCCGATCCGCTCGGCGCCGTGAAAGAAATGGCGCGCGTCGTGCGGCCGGGTGGAGCGGTCGGGCATATATGTGGGACATGCTCGCCGGCGGCTCGCCCACCAATCCGATCTATCCCGCGTTCAGATCGATGGGCATCGAGCCGCCGCTGCCGCCGACAGCGGCGGCGTCGAGAAGAGACGCGATGCAGGATATTTGGCAACGCGCCGGACTTCAGGAGATCGAAACGCAAGTGATCCGCGTTCCGATCGCCTTTGCGAGTTTTGATGAATTTTGGGAGACGATCAGTCTGCCGATCGGGCCGCAGGGAATGATGATCCAAAAGATGTCGCCCAACGTCCGGGAGCAATTGCGTAAGCACGCACGCGAGCAAGTGCCGACGAATTCGAGCGGACGGATCGCTTACGAGGCGTTCGCCAATGCGGTGAAGGGGCGGCGGGCCGGTTGAGCCGCGCCGGTGCGAAGGCCGCGTATGACAGTGGAAGGATTGCGCCTCGATTGCCACTGCGTCATGGCCGGCCATGAATTTGATCCGGGATTGGTCCGGTCATCCATGCAAGGCGGCGCTCCGCGGCGCCGCGGCCGGTTGCGCTATACCCTAAATGTATTACATACGCAGTACAAAATTCCGAGGACCCAAAGGACTGCGATGGCCAAGACTGCATCCATCAACGCCCGGATCGAACCCGCACTGAAAAAGCAGGCGGAGGAGATTTTGACGGCTATGGGCGTTAGTACCTCGGACGCCATCGGCATGTTCTTGCGGCAGGTCGTCCTGAGACGCGGTCTGCCCTTCGATGTGTCTATTCCCAACGGCACCACTGTCGCCGCTTTGGAGGAACTCGACCGCGGCGGTGGCAAGGTTTTTCAAGGCAGTACGCGCGAGCTCTTTGACGAATTGTCCAAGCGCTAAAGCTCGGCGCGCATGAAGCCGCTCCGGTATTCAGGTCAGTTCAAGAAAGATTTCAAAACGATAAAAAGGCGGCGTTACCGTCTCGAGACGCTCGAGGCGATAATCGACAAGCTCCGCAAGTCCGAACAGCTCTCCCCGATCGACGACGATCATCCGTTGAAGGGACGCTGGGAGAGCTACAGGGCCTGCCACATCCAGGGCGACTGGATTCTGATTTATCGCGACAATGGCATCGATATCGAGCTGGCGCGTACCGGCACGCACTCAGACCTGTTTGGAAGGTAGTGATCCAGCGGCATCGAGCCCGCCGCCCGACGCTGTTAGTCTTTTATCCCTTTACAAGAGACTTTATTCCTGCTTCCTTCGCGCGTCTCAAGGAGCAGTTGCATGCCAGCAAGTCCCCTTCGCGGCGCCGCAGCCGCTACGTCACTGGCGATACGCAAGTTGAAATCGCCGCAAGCCGCGGGACCCAGCGAATCGCTCGCGCCCTCCAGATCGCGATCTACCTCGCTCATGTCGGCTTCGGCCTGAGCTACACCCATCTTGGCGAAGCCTTCGGCCGCGACCGCACGACTATTCGCCACGCCTGCTTCCGCATCGAGGACGCGCGCGACGATTTTTCTCTCGATCGCGCGCTCAGCATCCTTGAAGGCGCGCTACGGCTGCACGCGCAATGCATACCTTCGGGAGAGGCGCAATGAGGGCGCGGCATGCGAAAGCCCGCGCCACCGCGTCCGATATCGAGCGCCAGACCGCGAGGTTGTTGCGCGCGCTTGCCGAGCCAGGCGCCTCGGCACGCACGACCGACATTCCGGCCCCGGCCTCCTCGCCGTCAGCGCCAAGCGTAGGGGTGTCAGCCTCGCCAGCGGCCATTTCCCCGCCGCCGCCGGCGCGCATCTCGTCGCGCAAGACCTCGCGCGCTGGCGCGAGACGCCCGGACGCCCCGTCCTCGAAATCACCGCAGCTGGTCATGCGAAACTAAAGCGCGGCGCCGCACCGGAGCCGGAACAATTCCAGGCCCAGCACCGCGAGGTCGAGGAGGCAGTGATCGAGCCGCATGGCCGGGTGAAGCGCAACGAGGCGGAGAGCCCGCTCGCCTGGCTCGCGCGGCGCAAGGATCGCGCGGGCCGCGCCATGCTCGATCCCGCTTCGTTCGCGGCAGGCGAGCGCTTTCGCCACGATTTCACCCTCGCCGGCCTGCAGCCGCGCGTCACCTCCGACTGGTCGACGCCGGTCAGCGGCGCGGCGCTCGGCGACCGCGGCATGCGCATGACCGACCTCATGGTCGCGGCGCGCCAGCGGCTCGATGCCGCGCTGGAGGCGCTCGGGCCCGAGCTCGGCGCGCTCGTCATCGACGTCTGCGGCTTCCTCAAAGGGCTGGAGCTTGTCGAGGCCGAGCACCGCTGGCCGGCCCGCTCGGCAAAAGTCGTGCTCGGCATCTCGCTGGCGCGGCTTGCGGCGCATTAGGGGCTTGCGACGGAGGCGCGCGGGCCGGCGCGGCGAAAAAACTCCTGCATTGGGGCAGCGAGGATTACCGGCCGAAAGTCTCCGCGGAGGAGTGAGGCTCAGGCGACGCGCTGCGCCGCCTCGGCGGCGCGGGCTTCCGCCTTGATGCGCTCGACCATCGAGCGCAAGCCGTTCGAACGCTGCGGCGTCAGATGCTGCGCAAAGCCGAGCCGGTCGAAAATCGGCGCCGCGTCGGTCGCGACGATCTCGTTCGCCAGCCGGTCGGAATAAAGCGCCAAGGTGAGCGCGACGAGGCCGCGCACGATATGCGCGTCGCTGTCGCCGCGGAAATGCAGGACGGGCTCGCCCTCCGCCTCGCCGGTGATCTTGGTCTCGAGCCAGACCTGGCTCGCGCAGCCCTGCACCTTGTTGGCGGCGTTATGCGCCTCGGGCGGCAGCGGCTCGAGCGTGCGGCCGAGCTCGATTAGATAGCGGTAGCGGTCTTCCCACTCGTCCAAAAATTCGAAATTTTCCAAGATCTCGTCGATCTGCATGAGTCCTATATGGACCGGCCGAAGGACTTCAGAAAGGCGGGCCTCAGGAAGCCGGGCGCGGGCGCTTCGACTCCGCCTGGGCGGCGGCCTCAAACAAAGCCTGCAACTTCCTCGCCTCTTCGGCGCAGGCCTGCGGCGTCGCGAGGCATTGTTGCGCCGAGAGATTGGCCTCCCCGCCTGCTGCGCGGATGAGGCTTGCCGCCGCATCGGCGAGCAGCTTCTGCGACTGCAGGTTCGCGCGCTGCGGCCACGGCAGCGCCGAAAACACAATGGTGAGCCAGAAGGCGCAGCGAATGAAGAACATGAGCTTTTGCTTGGAATCCCGATCGTTCGAATTCTAAGCAAAAGCGTTTTGACGCGGGCTCAAGACAGAGCGGCGCAATCGAGGCGTTTCGTTCACGGCCCGTTGACGCGTTTCATTCACGTCCCGTTTACAATCGGGCTGCACCCGCCGCGGCAACGTTCGCGAAACCATGGCGCGCATGTGCGCGCCGAAACAAAGCTGTTTCCCTGCCGATTTAGGTTTCACTTAAGGGCGCGCTGCGAGGCTGCCTTCCGCGAGCGCGCGAGAAGCCGCTCCGGGAGAGTTTGCGTGTCGGTGTTCTCGAGTCTTGCTGTCCGCGTCAGTGCGCTCGTGCACCCGGAAGCGACCGCCGACGATCTCAAGCGCACGAGTCACGAAGGCTTTCTCTTCGTGCATCTCGCCATCTCCTGCCTGGCATTGCTCGCAGGCCCATTGTTCCTGGCCTTTGGCGGTGTGCCGCGGCCCTGGCACGTGCTCGCCTTCGTCTTCCTGCAGGCGCCGTTTGCCGCCTGCCTTCTGTTGAGCCGCACCGGCCGATTGCGCAAGGCGCAGATCCTGGTGATCGTCGCCATTCTCGGGCTCGCGACGGTGCTCGATTACGGCATCCCCGGTTTGGATCCGGCGGGGCTGGCGTTTTATACGCTGGTGCCGCTCGTTGCCGCCTTCACCCTCGACATCGCGCTGCTGCTTCCCGCCGCTTTCGCCGCGGCGACGGCGTTCTTCACCCTCGCCTGGCTGCAGCCGGCCTCGCAGCACGACGCGAGCGTCTCGCTGACCACCGCATCGCTGATCATCTTGCCGGTGATCCTCTACGTCACCGCGCTCGGCATAAGTGCGGTGCGAACCCACAAAGTGCGGGTGCGCCTGGAGCGGCTCGGCGCCAGCCGCCACGAAATGCTGTCGCGCACGATCGGCGACCTGGTGCTGCGCCACGACCGCGCCGGCGGCGTCATCTTCGCCAGCGACGAATCGCGCGCGCTGTTCGCGCTGGCGCCGCACGATCTCATCGGCCGCGGCCTGTTCGAGCGCATCCACGTCGCCGACCGCCCGCTGTTTTTGAAGACGATCGCCGACGCGCTCGGCGGCAGCGACACCGCCTGCGCCAATCTGCGCCTGCGCACCGGCAAGATCGAGGCGACGCGCGGCGGCTTCGAGGAGCCGGTCTTTGCCTGGATCGAGTTTCGCGCCCGCCGCTCGCTCGACGAGACCGAGGGCGTGCTGCTCGCGCTCGTCCGCGACATCACGCGCGCCAAGCTGCACGAGGAGGAGCTGGAGCTCGCGCGCGCCGAAGCCGAGCGCGTGAACCTGTGGAAGGACCGCTTCCTCGCCAATGTCAGCCACGAGCTGCGCACGCCGCTCAACGCCATCATCGGCTTCGCCGAGATGCTCGGCAACGAGGAGCTGTCGCCAAAAAATCCGGAGAAGATTCGCGAATATGCGCACATCATCGAGACGTCGGGACAGCATCTTCTGTCGGTCGTCAATTCCATTCTCGACATGTCGAAGATCGAGGCCGGCGCTTTCGATCTTTCGCCGGAATCCTTCTCGCTGGCGGCGCTCGCCGATTCCTGCTGCGACATGATCCGCCTCAAGGCCGAGCGCGCCGGAATTACCGTCCTGCGCAATTATGCGCCGGAGCTCGAACACATCGTCGCCGACAAGCGCGCCTGCAAACAAATCCTCATCAACCTCGTCTCGAACGCGATGAAATTCACGCCGAGCGGCGGCAGCATCTCGATCGACCTTCAACCCGAAGGCAATTCGCTGAAAATCCTCATTGCCGATACCGGGATCGGCATCGCGCCGAAAGATCTCGCGCAACTCGGCGAGCCGTTCTTCCAGGCGAGCGCCAATTACGATCGCCATTTTGAAGGCACCGGGCTCGGTCTGTCGGTGGTGCGCGGCCTTGTCGGCCTGCACGGCGGAACGATCGCGCTCGAGAGCGCGCCCGGCGAAGGCACGCTGGTCAGCGTGCGTCTGCCGCTCGATTGCCGGAGCGTCAAGCGCCGCAGCGAAGGCGCAGCCAAAATCGAAACGATCCTGCGCCGTCCGCGCACCCTGCCGAAGCGGGGCGACAACGAAACGGTAGCGAAGATTGCTTAGTATCGCCGCACCCTCAAACGAGTTGCGCTATATGCCTGCAATTGCGAATTCGCGTCAGCGTGCCGATGCAATGAAGTCGG
>Ga0164305_10000725_pt1 | contig 12858 bp, 9 predicted proteins | sample Whisoiple_237_MG_FD_110215 | JGI IMG/M metagenome (GOLD analysis project Ga0164305, IMG submission 110215) | Soil microbial communities amended with pyrogenic organic matter from upstate New York, USA - Whitman soil sample_237_MG | ecosystem: Environmental > Terrestrial > Soil > Agricultural... | reverse complement strand
GAAGCCGGAAAAAACCTAAAACCCTATCAGGGATTGAAACAAACTAAACGACACCATTCCTTAATGCTTTCGATAAGCCGGAAAAAACCTAAAACCCTATCAGGGATTGAAACCCTAGCGTAGTTGCAGGACAAAAAAACTTTAAGAGGCCGGAAAAAACCTAAAACCCTATCAGGGATTGAAACCCTCCTAAATTGATTACTAATTGAGGCAAAGGATGAAGCCGGAAAAAACCTAAAACCCTATCAGGGATTGAAACGAAACTTACGATCGTCGCGGGTGGTTGCTGAGTACCGCGCGCCGGAAAAAACCTAAAACCCTATCAGGGATTGAAACTAGGCGACAAGAAGCCTTGAAACTGCAAGCAGATAGCCGGAAAAAACCTAAAACCCTATCAGGGATTGAAACAAGTGCAAAGGAAAACTTATATACAATAGTGGGGGCCGGAAAAAACCTAAAACCCTATCAGGGATTGAAACAAATAAAAGGCAATCTAACAGCCATAGGCAGAGCGGAATGCCGGAAAAAACCTAAAACCCTATCAGGGATTGAAACTACCGATTCCTCACCGTCGCAACACCGCAAAAAATCGGCCGGAAAAAACCTAAAACCCTATCAGGGATTGAAACTAGTGGAGTACCCGGTGGCGGCGGTGGCGGCGGTTGCCGGAAAAAACCTAAAACCCTATCAGGGATTGAAACTCTCTTCAAAAACTCATTCGTCGGTACATAGTACCGCCGGAAAAAACCTATTTCCCCATCTAGGGCTTGAAAGGCCCAAACTACAAAATTATTGGCTCAAAAATAGACCTCTCCTCTCTCTTTTTATCTCCTCCCATAACCTCAAGCAATCGATCGACTACGCGCCTCCAAGTAAAATTTTCAGCCACAAAAGCCGGGCCCGCAACCCTCGCTGTCGCAGCCAATCCAGGCTGTTCGATCGCCCTTTGCATCAAATCAGCCAAATGTTCCCACTCAGGAGCTAAGATAAATAAGGTTTCCCCGTCACTCGCCACAGCCGTAAATTTACTCTCAATCCGCATTGCAAAGTCCGATCGCGTAAAATCATCCGTAGGGCCGCCTGCAGTGCAAATAACCGGCAAACCGCAAGCTGCAGCTTCCAACACCGGCAGATTAAAACCTTCTGCCAAATAGGGAGAAACATAAACATCTGCTGCTTGGTAAAACTCTGCTATTTGAGCAAAAGATAGCTGGCTACCAGTATAAATTAATCTCGGTAAAACCCTCGCTCTTTCCGCACCGTTGAGAACAACTCGGCAGGCTTCAGCAATCTCGTCTCTCGACGGATAAAGCAGTTCAGAACCTTTTAAAACTAATCTCGCATCGGGATATTTGTCAACTACCGCAGCGAAGGCTTTTAATAAAGGGCGAATACCTTTGCGATCCGTTTGTCCTCCGATGTTTAAAAATATAAAATAGTTTGACCAGCCCAAGCTTTGGCGCAGTGATTGACGCCGATCGCCCGCAGCAGGATAATAAATCTGAGGATCGACTCCCAAAGGTACGACGGCAATGCGATCGGCCTCAACTCCGCTGCGAATTAAGCCGGCTTTTGACCAAGCTGAAGGTGTAATAATTTTCGTTTCTGAATTAACCGGGGTTTGGGCGATCGACTTAACACCCATCGCCTCTAATACTGAACTGGTAACAATCCCCCATTCTGTGGCTGCAAATACCCAAGTTTGAGCGCTGCTGGAGGCCGAGAAGTCCCACGGGCAGTACATTCGCAGGGTAACATCCGCTGACTGATTTACCGCAGGGCTCTTAATGCTGCGAAGTAATGTTTCATTTGGGCGATCGAACAAACTAATTTTCGTCTCCCAAGCTGCGTCAATGTAGGGCATATCGCGGTGGAAAAGCTCAATTTGTCCTCGCAGGCGAGCGAGCATTTCCAGCAGTTGAAATTGATTGGCTACGCAATAGGAATGATAAATAAAACGCCAGCCTTCAACAATAATCTGCAATTCAAAACTCCCGCTTTTGGAATTAAAAATTTAACTAATAATCAGAAATTGGTAATTAGCAAATAGCAACCATAAATTACCAATTACCGAAGAAGAATTCAGAATTCAGGAACCATAATCCCGAAGAGATTCTGTGCGACAGGATGGAGAAGCAAGGTTTAAATCCCGCGATTTTAATCGTGGAGCGCAAAAAATTCTTTCCGTGACCGTTACCCCTGACTTGGGGCATGGTGTATTCTGAATTCTGTTTTCTGTCTTCTGATATCATGTCCGATCGAGTGACCGCAATTAAAAGGGCGGGTTTTTGAGATTGTCAATTATTGGCAGATATTTTTCGTGAACCCGCCCCTACCGTATTAGGGGTAATTGACCGGACATAATATGACTCCTTCTGCTCAATTACTAATTACCAATTCCTTACTTAATCACTTGCCAATCCATAATCCGCCACTGTCCCTCTTGACGGATCAAGTCGTAGCGAACCCGCAGGTTTTCATTGCGCGAAGAAACGAGTTGAGAACGATCGAACACTTCGGCTTTTTCCGAGACTTGCGCTTCTACTTGGGCGCGATCGGGATTAGTCGGATTCGTCTTAACTCCACTAACTTCCAGCTTGTGTACATAACGCTGGTGCGCGTTGTTTCGCTGTTGAGCTTCTGCCATCAATTGCCAGCGAGACAAAGCCGGTTCTGTGAGAACTTGCTTTAATTCTTCGACAGCGTGATTTGGGCCCAAAGCCGCTGCTTTCGCCGACAGCCAGCTTTGAACTAAGTCTCTTGCTGATTCCTCAGTGATTTCTCCCGACACTGGGCCTGCTGCGCTCGGCTCTGGGGACGCTGCCAAGGCAGGGATTTCTAGGGGCGGTTCTTCCAGGCGGAGGAGGGCTTGCTCTCCTTGGAGGGATGGGCCCGATAGGGCTTGCATCGCGCTAGCCAACAGACTGAGTATTAACCACAGGAGTAGCAGGCTCAGGACACCTGCTACTAGAAACAAAGCCAGCCTGTTTGGAGGCATGGACTTGACTTGGGCGGTAATTTCTGCTGCCTTGGTGCGCGCCCGATCGACCAAATCGCCCTTTACCCCATGGCCGATTGCTCCGCTGCGCCCTGAATGTTGGCGCCTGCGTTGTTTGGCAGTCGAGTCTGCGGGGTGTGGCACTGTAGCTATCGGGATAGAGACGGGGGCCACAGCGCTCGGCGAGGCCACCGTTGCCTGGGATTTCGCGCCCGAGGCAGCGGTGGAAGCGTCACCCGGTACGGGGGTGAAGGTGACGGTACTGGCTCCCTGCTTGGCTGTGGGTGGCTGTGGGGGTATGGCAGCGGGCGATCGACCTGCTGTCGGTTGCAGTCGCCCCGAGAGCTTGCCGGAGCGGGGCTGCACGACCACCCATTCGTTGGCGGTTTCTGCGTCCTGTGGCAAAGCTTCTAGGTAAGCTTGTACTTTCGGGTCGGCAAAGTAGTCTTTCAAGGACACTGACTCGTTGGCCAAGTCGCGGAAGTGGGGAAACACTTCTTCTTGTAGCCAGTGTTCGGCGTACAAGCACAGTCCGGGCAACAAGTCGGGTGAATCTTGGGAATGTTCGCGAATGAAAGCCAGGGGTTCTTTTTCCGAACTGAGTTCGAGGGCTCTGCTGGCTTCTTCTGTCTGGCCCAGCAGCAGGGAACAGACGGCTTTTTCCAGGTGAACGTCTTGGCGGCGACCGAGCTGCATCAGCATCAGCTTTGCCCGACGGATCATCGATGGCTGTCTGGCGGCAAATCCTTGGGCTAACAGGGTGTAGACCGAGAGGTAAGTGGCGACTGCGGAGGGGCGGCCGGCTTCGGCTTCAAATAGCGCCTGCTGCTCGCTGCTGGTTAAGTGTTTACGCATTTGCTGCACGAACCGGAGGAAGTCTTCTATTCCTAAACCAGATCGATCGTCTCCCGAACCGTCGATACCGCCTCGTTCTTGAAGCATTTCTCGCAGGATTTGCAGTCCCCGGCGACGCTCGGCGACTTTTTCTTCGGGGAGTGATAACAGCTCTAAAATGTTGTACGGACGGAGTTTGTATATGTCGGCTTGCATTTCACCCCTCACGCTTGCAAATAGGCTTTCGCGCAGCAGCAATTCTTGACCTGCTTCTAACGATCGTGCGGCATTTTCGTACTGACCTTGCTGCCACTGTTCGCGGCCGAGTTCTAGACAGGCAAGGCTGACGGTTAAAACTATATCTGGCCTCACGAGCTCTTTGTCGCCGAAACGACCTTCTGCGATCGCGATGCTGCCATTGTTAAGATACGGGCGACCCAGCTTCTGTACGAGTTCGTATTCCCCCAGTTCTTGCAGTATGAGCAGGGCTCCTACGAATTGGTTGTCATCGATTTCAATACTTGGAGTGTGGGGGTCGGGAGCAGCCTCTAAAGCCTTGGACTCCGGAGCGGTTTCTCCTGCGTCTTGCAGAAATGTGGCCGTACCTGCTGAGGTTTTTAACCTCTGGTGCTTGGCTTCCTGTGCGGCTTCCGACTCTCGATCGTAAGTTTTGGCTAAAAAACTGGCATCGTAAGCTTTGCGCCCGTCTGAGTCTGACAGAACGGCGCAGGCTTCATCGAGCAGTTGTTTGCGGGCGACGATCGCAACTTCGGAATACTCCCTGCGCGGAAGCTGTAAAGTTCGATCGCGGTGAGCCTGCTGCAACTGCTCGGCAGTAGCTTGAATCGGTAGACCCAAAATCCGGTAGTAATCTAGTGGAATTAACACTCGTCCACTTCCCCAAAGCGCTAGCAACTGAATTAGCCTATCTTAAGTGAGATACTCCCGCAAACCAAATCAAAAATTCTGGTGTTGGCTTCCAACCGCCCAATTCACGGTATCTTGGACTTGCCGTAGATCTCCTCTGATTTTTTTCCTCTACAGCTTTTTACAGTGAGGAAAATGTCTTGCCCTACTGACCGTCAGCTCAATGAGTTGTTTCACTCTTGAGCATTTTCGGGTTTGAGAGTAATGGAATTATATCATTCGTTGGCATGGGGTTTAGATGGGAGTTGGTTCTCCGAGTCCCGGCAATGCGCCCCGAGGGCCAAACTCATTTTAACAATTGGTGAACTGCTGCGGAGCAAAGGTGCGATCGTTTTCTGCTGCGGTTGTGTCCCATCTCGGTTTAAATTTAGATGTCTAGGAAGCCGATCGTCGGGTATTAATTATTTATGGTTCAGGAACGGACTTTACCAGTTTTTGACGCGCAAAGCGTAAACATTTCTCGGGATGAGGGCTTGATGCTCTACGAGGATATGGTCTTGGGGCGCTACTTTGAGGACAAGTGTGCTGAGATGTACTACCGGGGCAAAATGTTTGGTTTTGTCCACTTGTACAACGGTCAGGAAGCTGTCTCTACTGGCGTGATTCGATCGATGCGCCGAGATGACACCGATTACGTCAGCAGCACCTACCGCGATCACGTTCACGCTTTGAGCGCGGGCGTCCCGGCGCGGGAGGTAATGGCGGAGTTGTTCGGGAAGGAAACTGGTTGCTCGAAGGGCCGCGGCGGTTCGATGCACATGTTTTCGGCCGAACACCGGCTGTTGGGAGGTTATGCTTTTGTGGCTGAGGGGATTCCTGTAGCTACGGGGGCGGCTTTTCAATCGAAGTACCGCCGCGAAGCTTTGGGGGATGAGAGTTCCGATGGCGTGACTGCTTGTTTTTTTGGCGATGGTGCTGCAAATAACGGGCAGTTTTTTGAATGTTTGAATATGGCGGCTTTGTGGAAGTTGCCGATTATTTATGTTGTGGAAAACAACAAATGGGCGATCGGGATGGCCCACGAGCGAGCTACTTCTGACCCGCTGATTTACAAGAAGGCTCATGCTTTTGGCATGGCTGGCGTCGAGGTTGACGGGATGGATGTTTTGGCGGTGCGGGAAGTCGCGAAAGAAGCTATAGCGCGGGCGCGAGCCGGGGAAGGACCGACTTTGATCGAGGCTTTGACTTATCGCTTTCGCGGCCATTCTTTGGCCGATCCTGATGAGTTGCGTTCTAAGGAAGAGAAGGAATATTGGTTCCCCCGCGATCCGATTAAGAAGTTGGCTGCTGAGTTGATCGATCGAACTTTGGCGACTGCTGAAGAATTGAAAGAGATCGATAATAAAATTCAAGCAGTAATTGATGATGCAGTCGATTTTGCTGAGAAAAGCGCCGAACCAGATCCTAGCGAATTGTATCGGTTTATCTATGCAGAAGATGAGTAAGCTGTTGTGCATTTAACTTGTATGTTTAGGGCGGGCAGGATGCCCACCCCACAAGAGTGATAGAACCCCGTAGGGACAGGGCGAAAGCCTTTGTCCCTACTGCACTTCCTAAACCGGAAATACGCTGTAAGACTTACGTACAAACTTTACTTGTAGGGTGTGCACCGCGAACCTTACTACCATAAATTATTGCTAGAATCAAAGGTAGACTTTCTAGACGAAAAGAGGCGATATGATAAATCTCGATCGCGATCTAACTCAAGCCAGCAAAAATATGGGTGCAGTTCGAGTCAAAGTCAAGCTAACGAATGCCATTGATGAAGAGTTAGTCAAGAGAGGATTGCTCAATCCAAATCTGTTGCGCGTGTACGAAGCAGAAGCACTCATAGATACTGGTGCAGTACGCACAGCTATTCCTGTAGAAGTCTGCGAACACCTCGGCTTAAGAATTCGGAGTCAAGAAATAGCAAAATATCCTGATGGCAGACAAGAAACAGTGGGATTAACAGGGCCTGTTATCATTGAAATAGAAGGGCGGGAGACAATTGAGGCGGCAATGGTTTTAGGGGATATGGTGCTCATCGGTCAAACTGTGTTAGAAACTTTAGATTTGCTGGTAGATTGCAAAAATCAGCGTCTAGTTCCCAATCCCGAAAATCCCGAAAGGCCTGTATTGAGAGTTTAATACTCAATGGCTTCTAGAAGTAGTTTCCTTGGCTGGAATCAAGTTGAATATCGAGAAGTTCTGAAAATTATCTGAGCTTGTCAGAACCAAGCTTATCTTTAAATAGTTGTGCTTGAACTCTTACCATGTCCCTCGACTTCCCCAGTCCTCACTTATTTCTTTTACAGCATATTCCATGTAGATGTAGATCGCCAGAAACCGGGTTTATTGAACTGAATCATTACCAGAGGCGAGAACTGTAAAGAAACCCGGTTTCTCTGGTGTACTTCATAAACCTGGAATACGCTATATCTGCTATTCCCTGATTGAGAGAAATATAAACGCCAGACAAGTCGGCGCGAAATAAATAAACACCGTAAAACCCCGACTGGACAATCTCAGTTACAAGCTTGTTAAATATTGCTATCCAAGGAACTTTAGCCCAAGAACCATTACCTGCTGAAGCTTTTACGCTATAGATTTCTGGTAATTCCCATGAAGCACTTATTGATTTCGGGACTACATTTCTGACCTAACTAGCAAAGGAATGTCCCTGGAAGTTGTCATTACTGACCAATGGATATTCCAAAATGATTTTTTCAAGGGAGTCTCTAAGCGCCATAACCAATAATTAATGTTGCATCTTCAATTTAATTATCGTACCTCACCAGCAGCTTTCAAATATTAACTCTGCCGATAACCCTTAATGATACCCGAACTGCGGTATAACATTCTATACTAGGTGTTAACAGCAGCAAACAACCACAAGATTAGCCGATCGCCCATCCTGTATATCGCCGCAAATGCAGCGCCACCCCCCACCAGCAAATCTGCCTTGCAGAAAGTAGCACAAACGTGATACGGTATAAGCTTGTGTCCAAATAACACCAGTTCATGCCAAAACTCAAAACTCGCAAAGCAGCCGCAAAGCGCTTTAGAGCGACCGGCAGCGGTAAAATTGTGCGCCGCAAAGCTTACAAAAGCCACTTGCTACAGCACAAAAGTTCAGCTCGCAAAAGCCGTCTATCTAAGCTGGTCGTCATCGACGAGACCAACGACGCTAACGTGCGGTTAATGCTTCCATACTTGTAAAGTTTAACGGAAATTAAAGATGACACGGGTAAAACGCGGTAATGTCGCCAGAGCGCGCCGCAAAAAAATTCTCAAATTAGCCAAGGGTTTCCGAGGCGCACAGTCCAAACAGTTCCGCACAGCTAACCAACGGGTGATGCAGGCCCTGCGTAACGGTTATCGCGATCGCAAAAAACGCAAACGCGATTTCCGCCGCCTGTGGATTGCTCGGATCAATGCTGCATCGCGCCAGCACGGCACGAGCTACAGCAGACTGATCGGCAACATGAAAAAAGCCAACATCGAAATCAACCGCAAAATGCTGGCACAAATGGCGATCGTTGACCCCGCAACATTCGGTAAAGTCGTGGAAATGGCTAATCGAGCCGGAGCCTGAAAGTTAGGTTGATTTTCAGAATGCACAAAGCCGAAGTAAGAAAGATTTAACTGTCTGCCAGAGAAGGAAAACTCCTGATGAATTTAGGAGGTTGAGACAAACTTTCCTTCTTTGTTCTTACTTCTGGGCTGTTGCTTTTTCAGAAATCGCGATCGGGCCGGTCGATCGCTATTTCCTTGTTTTTTATACAGTTGCAGAGGCCAATGTCAGAGATGGCTAGCGCCTTAAAATAAATAAGACCTTCCACAGACCTACCTACATTTTAAGAAAAACATGGATAGTAATTTGCTCATTATTTACCTGTCAGTCCTGCTCGCTATACTCGGCAGCACTTCCTGGTTTGTGGTGCGCCAGATTCTCAAAACTCGGAAGTTGGAAATGTCTCTGGAACGCTTAGAAAATAAGCTGACAGTAGAAAAAGGAACAGCACAGGAATACTACGAATTAGGAAGTATCTATGTAGATAAGAAGCTTTACTCCCAGGCGATCGTACTGTTTCAAAAAGCCCTGAAAGCCAAAGACTTAGAAGGCGAAGAAAATCAAGCTGTTATTTACAACGCCCTCGGTTTTGCACACTTCGGCCAAGAACAGTACGACATCGCCATCCGCCAGTACAAAGAAGCCCTGAAGTTGCAGCCAGAATACGTTACATGTCTCAACAACCTGGCTCACGCCTACGAGCGCAAGAAATTAACAGCTCAAGCCTTGGAAATGTACGAACAAGCTCTCGCCTGCGATCCAGACAATACCACGGCCAAACAGCGAGTAGAGTCCCTTCGGAAGCGTTTGGTAATCTATAATTGAGCGCCCATGTTAGGAGCAATAGAGATCCCGCAAACCTGGTTTCATTCAGAAACCGGGTTTTTTCTTCACATAGTCCAAGATACTAAACTATCCAACACATTAATGCGTTAGTTTTTAAGAACAGGAATTCCAAGTGAACCTCGATCGCACACCGTCCCAGCACTTTAAATTACTGTCAAGATAAAAGCAGTACCTGCAACGCCGGTCAGTCCTAAACAATAGAAGGAGGAGAACGTAGTGACATCAATTCTCGTTGTCGAAGATTCGTGGTTGACTCGCAGGGTAATCTGCAAAATCCTGCGAGCAGAAGGATACGACACTTGGGAAGCATCCAGCGGCCCAGAAGCTCTAGAACAGCTCGGCACTAAAACCCCAAACTGTATGCTCTTAGACCTGCTGATGCCAGAAATGGAAGGTCGGGAAGTCCTGCAAGCCATGCGCGATCGAGGATATAAAATTCCAGTGATCGTAATTACCGCAGACATCCAAGCAAGCACCCGCTCCGAGTGCATGGAACTCGGGGCCCTGGCAGTCATTCACAAAATGCCCAACTCAGACGAACTGATCGGGTGGATCAAAAAAGCTCTCAGTGTCAGCGAGGAGAGCGCCCAATGAAATTAAGCACTCGACAGCTCGATGCTTTGCAGGAACTCGTCAACATCGGGATCGGTCAAGCCGCAGGGGTTTTGAACGACATGATTGACTCCCCGATTCGCTTGCAAATCCCCTACCTTCAAATCTTGACTCCCATCGACGTGGAAGAAGAGTTAGAGCAGCACCTCAACGGCGAGCCAATCGCCGCTGTCCAACTCAAATTCACAGGCTCCTTTGGAGGCATTGCCCAGCTAGTCTTTCCCACCAACAGCGCTGCCTTGCTGGTGACAATGCTTACAGGGGAAGAAGGAACTCACGATCTCGATTCAGTCAAAATTGGTACGCTGAGTGAAGTAGGAAATATTGTAATTAATGGGGTCATGGGTGCAATCAGCAACGTACTTCAGCAGCGCCTGAACTACTCAATTCCCACTTATAGCGAAGGGACGATTGCTAGTTTGCTGATCTCTGGCGGTTTAGCTACTGATACAGTTGTTTTATTAGCCCAGACCAGTTTCATGATTGAAAGGCTTCACATTGAAGGAGATATCATTCTTATTTTCAATGTTAATTCCTTTGACACCTTGTTGACTGCTATCAATCAACTTGCCGGGGGTCTATGATTGAGGAGAGCAAAAGTATTAAGGAAAAGTTTGGGGTTCTCGACAGCGTACCAGTCGGCGCCTGCTTGCTGCAAGATGATTTTGTGGTGCTGTTTTGGAACACTTGTCTGGAAGAGTGGACTAAAATTCCCCGCAGCCAAATATTGGGTACAAAGATCACAACCCATTTTCCTCACCTCAGTCAGCTAAAGTACGCCACTCGCTTCAAGCAAATCTTTGCAGGAGGCCCGCCAACAATTTTTTCTTCTCAAATTCACAAACACCTGATTCCGGCAACTTGGCAAGACGGCCAGCAGCGCATTCAGCAAACTACTGTGACGGCTGTGCCGGCCCTAGAGGCTGGCATCGAAGAACAGGAGATTAGAGATTGGGTTCTCCATACTCTTGAGTTGGAATCAGACGGTACTGTCGGAGTCGGATCGCCAAGAAGTGCTTTTGTGTCTAGGGAATCTGCATCCTCAGTTTCGTCATCAATATGGCCGGGGGTCAATGCCCCATCGTTCTACGCGCTGCTGGTGATTCAAGACGTGACCGACCTCACCCATCGCATCCAAGCTTACCGCACAATGCGGGATCAAGCTTTGGAAGAAGTGCAAGTGCGTCAGCGGGTGGAGGAAGAATTGCGATCGAGCCAGCATTTCATCCAGCAAATTGCTGACGCGGCCCCTTATTTGCTCTACATCTACGATTTGACCGAACAGCGCAACGTCTACGTCAACGGTCAAGCTTCTAAATTGCTGGGCTACACTCCCCAAGAAATTTTACAGATGCAAACTGCTTTGTACTCGAGTTTGGTGTACCCAGAAGATTTGCCGAGGCTCAAAGCCCACCAGCAAAAATTTCCCTCGACTCAAGACGGGCATATTTTGGAGTTGGAGTATAGGCTCAAACATCGATCGGGCGAATGGCGCTGGTTCCGCTGCCGCGACCAAGTTTTCGCCCGCACAGCCGACGGCTGCCCCAAACAAATTTTCGGCACCGCTCAAGATATCACCGAGTACAAGCGGGCAGAAGAGACGCTGCGGCAGCAGAACGAACGAGAACTGCTGATGGCCACGATTACTCAGCACATCCGCCAGTCTCTGGATTTGAGCGAAGTGCTCAGCACGACAGTGACAGAAGTGCGCCAGTTCCTTCAAGCCGATCGAGTGATGATCGTCCGCTTTAACACCTGTACCGGCAGTCTCTGCGCCGGCCCGGCGACGGGGGCGGTAACAGTGGAATCTGTAGCTGCCAACTGCCAGCCGATGTTGGGGGAAACCCTGGAAAATTTCTGTTTTGACCAGTTCTATCTCGAAGCATACCAACATCGAGCGATCCGACCGATCGCCGATGTCTCGGCCGCCGATTTGCCACAATATCAAATTGACTTGCTCGCACAATTTGATGTAAAAGCTTCTTTGGTGGTACCGCTAGTGCAAGGAGACGAGTTGTGGGGGCTGTTGATGGCCCACCAGTGCAGTCCCCGGCAGTGGATGCAGTTGGAAGTAGAGTTGCTGTCTTCTCTGGCCACCCAGTTGGCGATCGCCATCAAGCAAGCAGAACTATACCAGCAGTTGCAAGCCGCCAACCTCAAGTTAGAGCGCTTGGCCAGTTTAGACGAACTCACGCAGCTAGCAAACCGCCGCCGCTTCGATCAGTATTTAGAAGTGGAGTGGCGAAGACAAGCGCGGGAACAAACGCCTCTGTCCCTGATTCTCTGCGACATTGATTCTTTTAAAAGTTACAACGATACCTACGGGCACCCAGGGGGAGACGAATGTTTGCGGCAAGTCGCCGCGGCGATCGGCAATGCAGTCAATCGCCCCGCCGATTTAGTAGCTCGCTACGGAGGCGAAGAATTTGCCGTTATTTTGCCCAATACGGCGATTCAAGGCGCTGTGCTGGTAGCCGAACACATACAGCTCAAAATCGCAGCTTTGCAGCTTCCTCACGCTGGTTCTCAGGTGAGCCAGTACGTCACTCTCAGCATGGGCGTAGCGAGTATTGTTCCTGCATCTGAATCGGGAGCCGAAATTCTGATTGCCGCAGCCGACCAAGCGCTTTATCAAGCTAAACGACTTGGGCGTGCTCGTATCCAACTATACCAGCCTGAGCCTGCTGCGGGCAAGCCGAATGGGACAGGCACTTCGATACTTCCTGTAGATTTTTCCCTACCCAATACTAATTTACCCTCTCCCACTAGCGCTTGACGAATTGCAATATTTGTTGATTCCGAGTAGTTATCCCTCTTATGTCACTTTCGCAGTAGTATAATAACCCACATTCCGCACCCACAACGGGCAGCGTACGCGAATTGAGGGGGTAAAGTGAATCATCCGAAACAATAGTGAGTAAAAATACTGAATAATCTCGGTCACGCTGGCATCACGAGCGTTAAGAATTCCTGATAATAGACATGATTGCGTGAGTTAAACCTGATGTAGGTTAAAATTGCGCTCGTCACAAACCAAGTTTATGACCTCACTGTTACCTGAGTGATGACGAAAATGCCTTAATTG
>Ga0164305_10000724_pt1 | contig 12859 bp, 8 predicted proteins | sample Whisoiple_237_MG_FD_110215 | JGI IMG/M metagenome (GOLD analysis project Ga0164305, IMG submission 110215) | Soil microbial communities amended with pyrogenic organic matter from upstate New York, USA - Whitman soil sample_237_MG | ecosystem: Environmental > Terrestrial > Soil > Agricultural... | reverse complement strand
TCAAGGTTTTTCGTGATCGGTTGCTGTCTGATGCAATAGACTTGCATTGCATAAATCTTTGATAGATCGACCGCAGATGACAGGCTGATACACACAGATGAACGCGGATAATTTCAAGAATAACGATCGCCTGAATGCAATGCCAGTCTAGTAAGTTGCCGTTTTGTCAAGAAATTATGGCAGGGCTGGACTAATCTTGAACGTATTCTCGATCGCTCAACAATGCAATTTCTGCCCGCACAAATTCCCGTCCCAGATAAGCCGCGTGATCTAACATTGTCACCGGGCTGGGGCGGGTTTCTTCTATGATTTTGACGCAAAGTTCTTTGGCGGTTCGGCCGGTAAAAAGTGTGGCCTGAGTGCGTTCTACTTTGCCGCGGGCGGGGATGGGTTTACCAGTTTCTGGATCGACGGCGAGGCCTCGATCGTCGATGATGTTGGTGAAATGTTTGGCACAAATTAAGCTGGTTTCGCGATCGAGATAGATGATGAAGTAGCCGCCGGGATCGAGGTCGAGGTGGCGTTTGGATAGCTTGTCATCGATGGCTGTGAGATTTTCCAAGGTTTGACTCATGGTTGGTGAAAGGAAGTAAACAATAGCTATATTTTTTTGCTATTTCTAGTTTAGTCGGCTGCGGGACAAGTTTGGCAGGTTGCTTGGTTGAATGCGGGGGGAAATTTCGGGCGATCGACATTCTATCCGATATCTGTGGGGACAGGGCATTGCCGTGTCCGGCGCTGGCTGCTGCGACTTTTAATGAGTGGTATAAGATTGAGAACTGTCACAAGACTTGTTGAACTTGATAGAATGAACTGCAGAGAACGCAGAGAACGCAGAGTGAAATAAGAGAGAAAAACAAAATATGTTATCACTGAGATATTGCACCATTTGCAATCAGCTTTTCAAGGGCGGGTTGTCCTGCCCACCACCAGAAATTCACTTTTTGTGGAACAGGCCGGAAAGCCTGTTCTTGAGAATAGCGATCTTCGGTGAGTTATCATTGGGTTGAGTAATTTTTTGATTAAATTGTCAATGAAATTTATAGATTTGTTTTCGGGGATAGGAGGTTTCAGACAAGGTTTTAAAAAAATTGGCTTTCAATGCGTTTTTTCCTGCGAAATAAACAGCAAATGCCGACAAGTTTACACGGAAAATTTCGGTGATGTTCCTTTTGGAGATATCAGTAAAATCAATCCCGTCGAGTTAGCAGACTTTGATGTTTTAGTCGCCGGCTTTCCGTGCCAACCTTTTAGCATCTGCGGCAAAAAGCTCGGTTTTGAAGATACTAGAGGTACGCTATTTTTCGACATTTGTAAAATTATCAAAATCAAGCAGCCTAAAGTTATTGTTCTCGAAAATGTCAAGCACTTAATCCATCACGATAAGGGGAATACCTTAAAAGTAATTATTGCTAGCCTTAGAGAGTTGGGGTACAGCGTAAATTACAAAATGCTGAATGCTAAAGACTTTGGAATTGCTCAACATCGTGAAAGAATATTTATCATTGCAACTAAAGGTAAAGAATTTAATTTTTCTCGACTTAAAAGCAAGTTTCCTCCGCAACTCAGGGAATTTCTAGACGAGACAGGGGATTTTGAAATATTGGACAAATCAGAGTATACTTTAATTGATTATCCGAGAAAGCAAGATTCGGGACTGGTATTTGTAGGTTACAGAAATAAAGGTACTTGGAAAACTGGCGTGAGGCCGAACACAGAACATTTATCGAGAGTTCACAGACAGCCTAATCGCATTTATTCGGTAGATGGAGTGCATCCGACAATTCCTTCGCAAGAAACATCTGGCAGGTTTTTTATCTACATCCCTGAGCAAGATATGGTGAGAAAGTTGACGCTGAAGGAATGTTACCGTCTTATGGGTTTTCCTGAAGATTTTAAGAGTTATCCGAGTGCGGGGGAAAGTTACAAGCAAATTGGGAATTCGGTTTGTGTACCGGTTGTAGAGGCGATCGCTAAAGAAATATTAAGTCAAAATTTATTGTATGATAAAATGAAGGAATTGCCATCTGATGCACTCCGAAAACATTTATCGTTCATGCTTCATTAAACCACTCTAGCCAATAAACTAAAATTGCTCCTGAAGTAATATCTTCTGAGGCATATTCCTCACTGTTTTGATGATAAATGTAAGCTTTCTCATCAGAAGAGTGCGGGCAGAATAAGCGTACTCTCCGATCGGCATTTACATTTTGCCAAGCAAGTCTGATACTACCTAGCTCGTCTGTAGCAGTGGATGCTTTAGGAAAATTATCACCCAAAATATCATAGGCTTCTACAACTAACTTCATCGCTGTCCTGAAAGCATATTCAGTCGGTCTTAAAATTCCGTACTCATCCTCTTCTTCTAAATCTAAAAGCTCGATTAGACCTTCAACAGTGATTCGGAAATTCAATAAACCGCTATTGCTACTGCTATCAGTAATCTGTTCTTTCGCTACAGTCATAAGATTCAATTCCTTTTAGCCGATCGCCAGTTTGATTTTAACACAGCCTCATGCTGTGAAATTTGCACTCAAAACTCCGATCGTTGACTGTCGATCGATATTTGCAAGGACACAGCAGTGCGGTGTCCAAATCCGAAGATATTTGTAGGGATACAGCACTGCTGTGTCCGCGATATTTGCAAGGACACGGCACTGCCGTGTCCCTACCGAAAACCGCCATACAAGCACCGATCGGACGCAATCTTAATTCCCGACTCCAAACCTTTATTAGGCTGGAACTTGGATTTTTTCGGTGCCGGCAAGTTCAAAGGCTGCGTGAATTGCCTTCAAAGCAGTTACACCTTGTCCTTCATCCACAACGCAGCTAATTTTAATCTCGGAAGTGGCAATCATTTGAATGTTGATTTGCTGGCGAGAAAGCGCTTCAAACATCTTTGCCGCTACTCCCGGATGCGCTACCATCCCGGAACCGACCACGCTAACTTTGGCTATTTGTGTATCGACTGCTACTTCGCCCCAGCCAAATTCAACGGCGGATTTTTCTAGGGCGTTTTTAGCAGCTTCGGCGTCAATTTGTGCTACGGTAAATGCAATGTCGCGAGTTAATATGCCGTCGATATTGTGGCAGCGCTGCGACTGAATAATTGTATCTACGCTGATATTTTCCTCGGCTAAAAGTCCGAACAGTTTTGCTGCTACTCCGGGTCGATCGGGCAATTGGCGAATTGCGAGACGCGCTTGATTGAGATCCAACGCAACGGCGCGGACTGCGGGCGGTTTTTGGGATGATGAACGCAGCCCAATAGGGGAGTTGGCAACATCAAATGTTTTGCAGAGTTCGGCAACAGCCCGATCGCAATCTTCGGCATCGATCGCACAACTAACTTTTACCTCGGATGTAGAAATCATTTGAATGTTAATTCCGGCCTCCGCTAAAGTCTTAAACATCTGCGCCGCTACCCTCGGACGACCGATCATTCCCGCACCCGCAATGCTAACTTTAGCTATTGGCCGCTCTTCTGCTTTCACTTCCGGTTCTCCCAATTCTGGGCGAGAATTCTTGCCGAGGGCGGGTACGATCGCATCTGCAACCGCGACAGCTTGATTCAGCGAATTTCGCGTCACGGTGAAGGCAATATCGTTCGTATTTCCTTCATGAATTGACTGAATAATTAAATCAACATCGAGGTTTTGCTGGGCGATCGCACCAAACAACCGCGCTGCTACGCCGGGGCGATCGGGCAAACGCAGCAGCGACACCCCCGCCTGATCTAAGTCAAATTCCACCGCATCCACCGCTTTTGCGAGCTCCAAGCCCTCCAAAGGCCGGGGTTGCGGGGGTGGGGACATTACCCGCGTACCGGGGGCGTCACTCCAGCTAGAAAGCACTACCAGGGGCACGCCGTAATTCTTGGCAATTTCTACAGCGCGCGGGTGGAGGACTTTTGCGCCCAAACTCGCCAATTCCAGCATTTCGTCGCAAGTGATTTCGTCCATCAATTGCGCGTCGGCAACCAAGCGCGGATCTGTAGTCAGAATTCCGGGTACGTCGGTATAAATTTCGCATCTGTCGGCCCGCAGCGCTGCGGCGAGGGCAACTGCTGTCGTGTCGGAACCGCCACGCCCCAAGGTGGTAATTTCCAATTCTCCCGCATCGGCGATGCCTTGGAAACCCGCAACCACAACGACTTTACCGCTTTTTAACTGGCTTTCAAGCCGATTCGGATCGATTCGCAAAATCCGGGCGCGGGTGTGGGCGGCTTCGGTGACAATGCCAACTTGGGCGCCGGTGAGGGAAATTGCGGGCTGTCCCATTTCCTGCAATGCCATGCTCAAAAGTGCGATCGAGACTTGTTCCCCAGTGGAAAGCAACATATCCATTTCCCGCTTGTTGGGATTTGCGGAAATTTCCTTGGCGAGTTTAACTAAACCGTCGGTGGTTTTGCCCATTGCTGAAAGTACGACAACGAGAGAGTTGCCAAGCTGTGCTGTTTTTACAACTCGTCTGGCTACCTCCAGAATGCGATCGACTGTGCCAACCGAGGTTCCGCCATATTTCTGAACAATTAGTGCCATAGGACTTACACAAAAAGTGATGCAATACTTAAGTTAATATACGCAAATTTTTGATAATAACCGATGAATGTTTATATCGTTTCTGAGGAGGCTGCTAGGCGATCGGGTTTTTACAGCACATGATATTCCTAGGGACACTGAATTGCCGTGTCTCTACCGGCATCGGCGACTTATACGAATTTAGGTTTTTGATTGAAGAATTGCGAATGACTTATGAAGATCTCAACCCCGATCGCCCTCAGTCATCCCCAATCTAAAATCTAAAATCTAAAATCTAAAATCGAATTACTCGCCTTCTAACTCTCGCAAACGCGCTTCCAAAGCTTGAATTCGCAACTCAGCTTCTATGCGCCTCTGTCGTTCTCGTTCTGCCACTAATTCGGCTTGTTCTGCCCGTTCCTCGGCCGCCGGCAGCAAATTCCCGGAAGCATCCCACCAGCGCAGCCAAGGCAGCTCTACGCCCTGATAAATCCCTTGCCAAATGCCTAATTCCACTCCTATTTGTGCGATCGGGTAATGTCCGCGCTCATTTTGTGGGACTAACTCGAACCGATCCTCTACCAAATGATACACTTCAACTTGTGCCTTTTTGACTTCATAAATGCCGTAAAAAGCAGGTCGAATTATCCGCTCGTAAATCCAGAATTTCCCCTGGCGAGGAGTCATATCTCTTTCTTCACTGCCATCGCCAGAAACAAATTCAAGTACAATCAGAGGCGGCATTAATTCCTGCCACATTACATAGGAGCGGCGCAGATTTCCGTCCAGAGTTGGCGGCACGTCGGGCACGTAAAACCAATCAGGTGCTTCGGCTCCTCTTTCTGGCGGTTCCGGGGGCCCGGCCACTCGCCAGTAAATACCCGAATCTTGACCGATGCAGTATTGCCCGTCGGGATGAACTTGGTCTAAAATTGGTCTAATTGATGTTGTTAACAGGATGCTTTGAGGATGTTCTTGAAAGTTTTTCACAAAAGTACCGTCGGAGTCGGGTAATTGAGTGTGGTCTGGGAAATCTGTGGCTAGAATTTCGGGTTTTTCGGTGACACTCATGTTGACCTCTTGAATGTTAAAAACTTATACTTATAATTAGTGAATGAGAGATTAATTATGATGCTATAATTTCGTGGCAAACCTCCGATTACTGTATAGAAAATTTTCACTAATATGAGTCAGTACAAGTTAATTATTTTTGACTTCGACGGCACTTTGGCAATTACTCACAAAGCTATTGTATTTTGCTTTACCAAAACTTTTGAAATTTACAATATTGCCCCGCCTGCTGCTGATACTATTATAAGTACGATCGGCATCAATTTACCAAATACTTTTAAAATCCTCCATCCGGCGATCGAGGAAAGCGCAATTCCTGAATGGGTTGAAACTTACCGCTCTTATTATCGGACGGAAGGTGAAAAGCAGGTAGAGTTATTTACCGGGACAAAGCAAGTCTTGCAGTTGGCGCGTCAGTCGGGATTGAGCCTGGGAGTTTTCAGCAACAAACACGTTAGTTTTGTGAATTTGTTACTGCAAAAAATGAAAATTCACAGTTTTTTTGATTTAATTCTAGGTGAGAATGGAGAAATAATTATTAAACCGAATCCGGCGGTTTTTCACTCGATTATTAAACCACTGTTCCCGGAGTTGGATAACAGTCAAATTTTAATGGTTGGCGATACAGAAATTGATTTGCTGTTTGCTAAAAATGCTGGAATAGATGTTTGTTGGGCGGCTTACGGATATGGCGATCGCGATCGGTGTCTCGCCCTAGAACCGACTTTCGCGATCGACGATATTTCAGAACTTGCTGTGTTCGTTCAAAATTAAATTTTCCTGGTTTTTTATTAGAATAGCTTGAATTGTTTAACTCGCAGGTCTTTTATTCAAAATATTTCAATAGAGACTCGGGGCATCTGATTTTGATTCGATAGAAAAAATAAATCCGCGCACTTGTAAGCTGCCTAAACTCTGCCAAGTAAACCATACCAAAGATAGAGTGATCCAGGGAACAGCTATTATAAATTAACAAGTAGGATTCCTTTGAAGGTAGAAGGCATAAGGCAGAAGCAAATAGGAAAAAAACGAGGGAAGCCAGATTTTTTATAGGTAGGATTTACCGCCCTAATTCTGCATAATAGCCTTCTAACTTCTGCCTTCGGAAAACAGACAATTCTGTTAAGCTCTAAAGTGTGCTGGCAGTCGGTATCTACAATAAACTCAATTTATAGAAACTCATGCAGATAGATATAAGCATTCCTTCTGAAACGCTATCGCCGACTCGTACTGGCGGCACACCGAATTTAATAGAAGAAGTATTTCGCCTGTACGATCGCGCCCTGGCAGCTACCAGCAACGGCATCGCGATCGCGGACGCTACTCTGCCCGACAAGCCTATAGTCTACTGTAACCGGGCTTTCGAGCGGATTACAGGCTACGATCGCACCGAAATAATCGGGAAGAACTGCCGCTTCCTCCAGGGCCCGGATACCGATCGCGCTGCCGTCGATCGAATCCGCGCGGCCCTGAAAGAACAACACGACTGCAAAGTAGTTCTGAAAAACTACCGCAAAGACGGCACGCCTTTCTGGAACGAACTCACCATCTCGCCCGTGCGCGACAGCAGCGGGATCGTTACCCACTTCATCGGCGTCCAATCTGATATCACCGATCGCTTCCAAGCAGAAGAAGCCCTCAAACAAGCCGAGGCAAAATACCGCAGCATCTTTGAAAACGCCACCGAAGGCATATTTCAAACCGCCCCAGACGGGCGCTACCTCAGCGCCAACCAGGCACTCGCCCGAATGTACGGCTACGATTCCCCGTCAGAACTGATCGCCAAATGTTCGGCAAAAAACCTTTACGCCGATCGCACCCGCCGCGCTTCCTTCATGGCAGAAATCAGCAAAAACGGCTCCCTGAAAGAGTTTGAGTCTTGCGTCCGCCGCCAAGACGGCCGCACTACCTGGATCTCGGAAAACGTGCGCGCAGTCCGCGACGAAGATGGCGAACTCCTTTACTACGAAGGAACCGTCGCCGAAATCGCCGATCGCAAACAAGCCGAAGCAGCCCTGCGAAATCAAGAATACTGGTTGAAAACCGCGATTAACGCCGTCCCTGACGCGATCAACCTCACAGACAGCGAGGGGCGCTGGCTGATTGCCAACGACTGCGCCCTCCAACTTTTGGGCTGGGAAACCGCAGACTACCAGGGCAAAACTACTGCCGAACTCGCTGCCACCGCCGATCCGAGAGTCAGAGAAATCCTGCTAACTTGGCAGGAAACCGACGCAACCACCTGGGAAGCAGGCACTCTCACCGACCGCCGCCAAATTGTTTCCTTGCCCACAGGCGGCAGCAATGTGTTTGAAGTGCGGAAAGTGCCGCTGTTCAACCCCGACGGTTCGCGCAAAGGTTTGGCAGTCGCAGGGCGGGACATCACCCAGCAAGTGGCAGCGGATGCAGCTTTGCGAGACAGCGAACAGCGGTTTCGGGCAATTTTTGAACGCGCTGCGATCGGCATGGTAGTCGCTACCCTCGAAGGTGTGGCGATCGCCACTAATCCGGCATTTCAAGCTATGCTGGGGATCTCGGAAGCTCAACTGCGGGGTCTCGGCCTCGACGAATGCACGCACCCGGAAGACGTAGAAGCTTCGCGCGAGTTGCGCCAACAGTTGGTCGCGGGCTCCCGCGAAGCATACCAAATCGAGAAGCGCTACCTCCGCCAAGACGGCAGCATCAGGTGGGGACGCCTCAGCACTTCTGTCATCGACAGCAGTCAGGGAACGCCACAGTTTATTTTGCAAATGGTAGAGGATATTACCGATCGCAAACAAGCCGAGTCAGCTTTGTTGCAAAATGAGGCGAAATGGCGATCGCTCATTCTCAACAGTTCCGACATCATTACTATTCTCGACGCCAGCGGTAGCATTGTTTACGAAAGCCCTTCTGTAGAAAGAGTTTTGGGCTACGAACCAGAGGAACTCGCCGGTCGCATTGCCCTAGATTTCATCCACCCTGACGACCTGCCCTCGGTGATGTCCGACGGCCAAAAACTGATCGCAAATCCAGGCGATCCGATCGCCCTAGAAGGTCGGTTCCGCCGCGCTGACGGTTCTTGGTGTTTTCTCGAAGGTGTGGGCATCAACTTGCTAGCAGACCCCGCTGTGAAAGGAATTGTGATCAACTCCCGCGACATGACCGCGCGCCGGCAAGCAGAGTACCGCCTCAGCAAAATCAACGAGTGCTTTTTGGGATTCACCACCGACGCCGCTGACAACATCCAGCGGCTGACATCCTTAGCCGGCGAGCTTTTGGGCGGAAGCAGCGCTATCTACAGCCGCGTCGGTGGCGGTCTGCTGCGCGCGATCGCGACTTGGCAAGCGCCGCCCGACTACCCGCTGGTCGATCGCGCCGAGGGCCACATCTGCACCGACGCATGCAGCAAAGGAAGCGATCGGGCTGTTGCCATTCCTGACTTGCAGAACACGATCTACGCCCAAACCGATCCCGCTGTCATCCGCTACCAACTGCGAAGCTATCTGGGACAAGCAGTGCGGCTGGGCGACAATTACGTGGGTGCGATGTGCGTTCTCTACACTGAGTCGATCGCGCCCACAGAAGCCGACTGCAAGCTGATCGGAATTATTGCCGGGGCGATCGGAGTTGAGGAAGAACGGGCCGCCGCCGCCGATCGCGATCGGCAACAATCCCAAGAATTGCAAACAGCTTTGCGCGAATTGCAGCAAACTCAAATGCAGTTAGTACAAACCGAAAAAATGTCTTCCCTCGGACAGGTGCTAGCAGGAATTGCCCACGAAATTAACAACCCTGTTGGCTTTGTCGCCGGCAACCTCTGCCACGTCCGAGGCTACGTTCTAGACTTATTAGAAATCGTACAGGTGTATCGAGAAGAGTACCCAAATCCCCCAGCAAAAATTCAGCAACAAGCCGAGGATATAGACTTAGAATTTCTAGCAGAAGACCTGCCAAAATTGCTCAATTCGATGCAGACCGGATGCGAGCGCATTGTTGAAATTATTCAAACTCTCCGAAATTTCTCGCGGGCGGATGAAGCGAAAATCAAAACTGCAGACATTCACGAAGGTTTAGAAAGTACCTTATTAATGTTGAACAGCCGACTGAAAGCCAAACCCAACTGGCAGGGCATTAAAGTGATTAAAAAATACGGAGACCTGCCGCAAATAAACTGTCATCCCGGACAGTTAAATCAGGTATTTATGAATGTATTGGCCAATGCGATCGACGCCTTGGAAGAAAGCACCAGCCAAGCAAAAGACACCGCCGATTCTACCTTTCCTACTATCACGATTCAAACAGAAATGATTGATGACAAGAGCATTTTAATTCGGATTAAAGATAACGGCAAGGGCATTCCCGAAGATCAGATCGTGCGCTTGTTTGACCCGTTTTTTACCACAAAACCAGTTGGCAAAGGCACAGGTTTGGGTTTATCAATTTCGCACCAAATTGTCGTTGAAAAACACAACGGCAAATTGCAGTGCCTCTCAGAACCCGGTAAAGGTACTGAATTTATCATCGAAATTCCAATTCGTTGACATCAGGACGCCGCTAATCAGGATATCATGTCCATTAATATAGCCTTTCTCAGCAATATGAGGTACGGTTGGGAATTGTCAGGTCATCAGTAGACAAGAGTGCCTAAATTTTTGATGGATCAGCCAACCGCAGATGAAGGTTGATTCACACAGATTAACGCCGATAATTTCAATATAGGCCTGCCAATGGCAATCTGATATGGAATTGTTCCTCCGCGTACCTCACTTAATGGAGAAAGGCTATATACTTAGGTTCAAGTAAGTCCTAATTTAGTTAAGTAGTAGGACACAATTAATTACACAAAATCTGGTCTAAAAGTCTTGCTAAGTAAAGAACCAGTATGTAATTAACTCTATTCGATTAGTTAAAAACTAAACTGCGTCCGCAAATTGCCCACAAAAATTGTCGGGTTGTTATCGAAATTATTGGGATTGCCGATCGCATAAAATGCGGGCACGATCGAAATATGGTCGGTGATAGGCAAATAATAAGTTGCCTCAATTTCGTACTGCGTGCCGCCATTTCCTCCGCCAGAAACCAGAAACCTCCGACCGCCAGTAAAGTCAAAAGGTACTAAATATGACACCGTAAGCAAAGCTCCTTCTTTGAACAAATCGCGAAATGCAACTCCTAACTGATAAGATTGATTTTTAATCGTGCCGTCGGGTCGGTTAGTCTTGGGAAATATATTGGTTTCGGCGTAGCCGTAGCGACCGAAAAGACCAAAGCGGCGAGTGACTGACCAATCAAAATTGAAACTATAAGTATTCGCAGTTGCATTGCCCAGGCGGCCGCCGAAACCGTCATCTGCCACACCGTTTAACGGCTTGCTGTTAGGAGATCCAATTAAGCCGCCGATTTGCTGGATGTTGGAACGGCTGTACAAAAAGCGCAAATTAGTTCGATTGCTCGGACTGAATGTTAATTCTGCTGTAGTCGTATTTGTCCCGCCAAACAAGCCTTGAGACGGATTGGAAGCGGAATTAAACACGGAAGTGGGCAAAAATTCCGTACTCTCGCCCAAATAGCCAAAACGCAGTTTCAATGCGCGGCCGATATCCCACAAAACCAAAGCACCGGCACCGCGTCGGGTAGCGCTTAACAAAGGGCTGTTGTTAGAATTAAAGCTGCTCGCACCGTCTACGAAAAAGTTAAACTTATTGTTGTCAAAGTAGCGGTAGAAATTAATTCTCGGGCCGACTACTACTTGCAAGCTGTTGCTAACCGGAAACCGATAGGAAAGTTCCCGCAGGATAACTTCATTGGGATTTCCTCCCGCAGTTTGATCGAGAAAAGGAGTGCCAAAGGTATTGAACAGACCTGTTGAAGTATACTGATTGGCTGGGGAATTGCCGTTACCTACAGCTAGCTGTGTAATCAATTCGTCTTTCCCGGTAAAGGAAGTAGTGAGAGTCAACCAAACTAACTGGCTGAAAGTGATTTCTGGGTCGTCAACTTTCTGCACAATTGGTCTGTTGGTGACAGGATCGCGTCCGGCTACTCGATCGAGCGGAGCAGCTTTGCCATTTGTTGCTTCAACTCGGATTCGATCGCCCGCAAAAGCTCCAGTCAGGTTAAACCAAGCAAATCCGTTGAGTTTAGTAGTAGTTGAAAATTGGTTGGCCTCCAATTCGGCAGTGCGGGCTTCTAAAGCATCTACTCTACCGCGCAATGTAGCTAATTCTGCCGCAAATTCTTCTTGCAATCTTTGCAAAGCAAGTAAATCTTCTCGCTTGACTAAATTACCAGTAGAACCGCCAAGTTGTTTGGTAATTTGGTCTAAGCAAGCGTTTAATCCGGCGGCAAATTCATACCGAGTCATTGCTCGATTGCCTCGGAATGTGCCGTCTGGATATCCCGCAATGCAGCCGTATCTTTCTACTAGGGATTGCAAGGCTTGAAAAGCCCAATCTGTCGGCCGCACGTCGGACAGTTGGGAAACAGAAGTGACTTGTGCTGCGTCTTCTTGTATGCTGAGGTCATCAGCGGTGCCCGTCTCGCTGCTGATGTCGGCAACTTTGCTGGCTTCAGCAACTTGTTGAGACTCAGGAGAGTTTGCAATTTCTAACTTCTGTGCGGGCAATTCGCGAATTGCCTCCGTTATTTCTGGGGTTGTTGTTGCACGATCGACTTTTGCTATATCTTGTTTGGGTAAAGCACGATCGACTGTTGCTGTATCTGTTTGGAGTAAAGCGCGATTCACCCATGCTATATCTGTTTCGGGTAAAGCGCGATCGACTTTTGCATCTGTTTCGGGTAAAGCACGATCGACTTTTGCATCTGTGTCGGGTAAAGCGCGATCGACTGTTGCTGTATCTGTTTCGGGTAAAGCGCGATCAACTGTTGCTGCATCTGTGTCGGGTAAAGCGCGATCGACTTTTGAGTTAGTCTCTGCGGTTATCGCCGCTAACTGCGGTATCTCAATCTTACCTGCTGCGAGCGCTGCGTCTGGGGTAGCCGTAGGGACGGCACTACCTTCTAGCGCAACTTCTGGAGTTGAGGTATCCTGAATTTGAGCTGTTGCTGCGATCGGCCCCAAAGGCACTGCCGCACCAGAAATCAAAAAAGACAGCCAAAAAGCTTTAACGGAGCTTGAATTCTTCACCATACAACTCACACCACTTGTTGAAAATTAAATCTGGCAAATCTTAACCGATCAGCTTGCTTATAAATGTATTTTTTTTAACAAATTCTTATAAATAGTTAAAACTATTTTAGGAAGCGATCGATTCCGAATCACTAAT
>Ga0164305_10000723_pt1 | contig 12865 bp, 16 predicted proteins | sample Whisoiple_237_MG_FD_110215 | JGI IMG/M metagenome (GOLD analysis project Ga0164305, IMG submission 110215) | Soil microbial communities amended with pyrogenic organic matter from upstate New York, USA - Whitman soil sample_237_MG | ecosystem: Environmental > Terrestrial > Soil > Agricultural... | reverse complement strand
GGCCGTGGGGCAAGCACCAATCGCGTTGCCGTTGACGGCCTTGTGCATGGGTGGCGGGCAATCCGGCTTCGCCCATGCAGGTCCGTTCAATCACCCGACCCCGAATGCACCTGCTGGCGGACTGAGAACTGGACCGATCGCGTAACCGCCTCTGCGGGTTTTTCGGCTGATGGCGAGGGCAGAACTCTCGCTATCAGCCGACTTGGCAATCCCTGGACCGTCCCAAACAAGAACAAGGCGCAATGCGGGGCGACATCGCCCGCCTGATAATCGATCGCGACTCGGGGCGGGACAACACGCCGCTAGTATGGGCGATTGAGGGCGATCGTGAATTCGTCGTAATGTCGCCGACTGACGGGCCGGGGTCGTGAGACGACTTGAGATGCAGCTGGCCATCGCACAGATGCGACGGCACCCCCTCTGCCGAGGTGGCGGGGGCCGGGTATTGCTGGTTAAGTCGCGTCCGCACGATGGCGACGTCAATATGGCGTCCAACCGCAGCGTTCGAAAACACGACCGACCCCGAGCCGGAGCCCGGAGTCGGTCGTGTACGAGGCACGCAATGAGCGCCCCGTAGGGCTTACGCCATGAAGTGCAAGACGTCCTCGCCACCCGTAACTACGGGGGGAGATGTTTGCAACGCCGGCAGATTCTGCCCAATCCAGGTTGCCACCTGTTTGTTGGACGCCTCGGTACCGGCCGGATCATTGCAGACGGTGAGCGTTGTCATCCCGTCGGTAGTCCGTACGAGATCGTACTGCACGAACCCGGGAACCTTCCGAATTAGGGTCTCGATTTCGGACTTGCGACCGATCAACGCATCAAAGGCGGCAGGTGTAATTCCCGAATACTGGCGAAATGTTGCGTGCATGATGATGGTACTCCCTGGTCGCGCCATGGCGACATGTGCCCCCTCCGCCTGGAGGAGGTCTATTGATATTCCCGTAATGCACGGAAAATAGATGGGTCTGCGGTGTCCAGTTGGATAGCCGCACCATGGAGCCACGGGGGCGGGTCGCCGCAGCTGATGGCGGCGAATCAAGCTCTCTGCTGTCCGAGGTAAATACAGCGTAGCAGTGTTTGTCGTGACCTGTCGATGGACCAGTGACTCCTTGCTACAGTCAGGCACAAGGCGCTCCGAATCAGCGCCGGTGGCTCCGGATTCCGGGCCTCATGCCACGAAACCATTGCGGCGCCCGTGACCACTGACGGCCGTGCCAAACCCGTGCTTCTGGATGCCGCCATCCCAGAGCGTCCAACTTTCCGCGATGCGATCTCCCAGTAGGCGAACGGTCAGTAAGCCGGCCATGCTGGTCGACCCGCTGTGATTGGTTCGGTCAAGCGGCACGCGCACGCCGGGTTGGTTTGCCTGCCATCGAACCGTTGTCAATTGCTTATCGACCAGCAATACCTCGACCGAAATGCGCAGCCCTGGAAAGGCGTGCCAGGCGAGGACAACCGCAACCTTGATCGACTCGGGGCCATGGATCAGATCCGGGATGAGGCCGCCGTGGTTGACGTAGTCCGCGGTAAACAGGTTGTCTGCCAGATCGAAATCGCCCTGGCCCCAGATCTCATCGATCACCTGACGGATAAGCATGATGCCGTTGGATGCCATGAGACACCTCCACGCCGTGCCAGGTCGAAGGACGAGCTTGGGTTGAGGAACACGGCCAGCTCAGTCTGGCACGGATCGGGGCTCATATCATGAGGTTCCGTCACGCCGCGATTGCGGTGCAGGACGACGTCCCCGGTGGTAGACTCCGATCCGGCCCACCACAGTTTTGGAGCTCAAGCTATGGAGAGCAAACTTCGCGGAACCAACACTGCGCCCTTTGTGCTCATCGTGGTCGACCAGCCCGTGCTGGCCGAGGTCGTCCGGTTGGCCCTTGGTCACGCCCAGCTTCAGTCCCGGGTTGCCCACAGTGCGGCAGACGCCATGGCAGGGCTTGCTCCGGCGCCCCATCTCGCCGTCGTCGATGCGGACCTCGATCATGGCGCCATTCTCGATCAAATGAAGAGCGCCACGGCAGACGGCGCCAGGCTCCCTGTCCTGGCCTTGACCCGGCGCGGCGATCTCGAAACCAAACTGGCGGCTTTTGCCCATGGTGTCGACGATATTGTGACCGTCCCCTTCTCGCCGGAGGAGCTGGTCGCCCGTATCCTCGCAATCCTGCGGCGCACCTATGGGGAGGCCGCTAAGTTCACGCCGGTGATTCGCCTGGGCGAGCTCGAGATTGACATCATGCGCCGCAGCGTGACCTCCGGTGGCCACGAGTTGCACTTGACTTCGCTGGAGCAAAGCCTCCTGTACCTCCTGGCCGCCAACGCCGGTCGTCTGCTGACCCGGGACGAGATTCTGGATCACCTGTGGGGTGTCGACTACGCGGCCGAAAGCAATGTCGTCGATCGCCATGTGCGCAACTTGCGCGCGAAACTGCAAAATGACTGGCGCCGGCCGCGATATATCGCCACGGTACCCGGCAAGGGCTACCGCTTCGTCCCCACAGAACCTATGGAAAGTGCGTCGGTGGCTTTGACTCGCTAGTCCAGAAAGCCATGACGAAACTTCATGACGGGCCCGCTGTCGGCCACTAAGCTGGGAGTACATTCGTTACCGCCCACCGCGCGGAGGATGTCCCATTCGCCAGGAGAATCCCGTGCCGACATCGCCTACCATCGTCGAAGCGCCACCCTCTCCCTCCACTACCGCGCAATTGGTGATCGACCAGGCGCTGCAGCTCATCGCGATCGACGCTCGCCGGCTGGAAGATCGCCTCCGCCCAACCGATCAGCCCGGCCCATCCCTGGAGCAGCTCCGCGCGAGTCCGTTGGGGCACGACTTGCGCCGCCTGGCACTGGTGGCGGAGGGACGCGAGCACGAATCGCACGAACAGGTACGAACCGCCATCGAAGCGGTCCTTCAACTGCTCTTTTGGCCAGCCGGAGCCGACCAATACACGGTGCCACGCTCATTTTGGGAAACGGATCTCGGCCACTTGCTGGCCCGCGCCAAGTACCAAACCTTCGCGGCATCAGATCTGGTCGGCATCGGGGTTGCTGCTGACCGGTTCGGGGTAACCCGACCAACGGTCTACCGCTGGATGGAAGACCGCTCGCTCGACTCGGTGCGCGACGCAGTCAGCGGCCGCACCTATATCGTGCGCATCGGCATCAATGCGTTGCAAGATCGCCTGACCGATCTGCAGGCATGAGTGAACTGGCGGAGGGGAACTCATAACCCCGGATTGCCGAAGCGCAATGCCTGGAGGTCACTTCTTCGACTAAGGCCGCGTTGACCAGGGGAGCCAGTCCTGCGTTCGCCTCTAGCCAGGCGCGCTGGTCCCACCCACGAACCGGGTCCCGTTCCAGCCAGCGGGACCCGGTTCGTATTCCTGCCGCAGTAGCGCGGCAGGCGGCCAATTTGGACAGTGGACCTGGAGAGGAAGCACTCGTTCGCTCCGACTCATTCGATTCTCATAGCGCCGGCGACCGTTCGGCAGAAAGTAGATCGCGATGCCACCGTCTCGTTCCTGTCCCGCCGCCCCAGCCCTCCCTCCCCCTGTGCAGACATCCGCTCGCCTGGCGGCCCTGACTCGACGAGTCGTCCTGGTAGCCGACCTCGCGAGGTGGGAGACGGACGGCGGCGCGCTCGCTGGCAGTCTCTACCCCCCGCCCAAGGCCGGCGGAACGCGGGGCGGCACGATGACGGTTGCGGGGCGAGGGCTACGATGACCGGCACTATCACCAGTATTCGGCCCGGCGGCTTCGGCTTTATCGTTTCGGATGCTTACAATCGGCCGTGGTCGTTGCCGTTTCGCGCGGAGGCGGTCCTGGGAACGGAATTTGCACAACTGCGGATCGGCGACCGGGTCCGCTTCGATCAGGTCGGCCAGCCCGGCAATGTGCAGCGCTCTCACGCTGTGCGGGTGACGCGGCTGGACGCACCGAAACACACCCATTGACTGAAGAGCGCGAATCATTGAAAACCATCGAGGTAGAACGCATGACGACCGACCCGAATACCTTTACCGGCCGCACCCTCTACACCAGGCGTCCCGCCTGGCAGATGACCGAGTATCGCCTTCTTGCGCTGCCAGAGCTCCACACCGCCCAGTCCCATTGGGATCTTGCGGAACAGGCGCGGTTGGACCAGATCGCGGCGGAGACAGCCCGGTTTGCTGAGTTGATGGCGGACGAATCGGTGGAAGAACCGGCCAGCAAGGCCCTGGAGAACCGCTTGCGCGTGGCCTTTCTCGGCAAGGCCGGTGGCACCATGAAAGGTTGGCTGCACCACCGCGGAACCATCCTGGCCGCGGACCCCGCTGAGTCCTTGGACATGCTCGCACCGCTTGCGGCTCTCCCGGGCGGGAGCGCATGACCATGACAGCGACACCGCGGTGGGAGGGCGACCGGCGCGGATCGGGCGTGGCCAGCGGCGCCTGGATCGCCGCTGATGTCGCCCAGCTCGAGGCAGCGCTTGCTGCACCTGACTGGATTGCGGAGGCGGCGGACGACCATCTCCTCCCGCACATTCAACGCGCTTGCGCTGAACCCGGAAGCTCATGGCACCTGACGCGGGCGATGACGCGAAGTGACGTCTTTGAGATCGAACTGCAATGGACAGACCCGGTCCCGAACCTGCGTCACCTGCGGGCAGAAGTGTTCACCCTGATCGGACGCTTCGCCGAAGGCTCGACCTATGTGCGCCAGGCCACCATCGAAGGAATGCTCGAGTTTCACGTGACCACGGGCTTGGTGGGGAGTGATACGAGGTTTACGCCGCACGGCCATCTCATCCGCATTATCGTCACTGCACCGCAGATGAAGAACGCACTCGCCTACCCCAGGCAGCGGACTGACCGCGTAGACCAAGTGAGCCAACCTCGCCGGGGATGGTGAGATGCAATCCAACGTGTCAGTGCTGGCCCCGGTAAACAGGAGGAACGAACGGTGGACGCGATCAAAGCCTGGATCAATCGACTGATGCACCCGACGCGAGCCCAGACGCCGCCGGAAGAGGCCCCAAGTCGCGACTACGCCCAGGAGCGCGCAGCGACCCGGACCGGGCAGCTGAGCACCGAGGACAAAGCGTGGGAAGCGGACACGCGCCAGCGTGATCGCGCCGACCATGAACACCCCCAGTTTGAGGAGTGGGAGTCCGAAGGTGGAGCCGGGGCAGCACCGGGCCTTCCCCGACCGCCAGACGAGGAGCGGTAACGAGGATGCGCCGCTGGTTTATCACGAGCACACTCCTGGCCAACGCCCTGATCTGCGGATTGGTCCTGTTGCTCCTGCTCAACGACGGTGGTTGGGGGAGTTCAAATCTCCTTTCGGCTACGGAGTCGGAACTGCTGATCATCGTTGCGGCCGTCGCGTTGGTGCTCGATCTCTTCTTGATGCCGGTGCTGGGCATCAGTTTCTGGGCGAGGGATCGTGGCTTTCGCCAGCAGGCGGCCGCCCTCGCCGATGCGCAGGACCGAGCTGGGCCGCCGCCCGTTTCTCAACCACGCGATCCGTATTCCTGAGACTGCGGCCCGGATATTCCAAGACCATGAAGGAGATCACCCATGTCCCAAGGCGAACGCTGGCTGAATCCAGTCCTGCGCGCCGGTCTCGAGGCTCGGATCGATGCGGCCGACGGAGAGCAACGGGTGACGGTGTATGTCGATAACACCGGGGAGGTGAAGTGGACTCCCGTTGGTGACACGTACTTCCCGGACGACCTGCCACACCGGTTTCGCTTCTGGGTCCACTCCCAAAGCGACCCGGAGCGATTGCAGGCCATTCAGTTTCTGGCGACTCGCCTAACCGCCGCCGGTCATACGACCGAGCTCGTCACGACCTCGACCCATTAGGCCGCGTGTGCTGGCCCTGACCACGCCGTGCCACGGAACCGCGTACTGGATATCATTTGCAGCACGGCAATTACCAGATCAGTTCCTCAGGGTGATAGGCGATCACTATGCTGGGTTGGCAACTGTCGGCGGAGATCTGATCGCGACAATGATTACCATCTCGATCAGCCCGATCCCGATGGGTCGGCGGCCATGCGGTTCGCGCTTGTCTGGCCGTGCCGTGACGGCGCACCCGGTGATCGGTCGGCGGCGTGAAGGAGGAACAGCGTGGAAACCATCAAGGCGTGGATCGCCCGGATTACCGGGCCCAAGCGACCGGGGACAGCACCTGACGGGCAATCGCCGCGTGACTTCGCCGGGGAGCGCGAGGCAGATCGCTCCGGGCAGATGGGTGCGGAGGATCAGGCCTGGGAAGCGGACCGGCAACAGCGCAACCGGGACGGGCAGTCGCCCGATACCGCACCGCCAACGCAAGACTGAGCGCACGGGGGAGCAAACCGCGGCCGGCCTCCTCGCCCGGCGATCACGCCTGGTGAGGTGAGGTCGCCGCGCAGCCGTTCCCGCGGCGCGCCCTATCGCCTAGCGAGGATGCGCTCGAAGAGATCCAGGTGTTGTCGGGCGATCACCGACCGATCACAAATGGCGGCTGCATGGGCCCGGCATGCAGCCGGATCAAGGGCGAGGGCCCGCGGCACCGCCGCAATCATCTCCTCCTCATCGGCGCAGAGAATACCGGTCACACCGTCGAGAATCAGTTCTGGAGCCGCGCCGCGCTCGAGTGCAATGACCGGAGTGCCGCGGGCGGCGGCTTCCATGAACACCAGCCCGAACGGCTCTTCCCACGGCGAGGGGAACAGCACGACCCCGGCATGACCGATCAGATCGTCCTTCTCTTCACCGCTGACCTCCCCCACGAACTTGGCGAGGTTCCTGATAGAGAGCACCAGCGGTCGAACCACGGCCTCGAAATAGGCCTGCTCTTCGGTGGTGACCCGCAGGGCCATCATCAGCGGGATCCCTGCCGCTTGCGCGACCCGGATCGCTCCGTCCGGACCCTTTTCCCAGTGGCAGCGGCCCAAAAAGGCTGCATACCCCTGCTTTTTCTTCGCGGGGTAGAACGGGGCGGCGGTCACGTCGATCGGGTTGAAAATGACGCCGGCAAAGCGAATCTGCTCCCCGGCCCCGTACCGGGACGCCGCGGATTGGGTAAACAAACTCCGCTGCCGGGCGCTGATCGCGATGAAATGATCCCCGCGCCGGCTCATCGTCCGATAGGTCGCCACGGCCGCGCTGGTGGCTGGGCCATGGGCGGTGCGCACTACTGGAATTGGGAAGCCACTGCGGGGCGCATAGTCGGTGTGGTCGTGAATCAGGTCCGCCCCAAGCGCCAGCGCCTGCCGATAGGCTTCGCGGCTGCTCTCAACCAGATGCCTTCGCTTCTGCGCTTCGGTCAGGTTCAGTCCCACCGGACGAGCGACGGTCTCAATCAGCTGAGCCCGAGTCTGCGAGCCGGCCGGGGCGCAGAGGATGACCTCCGCCCCCGCATCGAGCAACCCCTCGGTCAGGTCGTGAACGACACGCTCAATCCCGCCGTACCCCGTCGGCGGAACCGGAAACCACGGTGGGGCAATCTCGACAATGCGCATCCGGAACCCTCACAGTAGCGTGCAGATCGTATGTGCTGGGTCCGGCCGGCCACGGCCCCTGTTTCAGTTCATCGTATCGCAGCGGACGGCGGTGCATCGAGCGACTCTGGACCCCCGCAGGCGAGCCGACGATCAATCGCGCTTCCTGACTCACGCGTGCAGGCGCTGCGCAAGCACAGAGCGCCTCAGCATGCGGAGAGACTCTGTCTCGGACCGGTCTGGGACGATAACGATTTCATGTTCACCAATCGCAAAGACGGGCCGAAGCATGTGAACTCGCCGGTCGCCCAGTTCGCGCGCCAGACCCGCGAATCAAGGGTTCCGAAGATCCGGTTCCATGACGTGCGGCACACCTCCGCAACACTGCTCTTGGCAGAAGGCATGCACCCCAACATCGTCCGGGAACGCTTCAGCCATGATGATATATCCATGACACTGAATCGGTACAGCCATGTCACGTCATCCATGCAGCGACAGGCTGCCGACACAATCGATATCGCGATCGCTGATGCGATGCAACGGGTCGGGGAAATCGAACGCGGCAAATTCGTTGGTGTCGGCGAAAAACAGGCGCAAGCATGCGGATATTAATGCTGTGGTGCCGGGTAAGGGATTCCGGGTTTGCTTTACCGGATAGTGTTGCGGGGTGTCGTTTCGTGCGTAGTCGCGCCGTTTTTCGGCCCCTTCCTATCGCTTGATGTTGGTCAATGCTGACTCATTCGCGGCAAAAATGCGGCAAACTGTTCGCAGCCTTCTCGGTACCGCGGACGCCATGATGCAGGGCGCGCGCCCGCATGCCACCTGCGGATTGCAACATGATCGCAGTCGACTTAGATTCCGGCTCCAATAGACAACTTGAGAGACCCAAGATATAACGGCGGACTAGCGCGGAAACCCACCCAATCTCGGTGTTTATCAGAAATGCAATAGTGATCACTACGGCGAGCGGTACGGAACACAATCGACCGCTCATACTCTTTACCTGAGCCGATCGGGACGGCTTTTTGCTTGCGCCGCCGACGCACTGCCATCAAGCGACCCCGCCCTGATCCGCCGGGTCGAGATCAAACCAGGCCGTGAAGTAGACTCGCTGGCGATGAATCAGGAGCACGGCAGCGCTATGGTGCGACAGATGCCGGGGTCCCAGGGCGCCTACTGGGCGCGGAGCACCACCGGCGACCGCATCTAGCACTCCTTATGGCTCTTCGATACCGGGGAGAACGTCCGGGTGGCGGAGGCGGCCTTTCTGCGACTTCGGGAGACGCCCGAGACGCCAGCCACCTTTGTCAGCGTTGACGTCTGCGAGATCATTGGTCAGGCATAGCACCCGGCCACTGCCCTCCGCGGGCAAAGTGGATGGTCCGCGCTTGGATAGGTATCGAAACGCAATCAGGCGTCAGGTGCGTCCCGATGTGCGGCGGATCAGAGCGGCCCTCGTCGCCACGGCAGGGCGCTCGGGAGGCCGCGATGACGACCGTCGACTGCCATCGCCACGGCTGGTAAAGTGCCTCCCGGCTCATCACTCAACTGCTGGTGGGAGGTCTCCGTGCCGTCCATCGATCTCGAGACCACCGTTCACCTGCATTACCAGGATGGCGGCGACGGGCGGCCCGTGGTCTGCCTCCACAGCGTCTGGTGCAGCCGCCGCTTCTTCCGGCCGCGGCTCCCGATCCTCGGCGCGCCCTACCGGCTGTTCGTGCCCGATCTGCGGTGAACACCAAGTTCTAGCGCGACGTGGACGGAAGCGCCGCGCATCTAAAAGTGCTTCGGGCAGGTTAGTCAATTATGGCAACACCTCATGGCTGACGTCATGATGTCACTTGCCGCCTACTAACTCTCTAAATTGGATGGAGTCGAATGAGCGGCCACTGACTCAGTGAAGGGTCCGATCCGGCAATCAGGCGACCAGCCCGACGCAGCATCCCTATATAGAGTGCTTGCGTTCGAATCCGCGCCCATCCACGTCGTGGATGAAGTCGATCAGGCCTCCGACATACACCTTCTGGTCGTCATACATCGCCATGTGGCTGCCCTCGGGACAGTGCAGGTACCGCCCCTGCTGTACCGCGTTTGCCATCCATTTCATATGGGCCGGATCCATTGTGTCATGTTGCGCGCCGATGACCAGCGTCGGCACCTCGATCTCGTTGAGATCGGACGTACGGTCCCAATCAAGCAGCTTGCCGCTCAAACCCAGTTCGCTCGGTCCCTGCAGCGGGACATAGATCGACGGGTTGATGTGCTTGAAGGCCCGGTTGACCGGGTCCGGCCATTCCGTCGCAGGCATGCGCAGCACGTGATGGATGTAATGATGCTCCATCAGCAGCTCCATGTAGCGCGGGTTCTCGAAGTCGCCAGAGGCCTCGTAACCTTTGACCTCCGCCAACACGGCCTGATCCATGGTCGGCATCAGCACATCCTGGGCGTAGGCGTTGTAGGCCGATCCACTGGCCATCATGTTCGAGATGATGAGCCCCTTGAGGTGCTGCTGGTACCGCAGCGCATACTCGATCGCGAGCACCCCACCCCATGAATGTCCCAGCAGAAAAAAGCTGTCACGATCCAGCTCCAAAGCTTGGCGGACCTGCTCGACCTCCTCTACGAAGCGCGGCAAATCCCACAGCTCGGGTTCATCTGGCTGGTCGCTATATACAGAGCCAAGTTGGTCGTAGTAGTAGTACTCGACCCCCGCCGCGGGTAAATAGCTGTCGAATGCCTCGAAGCACTCGTGAGTTGCGCCCGGTCCACCATGCAGGAGCAGCAACTTCATTGTTGGCGCGTTGCCGATCCGCTTCGTCCAGACCTTAAACGTGCCCTTTGGAGTATCGACGGGAATAAGCCGGACACCACCGCTCAGGGTGTCGGCGCGGCCGGTATTGTCAAGATAGCTCGGAGAGCTCAGTCGACTGGTGGTCATTGTCTGCTCCTTGCCGGCATGAATCTCGCCCGCCGGTCGATCACTTCGCCGCTTCAGGGATGAGTTCGAATCCTGTGAACTCTGTCGAGGAGTCTAAGCCACGTCAGACAACCTGTAATCATGCGCCCGAGCTGAGGTCCATTGATTCCTCAGCAGATCTTGCTACAATCCGCCAATCTTCCTCTACCCAGGAAACGCGGCCGGCGGTCAGCGCGCAAATCGTGCGAACCCGGCCGGCGACCGCTTGATCCGATAGCTGACTCGCAAGGGGAAAAGTACGTGGCGCACGAAGACTCAGGTCGACTCTTTGACCAGCGCATGCACAGTTATTTGCGCTCTCTTCGCGAACAGGCGATGAGCCGGCGCGGGCTTATGAAAATGACCGGCGGAATGGCGGCGGCGACCGCAATGGCCGCTGTTGTGCCGCTTGTGGCTCCCGGCGTGATGGTTCTTGCCCAAGACAGCGATACCATCACCATGGGCCTGGAATCCGACTTGCGCGGCGTCGAGCCGGCGCTGGGCTACGACTTCACCGCCAATCCGGTGATTTGCAACATCACAGAAGGCTTGATGGCACTCGATGCCGATAGCAAGATCTATCCACTGCTGGCGGAGACTTTCGAAAACCCTGATGCCCAGACGTTTGTCTACAACCTCCGGGCGAACGTTCCGTTCCATGACGGAACGATCATGACGGTGGATGACGTCATAGCGTCAATTGGTCGAGTTCGGGCTCCTGCAATTGCCTCGCCGATGGCCTGGATGTTCGACCCGGTCGACACCATCGAGAAGACCGGGGACATGCAGTTGACCATCAAGACCAAGGTGGCCTCGGCAACATTCCCGTTTGTACTTGCGACGACGGCTGGGCACGTAATGCCCAAAGCCTTGATTGATTCGACGCCCGATCTCCCCACGCAGGAGCCGATTGGAACTGGCCCGTACAAGTTCGTCAAGTGGGAGGCCGGCAGTGCGGTTACGCTCGTCAAGAACGATGCCTACTGGCAGACGGGCAAGCCATATTTTCAGAATGCCGTGTTCAAGATCGTGCCGGACGGGACGACCCGGGTGGCAGGACTCAAATCCGGCGATCTGACCATGATCCGCGATATACCGCCAGACCAGCTTTCGATCGTTCAGGGCCTGCCGGACATCACCTTCCAGGAAGTGGTCGGGTTCACCAGCAATCAGATCTTCATGGTCAATAACAAGCCGCCGTTCGACGACATTAAAGTCCGAGAGGCCGTCAGCAAGGCCATCAACTACGACGAGATCATGACCAATCTGGTTGGCAACACGGGCGTACGCTCGGTTTCAACGACGGTGCCGCCCGGTATGCCGGGGAGCGCCGAATCGGAGCTGACCGTGATGCCATACGATGTGGAAGCGGCCAAAGCGGCATTGGCGGCATCGAGCCAGCCCAATGGATTCAAGACGACGTTGACCGTTGATGCGGAAAGCAGCCAGCGCACTGCCGAGGCACAAGCGATTCAGCAAATGCTGGCGGAGATCGGGGTGGAGGTTGAGATCTCCAAGATTCCCCAGGCCGATCGGATCACCGCATTGCAAACCGGCGACTACGAAGGCATGATTTTCCATGAGTGGGGGGCCGATTTCCCTGATGCAAACGGTATGCTGCTACCGTTGTTCCACTCGCGCAATGTGCCACCACAAAACAACGGCTCGTACTACAGCAATCCGGAGGTTGACGCATTGCTGGACGCCGCGGATGCGGATGTGAGCGATGCGCGTCTTGCCACGCTCATCGACGCACAGAAGAAGATCGCGGCCGACATGCCGATCGTCTGGCTGGACCACTTCAAGTGGTTCCTGCCGATGAAGGCGGGCCTGACCGGCTACTCCATTCGACCGCTCTTCTATTGGGATTCGTTCCTGCGTGATCTCAAGCCTGAGGGAGCGTAATCGACAACCGGATGTAGCCCGAGTCGCGCCGTCGCGACTCGGGTTTCTTCATCCACGTCGATCGGTGAATCATGTTGCGCCTGATCTTGACCCGGTTACTGACACTCGTGCCGATGATGTTTATCATCACGTCGATTGTTTTTTTCATGGTGCGTTTTGTACCTGGCGACCCCGCGCGCATCATGGCGGGCGGGCAACGGGTAACCGAAGCCAATCTGCAGAACATTCGCAAGCAATATCGGCTCGACAAACCGTTGCCGACGCAGTACGCCCTGTGGGTCAAGGATCTGGCACACGGGAATTTGGGGCGATCGTTTCGACAACGTGAGGATGTGCGTGTCCTGATCGGCGATCGCTTGCCGATCACGATTAAACTGGCCCTGATGAGTTTCGCCCTCTCGCTGGCAATCTCTATTCCGCTGGGAATTCTGGCCGCAATGCGCCCAAATTCCGGGACAGATCTGGTTTCAACTGTATTTTCGCTGATCGGTGCATCGTCACCAGTGTTCTTTACGTCGATC
>Ga0164305_10000722_pt1 | contig 12870 bp, 14 predicted proteins | sample Whisoiple_237_MG_FD_110215 | JGI IMG/M metagenome (GOLD analysis project Ga0164305, IMG submission 110215) | Soil microbial communities amended with pyrogenic organic matter from upstate New York, USA - Whitman soil sample_237_MG | ecosystem: Environmental > Terrestrial > Soil > Agricultural... | reverse complement strand
GACCGTCGCCAGCCAGCCGGCATTGCAATGCGTGAGGATGTTGAGCCGGCCATCCTTGCGTGCGGCAAGCTCGCGAAGAATCGCGAGACCATGCACGCCCATGGCCTCGTTCACCGCGACGTCGGCATCGGCGAGCTCGCCGGCGCGCGCAAAGCCGCGCTCCACCCGCTGTGACGGCGGCAACGGTGCGAGCACGCGGCGCATGTCCTCCAGCGCCCAGGCAAGATTGACGGCCGTCGGCCGTGCGGTCGCGAGATAATCGGCGGCCGCCACAAGATTCGCGTCCGAGGGATCGACACGCATCGCCAACGCCAAACCATAGGCCGCGGCGATTCCGATCAGCGGCGCGCCGCGCACCTGCATGTCGGCGATCGCGCGCCACGCGTCTTCGACGCTGCGCAATTCGGCGATGACAAACGCGTGCGGCAGTTTCGTCTGGTCGATGATCGCGACGTTGCCGCTGGCAGGGTCACGCCAGATCGTGCGGAAAGGTTTGCCGTCGACCTTCATTGGGATTGTCCTGCACCCAAAGCCGGCCTAGCGCAACGGTCTCGGGCCCGGCTCGGCGGCCGTCTCCGGCAGGATCGGCGGCGTGTCCTCGCCGCGCTTGCGGATGATCTCCTCGGCAAGCGCGTGGTACACCCCGCGCCGCGTGATCAGCTTCGACGCGGCGTCGGCGATCAAGGCGGACAACATCAGCGGGATGATCATCGCGTGGTTTTGCGTCATCTCCGAGACGATGACGAAGGCGGTGATCGGCGCCTGCACGACGCCGGTCAGAAACGCCACCATGCCGAACAGCGCCAGCGCGCTCGCCGGTACGTTGGAAAACAGGCGCGCGACATCGGCGCCGAGCCCCGCACCGATCGAAAGAGACGGCGAGAAAATACCGCCGGGGATGCCGCTCAGCGCCGACAAAACCGACGCGATGAATTTCAGCGGCATGAAGAGCCATGAAATTGTCCCGCCGCCGTGAATGATGCTTTGGGCCTGCTCGTAGCCGGTGCCGAAGATGCTGTTGCCAGACGCTAAGCCGCAGATCGCCACGCCAAGCCCGCACAGAGCCGCGAACGCAACGGGGTAGCCGGCAAGCAAGCGGCCGGCCGCACCTGGCAGGCCGTGCGCAACGACGATCAAAGCGCGCGAGAACAAGCCGCCGAGAAGCCCGCCGAGCATGCCGCATAGCAGCGTCGCGATCCAGCCCGGGCCGAACGGCAATGTCGTCGGCGTCGAGCCGAAATAATCGTAGTTGCCGACGAGGGCGAGCGACGTGAGGCCCGCCGCAATGACGGTGCCGATGATGATCGTGCTGGTGCGCTCCTCGAACGAGCGGCTCATCTCCTCGATGCCGAAGACGATTCCCGCAAGCGGCGTGTTGAACGCCGCCGCGACGCCGGCGGCGGAGCCGGCCAGCATGAAGCCGCGCTGGCGGTGCGGCGCCAGCCGCCCGAGCGCGAACATGATCGAGGCGCCGATCTGCACCGTCGGCCCCTGGCGCCCGCTCGAGGCGCCGCAAAGCAGACCGAGCGTCAACACCACGATCTTGCCGAAGGCGATGCGCATCGAAACAAGCGAGCGGCGGAACGCATCGTCCTGACTTTGACGCGCGGCGATCACCTGCGGAATGCCGCTGCCTTCCGCGCCCTCAAAAATTTTTCGCGTCAGCAACGAGGCGAAAGCGAAACCGGCCCGCGTGACGATCAGCGGCGAGCAGCGCGATCAACACCGCAGCGCCGCCGATGATAAGGCCGCCGATGATGAAAACGAGACGCTGCGAGCGGCGGTGTACGTCTTGACGCGAGATGCGCGGCTTGAAACGCACTTACGATCTAGGCGGCCGCTTTCGCGGCACCATTCTCGACGATGCGCACAATGTCGGCCATGATCGTGTTCAGCTCGAAATTCTTCGGCGTGTAGACGGCGGCGACGCCCTCTTTGCGCAAGACGCTCTCATCTTCCGGCGGAATGATGCCGCCGACGATCACCGGCACATCGTCCAAGCCCTCTTCGCGCATGCGCGCCATGACGTCGCGCACCAGCGGCACGTGCGAGCCCGAAAGGATCGACAGGCCGACGCAATGCACGCCCTCTTCGAGCGCGGCGTTGACGATCTCGGCCGGCGTCAGGCGAATGCCTTCGTAGACCACTTCCATGCCGGCATCGCGGGCGCGCACCGCAATCTGCTCGGCGCCGTTGGAATGGCCGTCGAGTCCGGGCTTGCCGACCATGAACTTGATACGGCGACCGAGTTTCGCCGAGACGCGCTCGACCTCGCCGCGCACCTCGTCGAGATTGCCGGGGATCTGCCGCGCGGCGCGGCCGACGCCGGTCGGCGCGCGATATTCGCCGAACACTTCGCGCAAGAGCATGCCCCACTCGCCCGTTGTCACGCCGGCTTTCGCTGCCGCGATCGACGGCTCCATGATGTTGCGGTTCTCCTGCGCCGCGGCGCGTAACGCGGCGAGCGCGCCCTTCACCGCCTTATCATCGCGCGCGGCGCGCCATTCGTTGAGCCGCGCCACCTGCTCTTCCTCGACATGGTGCGGCACGACCATGATCGCGCCGTCGCCCGCCGTCAGCGGCGAGGGCTCCGCCTCGACATATTTGTTGACGCCGACGACGATCTGCTCGCCGGCCTCGATCGCTTCCAGCCGGCGCGTATTCGATTCGACGAGCTTCGCCTTCATGTAGCCGCTCTCGACCGCAGGAATGGCGCCGCCCATCGCTTCGATCGCGGCGAGCTCGGCGCGTGCTTGATCCTTCAGCTCGTCGACCTTGCGCGCGACTTCTTTGCTGCCGTCGAAGAGGTCGCCGTATTCCAAGAGGTCCGTCTCGTAGGCGACGATCTGCTGCATGCGCAAAGACCATTGCTGGTCGAATGGGCGCGGCAGACCGAGCGCCTCGTTCCACGCCGGCAATTGCACCGCGCGGGCGCGGGCGTTCTTCGAGAGCACGACGGCCAGCATCTCGATCAGAATGCGGTAGACATTGTTTTCCGGCTGCTGCTCGGTCAGCCCGAGCGAATTCACCTGCACGCCGTAGCGGAAGCGGCGGTATTTTTCTTCCGCGACGCCGTAGCGCTCGCGGGTGATCTCGTCCCACAGCTCGCAAAACGCGCGCATCTTACAGAGTTCGGTGACGAAGCGCATCCCCGCGTTCACAAAGAACGAGATGCGGCCGACGACTTCGCCGAAACCTTCCTCCGACACTTCGCCCGAGGCTTTCACCGTATCGAGAATGGCGATCGCGGTCGCCAGCGCATAGGAGAGTTCCTGTACCGGCGTCGCGCCTGCTTCCTGCAGATGATAGGAGCAGACATTCATCGGATTCCATTTCGGCACTTCGCGCGTCGTGAAGACGATCATGTCTTTGGTGAGCCTGAGCGACGGTGCCGGCGGAAATACGTAGGTGCCGCGCGACAAGTATTCCTTGATAATGTCGTTCTGCGTCGTGCCCTGCAGGACCTTGCGCGAGGCGCCCTGCTCCTCGGCGGCGGCGATATAAAGCGACATCAGCCAGGCGGCGGTCGCATTGATCGTCATCGACGTGTTCATCTCGGCCAAGGGGATGCCGTCGAGCAGCGTGCGCATGTCGCCCAAATGCGAGATCGGCACGCCGACCTTGCCGACCTCGCCGCGCGCCAGCGTGTGGTCGGAATCGTAGCCGGTCTGCGTCGGCAGATCGAAAGCGACGGAAAGGCCGGTTTGGCCGCGCGCGAGATTGCCGCGATAGAGCTTGTTCGACTCGGCCGCCGTGGAATGCCCGGCATAGGTCCGGAAAATCCAGGGTTTGTCGCGTTTCGGGCTTTCGGCGGACATGGGAGACCTCGGCGGACCTCGTCCCAGGCGGGATTGTGCAGAGCACAATAACGCGGTTTAGCGCGATTGCCAGCTTCGCGGCCTTCGCGGCGCTCAGCGCTGGCCGTAGCTCGTGTTCTCGAACAGGTCGGAATATTCGCGCGGCTGCGAGCGCCAATATTGTTTCGGCGCGCCGACTTTGGCGCCGAGCTTCGCCGCGGCGTGCCAGGGCCAGCGCGGATCGTAGAGCATGGCGCGAGCGAGCGACACCGCGTCCGCCTCGCCGTTGGCGATGATCGCCTCCGCCTGTTCCGGCTCGGTGATGAGCCCGACGGCGATGGTCGGCAGGCCGACTTCCGCCTTGACCCGCTGCGCGTAGGGCACCTGATAGCCCGGCCCGATCTTGATCGCCTGCTGTGGCGACACGCCGCCCGTCGTCACGTGGATGGCGGCGCAGCCGCGCGCCTTCAGCGCTTTCGACAGAGCGATCGTGCCGTCGATATCCCAGCCGTTCGGCACCCAGTCGGTCGCCGAGATGCGCATCCAAACCGGCTTTTCCGGAGTGAATACGGCGCGCACCGCATCGTAGACTTCCAGCGGAAACCGCATGCGGTTCTCGAGGCTGCCGCCGTACTCGTCGGTACGCTTATTGGCGATCGGCGACAGGAATTGATGCAGGAGATAGCCGTGCGCGCCGTGGACTTCGATTCCGTCGAGGCCCAGTCGCGCCGCGCGCTTCCCCGCCGCGGCGAACTCGTCGCGCACGCGCGTGAGGCCGACGTGATCGAGCGCCTCGGGCGGGATTTCGTCCGCCGCGTGCGGCACCGGCGAGGGCGCCTCCGTCTTCCAGCCGCCGGGCGCGTCGGAATTGATCTGTGCGCCGCCGTCCCAGGGGGCGCGGCTCGAACCTTTGCGGCCGGCATGCGCGAGCTGAATTGCGATCTGGATCGGCGAATACGTGCGGATCGCCTTGAGGACGCGCGCCAGCGCCGCCTCGTCCTCATCGGAATAAAGCCCGAGATCCGCAGGCGAGATGCGGCCCCGCGCCGAGACCGCCGTCGCTTCGAGGATCATCATCCCCGCACCCGAGAGCGCCAGATGACCGAGATGGATCATGTGCCAGTCGGTCGCCTTCCCGTCCTGCGCCGAATACTGGCACATCGGGGCGATGACGATGCGGTTGGCGAGTTCGAGCGAGCCGAGTTTCAGCGGCGTGAACAGGTGGGGCATGAATTTCCTCTAGCAAGCAAATACGCGAACGGACTTACATCGCGCGACAGGCTCAGCGGTCCAGTTCGGCTCGAACTGCAGCTCTGATGATCGGCAGTTCGGTCGTTGCTGTTTTCCAGACGGCTTGTTCGATCACCCGCTCGTAACTGTGCCGATAGAAGTTGCCGGCATCTGCAATCGCCTGCCATGGCACCTCCGGATGCCGGGCCTTCAACTCATTCGGCAGCCGCCGCGATGCTTCCGAGATGATCTCCAAAGCACGCGTCACCGCATAGAAGGTCTTCCGGTCATCACAAAAGGTTTCGTACGTGAAGCCTTCGAGGAAGCGCGCGGCGAGATCGATATATTCGATGTTGACCAGCGCCGCGTAAGCGCGATCAAAAGGCATAGAGCGCTTCGGCTGTAATCGCGGGTCCAATGACAGGTTTCAGCCCCGCGCGATTGACCACATCGACGGGCGCGCCGAAGAACCCAGCGATGTAGCTCTTCAGCGCCACATACTCGTAGACCGACAGAATGACCTCCGGCTCGAATTCCAGCATGATGTCGATGTCGCTCTCTGGCCCATTGCCGCCACGCGCCGCCGAGCCGAACAGCGCCGCATGCGCGATGCCGCGCTCGCGCAGCGCAGGCTCGAACTCCCGTAATCTCGCAAGAATCTCGTCGCGGCTGATGCCCGGAATATAGCACAAAGCGTGGCTCCGCCCTCTATTGTGCACCGCGGCAGAAAGGGGCATGATCGCGCCCTTTCAAATGCGGGCGGAGCCAAGCCATGTCGAACATCAAACTCGTCTCGGGCGGCGCTGCCGCGCGCGCCGAAGGAGCCGCACCGGCCGCGCCCGCCCTGAAAGACCTTTACGAGCTCGGCGAAATCCCGCCGCTCGGCCACGTCCCGGCGAAAATGTATGCCTGGGCAATCCGCCGCGAGCGCCACGGCCCGCCGGAAGAGGCAATGCAGGTCGAGGTCGTGCCGACCTGGAGCCTCGACAGCCACGATGTGCTGGTTCTCGTGATGGCGGCAGGCGTCAATTACAACGGCGTCTGGGCCGGCCTCGGCACCCCGATCTCACCCTTCGACGTGCATAAGGCGCCGTTCCATATCGCCGGCTCCGATGCGTCGGGCGTCGTGTGGGCCGTCGGCTCCAAGGTCAAGCGCTGGAAGGTCGGTGACGAGGTCGTCGTCCACTGCAATCAGGACGACGGCGACGACGAGGAGTGCAACGGCGGCGACCCGATGTTCTCGTCGTCGCAACGCATCTGGGGCTACGAGACGCCGGACGGCTCATTCGCGCAGTTCTGCCGCGTGCAGGACCGCCAGCTCATGCCGCGGCCGAAGCACCTCACATGGGAAGAAGCCGCCTGCTACACGCTGACGCTGGCGACCGCCTACCGCATGCTGTTCGGCCACGAGCCGCATCGGCTGAAGCCTGGCGACAACGTGCTGGTCTGGGGTGCCTCGGGCGGCCTCGGCGTCTTCGGCGTGCAGCTCTGCGCCGCCGCCGGCGCCAATCCGATTGGCGTCATCTCCGACGAGGCAAAGCGCGATTACGTGATGTCGCTCGGCGCCCGCGGCGTCATTAACCGCAAGGATTTTAACTGCTGGGGCCAGATGCCGACCGTTAACACGCCGGAATACGCGAACTGGACTAAGGAAGCGCGCAAGTTCGGCAAGGCGATCTGGGACATTACCGGCAAGCAGGACGTCGACACAGTATTCGAGCATCCGGGCGAGCAGACGTTCCCGGTGTCATGCCTCGTTGTGAAGCGCGGCGGCATGGTCGTCTTCTGCGCCGGCACGACCGGCTACAATCTCACCTTCGACGCGCGCTATGTCTGGATGCGGCAGAAACGTATCCAGGGTTCGCATTTCGCGCATTTGAAGCAGGCGTCCGCCGCCAACAAGTTCGTGCTGGACCGCCGCGTCGATCCCTGCATGTCGGAAGTTTTTCCCTGGGAGAAGATACCGGCGGCCCACACCAAGATGTGGAAGAACCAGCATGCGCCGGGAAACATGGCGGTGCTGGTCAACTCGCCGCGCGCAGGTTTGCGTACCGTGGAGGATGTGATCGAGGCGGGCCAAAGCCGGTAGACTTTGTTTTCCTGCCTCTGAAGCGGGCATTCGAGCGGCGTCAATGGAAATTCGCGAGGCCACATTCGACGACGCCGTCGAAGCATGTATCGTGCTGAAGCGGTCTATCGCCGAGCTTTGTCATGCGGATCATAAGAGCGATCCGATGATTCTTGCACGATGGCTCGGAAATAAGACGGTTGAGAATTTTAATCTCTGGGTTCAGCAACCCGACAATTCATTGCTCGTGGCCGTCGAGGGTGACCGGATTCTCGGTGTTGGCTCTGTCACGGACTCAGGGACAATCTGACTGAACTACGTTTCGCCAGACGCGCGATTTCGCGGTGTCAGTCGGGCTTTGTTGCAAAGTTTAGAAGTCCGCGCAGCCCGGCGCGGGAACACGCAATGCAACTTGATCAGTACGGAAACTGCTCGCCGTTTCTACTTGTCAAACGGCTACGTGGAATCAGGAGAGCCCAGCGGCGCTTTTGGAACGACTTCCGGGTACCCGATGAGCAAGCCGCTAACTTAATTGCGGCGCACTCTCCTGTTATATCCCGCGATAAACACATCCCTCGCCGCAGCTGTCGCGATAGACGGCGACCTCGCTCAAACCCGGCACGTCGGCCGCGATCGCGCGCCAGATATAGGCGCAGATGTTTTCGAGCGTCGGTAAACCGAGACCGTCGACCTCGTTCAAGAAACGATGGTCGAGATTTTCCCGCACCGCCCCGAGCCGGCGCTCCAATTCGCCGAGATCGACGACCCAGCCGTGCGCGTTCGGCTTGCCTTCGACGGTGACGCGCGCGCGAAACGAATGGCCGTGCAGCCGGCTGTAGCGATTGTCGCGATCGTCCGGATCGATCAGCGTATGCGCCGCCTCGAAGCGGAATTCCTTGAAAACCTGAAACACTATCTGATTCCGATTGCCTTGTGTGTCTGTACGCTCAACCGCCAGCGCGGATGGTTCATGCAATAGTCGATCGCCGCGGCCGTGTTCTCCGCGATCTGCGGCCCATCCATCGGCTGCAGCAGGAAATGCGCGAAGTCGAGCGCTTCGAAATCGCGTGGGCGGGCGCCGACCTGCGGATAGACGAGCTTCAATTCGTCGCCGCGCGTTTGCACGAGCGGAGCGCCGGCCTTCGGGCTGACGCAAATCCAATCGATGCCGGCCGGCGCCGCCAGCGTGCCGTTGGTTTCGATCGCAACCTCGAATTTTTCGGCGTGCAGGCATTCGAGCAGCGGCTCGTCGACCTGCAACAGCGGCTCGCCGCCAGTCAGCACAACAAGGCGATTGTCGGCGCCATCGCCCCACTCCTGCGCAATGGCGTCCGCCAAATCCTGCGCCGTCTCGAATTTGCCGCCGCCGCTACCATCGGTGCCGACGAAATCCGTGTCGCAGAACCGGCAGACCGCATCGGCGCGATCGGCTTCGCGGCCGGACCAGAGATTGCAGCCGGCAAAGCGGCAGAACACCGCCGCGCGGCCCGCGTTGCGGCCCTCGCCTTGCAATGTCTTGAAAACCTCTTTCACGGCGTAGGCCATGAACGCGGCACTCTTAAATCCCGGGAATGCGAGGCCAGATAAGCCCGGCGGGCTCCGGGCGCAAGCAGCCCGCAAGAGCGGCCGTCAGACGCCTGCTCGGCTGCGATCCTGCCATTCGCGCCAGCCGATCACGTCGCAGTCGAGCGCCGCGCTGGTGGCGGTATTGTACCACGCGTTGCCCTCGCGGCGGCACGGGAACGGCAGGACATAGGTCCCGACGTGATCCTGGCAGAGCGCCTCGACGATAATTCCGTCCGGCGCTTCCCGGTCGGTGATGAACTGCGAAAGCCGATCGCTGCGGGTAACCATGAGCATGCCAATAAGAGCGGGCCGCGAGCGGCGTGAAAGCGCAGATAAGCCTGGCGTGCCCGCCGAACAAGCGTGGCGGGCGAAGACATGCTCAATCAACTCCTGTAGTGTGCGAAGCAAGATGATCTCGCCTCGCCGGCTTGATGCCGCTGCCATCGCGTCATCGCAGCGGCGCGCGTCCGAGGGAAGCGAATCCAGAGATGATTGCAGCTCCGCAACCGATCGGCGGCGTCGCAACATCGATCACGCTGTTCATTGGGGGCGCCGCGGCAGGGCCCGACGATCGCGCCGTGCGTATCGCGAGCTTCGCCGATTACGAGCGTAGCTTCGGCGGCTTGGATGCGCGCGCGCCGCTCGGTTATTCCGTGCGGCAGTTCTTCGACAATGGCGGAACGGATGCGTATGTCGTTCGCCTTACGCGAGCACCCGGACGGTCGAACGGCACAAATCAGTCGGCGCTGACGCCCGGAAGCGCCGACTTCCACGCCGCGCTCCTCTCCAACGCGATTTGGGGCGCGGACGGCATCGTCGATGCGATCGATCTCTTCAACCTCGTCTGCGTGCCGGGCGAGAGCGATCCGCCGACGCTTGCGGCACTGCAGATTCATTGCGCGAACAGGCGGGCATTTCTGCTCATCGATGCCGACGCGGCGGCAAATGTCGCATCGCTCAGAGAGGGCCCGCCGGCCGCTCTTGTCTCAGATGCCGCGGCAAATGCCGCGATGTTCTTTCCGCGGCTGCGCGCCGCGGATCCGACGCAGCCCGGCGGGCCTGCCGACTTGCCGCCGTCCGGTTTTATCGCCGGCCTGTTTGCCCGTAACGATCGCGCGCGCGGAGTCTGGACCGCGGCTGCAGGCGTCGACGCGGCGCTTGCCGGCGCGAACGGAACCGCAATCGCGCTCCGCGACACCGAAATCGAGGAGCTCAACGCAGCTGCCATCAACTGCATCCGCACGCTTCCCGGCGGAGCAATCGTGCTTTGGGGTGCCCGTACCTTGGCCGGCCGGACCGGGAGCAATTCCGATTGGACATACATCCCGGTGCGGCGCTTTGCGCTTTTCCTCGAAGAAAGCATTCAGCGGGGAACGCGCTGGGCAACATTCGAGCCGAACGGTCCGGCGCTCTGGGCAGCGCTGCGATCGAGCGTCGAAGCGTTCATGCTCGACCTATTTAGAGGCGGCGCGTTGCAAGGCGCGACGCCGGCGCAAGCATTTTTCGTGCGCTGCGATGCGACGACGATGACGCAAGCCGAGATCGACGCGGGCCTCGTCAATGTCATCATCGGCATGGCCGTCGTCAGGCCCGCCGAATTCATCATTATACGAATCCAGCAGCGCGCCTCGAAGCCGCCGCCATAAGCCCGCCGCGCCCGTCTCGCTTGCGCCGGAAAGCGCCGCATCCCACTTGACAGGCGCGGACGCGTCGGCAGAAGCAGGCGCAAGTTTTTACAGGGATTTCAAGGAATGGCGTCGCTCGGCGGAACACAGACGGCAGAGGCTCTTGCCGGCGACAAGCCCGCGGCGCCGCTCGTCAAGGAGACGACGACCGCGACCTTCCGCGAGGACGTGCTCACCGATTCCCTGCGCCAGCCGGTGCTGGTCGATTTCTGGGCACCATGGTGCGGGCCCTGCAAGCAGCTGACCCCGGTCATCGAGAAGGTGGTCAAGTCGGCCGGCGGCAAGGTCAAGCTCGTCAAGATGAACATCGACGAGCACCCGCAGATTGCCGGCCAGCTCGGCATCAAGTCGATCCCCGCCGTGATCGCTTTCCAAAGAGGGCAGCCGATCGACGGCTTCATGGGCGCGCTGCCCGAAAGCCAAGTGAAGCAATTCGTCGAGCGGCTGATCGGGCCGCTCGGTGCCGGTGACGAGGAATTCGCCGAAGCCGAAGCCGCGCTGAAAGCGGGCGACGTCGAAGCCGCCGCCGACATCTACCGCGCCCTCCTCGAAGAGGATCCGGCCGAGCCGCGCGCCCTCGGCGGGCTCGCCCAGGCGCTGGTCGCGCTCGGCGAGATGGAGGCGGCGCGTCAGCTCCTCGACAGCGCCCCCGCCGGCAATCACACCGCGATCAGCGCCGCGCGCGCCGCGCTCGAACTCGCCGAGCAGGCGAGCAATGTCGGCGATCTCGCCGGCCTCGAAGCGGCGCTCGCCAAGAACCCCGGGGATCACCAGGCGCGCTTCGATCTCGCCGTCGCGCTCAATGCCAACGGCCGCCGCGACGAGGCGGCAAACCGCCTGCTTGAAATCATCAAGGCGGACCGTAACTGGAACGACGATGGCGCGCGCAAGCAACTCGTCCAGTTTTTCGAGGCGTGGGGGCCGATGGACCCGGCGACCCTCGCCGCCCGCCGCAAGCTCTCGACGCTGCTCTTTTCCTGATCGGCCGGCTCGCGTCCGGAGGGCGCGATGAGCATCAACGCGCCTTACAAAGCGCCGTCCGAGCTGCCGAACACGATCCCGATCTTCCCGCTGGCCGGCGTGCTGTTGCTGCCGCGCGGCGAGCTGCCGCTCAACGTTTTCGAGCCGCGCTATCTCGCCATGATCGACGATGCGCTGAAAGGTCATCGCCTGATCGGCATGATGCAGCCGAATTCCGACGCCGGCGGCACGCGCAACGTGCCGGCTCTGTTTTCGGTCGGCTGCGCCGGCCGCATCACGCAATTCGCCGAGACCGGCGATGGCCGCTACATCGTCACGCTGACCGGCGTCGCGCGCTATCGCGTCAGCGCCGAAATGCCGGTGCTGACGCAATATCGTCAGGCGCAGGCGGATTTCGAGGCGTTTGCCGAAGACTTCATTCCCGGCTACGGCGAAGAGGATGTCGATCGCGACGCCGTTTTGAAGACGCTCGACGAGTTCGCCCAATCGAACAAATTGAAGATCGACTGGAAAAGCATCGAGGCGGCATCGAACGAGGCGCTCGTCAACGCGCTGTCAATGATGAGTCCATTCGGTCCGAAGGAAAAGCAGGCGCTGCTGGAAGCATCGGATTTGAAATCGCGCGCCGAAGTGCTGGTCGCGATCACGCAGATGGAGCTCGCGCGCTCGAACAACAACACGAACTCGATTCAATAAAAGGGTGCATGGAGGGGTGCATGGAACAGAACGTCACACCGACCGAAGCAGCGCCGGAAGTCTCGCGCGTCGATCCGCGGCTGCTCGAAATCCTGGTCTGCCCGCTGACCAAGACGACGCTCGAATACGATGCGGCGAACCAGGAGTTGATCTCGCGCGCCGCGCGGCTCGCTTATCCCATTCGCGACGGCATTCCGATCATGCTGCCGGAGGAGGCGCGGAAGATCGACGACATGCCGGGCGCCGCACTTTTGACGGATCGTTCGTAAGGGCAATTCGTTGTCCTCGCGGGCATGGTGCGGTCGGGAGAACGCGATGGCCAAAGCAGATAAAACCCCTGGAGCGGCGGCCGAGCGGCTGCGGGCCGACATCGATTCCGGCCGCACCGGCGACAAGGTTGATTTTCCCGATCCCTCCGCCGCGCCGCTTGGCACCGACGAGGAAGCCGGTGGCGTGACGACGCCGGAAGAAGCGCTGGAGAAAGCGCGGCAGGCAGAGCTGCGCTTGGGGCAAAACGCAATGCGCGGCGCGGGCGCTGATCGTTAGCGCGCCCTTCCCCCTCGACGGGGGAAGGTGCCCTTCGCGTCAGCGAAGGGCGGATGAGGGTGATCGCTACCCTGAAACATAGGCGCCGCCCCTCACCCTGTCCCTCTCCCCGCTCGCGAGACCTCTGCAAAACGCGGGTTGGTGGGCCAGGAGGCTGAACGGGTTGTGGGGTTAGGCGAAGGAGCGCGGCGTGCGCCGTCGCGCGGGCCTTGATCTGGCGTTTAGAGCCCGCGTCTCAGGTGAGGCCGGCGGCGGCGCGGCGTAGATTGAACGCGATGGCGATAAGGTCGACGTGCAAACG
>Ga0164305_10000718_pt1 | contig 12885 bp, 9 predicted proteins | sample Whisoiple_237_MG_FD_110215 | JGI IMG/M metagenome (GOLD analysis project Ga0164305, IMG submission 110215) | Soil microbial communities amended with pyrogenic organic matter from upstate New York, USA - Whitman soil sample_237_MG | ecosystem: Environmental > Terrestrial > Soil > Agricultural... | reverse complement strand
CGACGCTGCCGAGCTGGGCGTCGACGAGAAGCGAGGTGGAGGTCTGCCACGCGATCTGCCCAACCGCGTCCACGCTGTCCAGCGGACTGTGGCCGAACTGATGCAGCGCTCTCGCGTTCCGGCCAGAGGAGTCGGCCACCCAGACCGCCCCGTAGCCGTTCGTCGGACCGGCCACCCACGCTACGTGCCTGCCGTCGGGAGACCAGGCAGGTTGCGTCAAGAAGGTCCTGCGAATCAGCTGTTTCTCGGCCTGGGCACCGGCGGTCAGTACGAGCGCGGCGGCGGCAACCGCCAGCAGCTTCGGTCCAGCCCACTTCATCGACGTATCTTTGCTGCTCGTGACGGAACTAATCCGCTGTTGGCCGACCGACGACCCGCTCTATATCGCCTACCACGACGAAGAGTGGGGGCGGCCGTTGACCGACGAGCACGGGCTCTACGAGCGGCTCTGCCTCGAGGGCTTCCAGGCGGGGCTTGCCTGGATCACGATCCTGCGCAAGCGCGAGGCGTTCCGGAAGGGCTTTGCCGGCTTCGACCCCGAGCGCGTCGCCCGCTTTGGCGAGCGAGACGTCGAGCGGCTGCTCGCCGACGCCGGCATCGTCCGTCACCGCGGGAAGATCGAGGCGGCGATCGCGAACGCGCGCGCCACGCTCGAGCTGCGCAAGGCCGGGACGCCGCTCGACGAGGTCATGTGGCAATACCGCGACGCGGCGGACGGGAAGGAGCTCTCGAAGCGCCTCAAGTCCGAGGGCTTCCGCTTCGTCGGCCCGACGACGGTGCACTCGGCGATGGAGGCGTGCGGGATCGTCAACGGTCACATTCCCGAGTGCTGGGTGCACGACGCGGTCGAGGCGGAGCGCGCGGCTCTGGTGTCGAAGCGGTAACGGCTCCGACACGTACTTCATCCCTCAAGGATGAAGTCCAGCGTCGCACCCAGGCATAGCGTCTTCAGTACCGGCCTAGAGGTAAGGAGGAGTCGATCATGTCGACAGCAACCGCCGGCGCTCCGGCACGGACCGCGCCAGGCCAGGCGAACGGCGACGTGCTCGTCGTGTTCGGGATCACGGGCGACCTGGCGAAGGTGATGACCTTCCGGTCGTTGTACCGGCTCGAGGCTCGCGGGCTTCTCGACTGCCCGATCGTCGGCGTCGCCGTCGACGACTGGTCGATCGACGACCTCAAAGAGCGAGCCCGCACGTCGATCGAGGGCACCGGCGAGAAGCTTGACCCCGCGATCTTCGACCGCTTTGCCGAGCGCCTCTCGTACGTCTCCGGCGACTTCACCGACCCTGCAACCTACGAGCGCGTCGGCGCTGCGATCGCGGGCGCGACCACGCCCGTCTTCTACCTCGAGATTCCGCCGTTCCTGTTCGGCAAGGTCGTCAAGCAGCTCTCCGATGCCGGCCTGACCGAAGGCGCGCGCGTCGTCGTCGAGAAGCCGTTCGGACATGACCTCGAATCGGCAACCGCGCTCGCGGCCGAGCTGCACCAGTACATCGACGAGTCGCAGCTCTACCGCATCGACCACTACCTCGGGAAAATGGGCGTCGAGGAGATCCTCCATCTCCGCTTCCAGAACTCCGTCCTCGAGCCGCTCTGGAGCCGCAACTACATCGAGGCGGTTCAGATCACCATGGCCGAGTCGTTCGGCGTCGAGGACCGCGGCCACTTCTACGACCCGGTCGGGGCGCTGCGCGACGTCGTGGTCAACCACCTCATGCAGGTGGTCGCGGCGTCCGCGATGGAGGTGCCCTCGCGCAACGACGCGGACACGATCAAGAACTCCGTCGAGGCGCTCTTCCACTCGGTCGAGGCGGCGGATCCGGAGCACTACGTGCGCGGCCAGTACGACGGCTATCGCTCGATCGACGGCGTCGCTCCCGACTCGACGACGGAGACGTACGCCGCGCTTCGCCTCGAGATCGAGAACTGGCGCTGGTCCGGGGTGCCGTTCTTCATCCGGACGGGCAAGCGGCTCCCGGTCACGCAGACGGAGCTCCGCCTCGTCTTCAAGCGTCCCCCACGGCTCGGCTTCGCGCGCGGTCGCGAGTCGGAGGCGAACCAGATCGTCGTCAAGCTCGACCCCTCGACGGGGCTCCGCGTCGTCCTCGACGCTCACCGCGCGGATGTCGGCGGGCCTGCGCCCATCACGCTCGACATGGACTTTGCGGACGAAGGCGGGGAGGGGCCGACTCCCTACGAGGTGCTCCTGCGAGCCGCGCTCACCGGCGACAGCACGCGCTTCACGAGACAGGACGCCGTCGAGGAGACGTGGCGGGTCATGCAGCCGCTGCTCGACTCGCCGCCGCCTGTTCACCCGTATGCCCCCGGCTCGTGGGGGCCTGAGGAGGCCGACAGCCTCGTCGCAGGCCACGGCCGCTGGCACGACCCCTGGATCTAGAGCGTCCCGAGCGCTGAGAAAGGAGCCTTATGACCGCCGTCAAGGAGAAGCAGCAAGCCGAGAAGGCCCCGCAGAGCGCTGCGGCGCCCTCACCGTTCCCAGCGATCGCCGACTACGCCTTCCTGTCCGACTGCCACACGGGCGCGCTGGTCGCTCCCGACGGCGCGATCGAATGGCTCTGCATTCCGTGCTTCGACGCTCCCAGCATCTTCGGGAGCCTCCTCGACCGCGAGGCCGGTTTCTTCCGCTTCGCTCCGTTCCGCTTCTCTCATCCGACGGCCCGGGCCTACGTGCCGGGGACGAACGTCTTCGAGACGACGTGGAAGACCCCGTCGGGCTGGGCGGTCGTACGCGAGGCGCTGACGCTCGGCCGCCGGGACCACGAGGACACCGTCACGCCGCATACCCGGCCACCGGCCGACGACGACGCCGACCACATGCTGGTACGCACTGTCGAGTGCCTCGACGGCAACGTCGAGATCGAGCTCGTCTGCGAGCCGGTCTTCGACTACGGCCGGGTGGACGCGGCATGGACGAAGGTCGAGGGACTGGAGCATGCAGCCGACGCGTCCGGCGCCGGCGTGACGTTCAGGCTCGTGTCGGATCTGGCGATCGACGTCCAGGGTGACTCGGTCCGAGCTCGCCACGTGCTGCAAGCCGGCGAAACGGCGTACTGCGCGCTCTCCTGGGCCGAGGAGCTCGCTGCTCCTCAGACTTACGACGAGGCGACAGCTCGCCTCGATGCGACCACGAGCTTCTGGCGCAGATGGCTGAGCAACGCGCGGATCCCCGACCACCCTCTGCGCGACCCGGTGCAGCGGTCGGCGCTGACGATCAAGGGCCTGACCTACATGCCGACCGGGGCGACCGTGGCCGCGCTGACGACATCGCTTCCGGAGACGCCCGGCGGAGAGCGGAACTGGGACTACCGCTACACGTGGATCCGGGACACGACGTTCACGCTCCAGGCGCTCCACTTCCTCAACCTCGACTGGGAGGCGAGCGAGTTCATGGAGTTCGTCGCCGACCTCGAGCCCACGGAGGACGGCTCGCTCCAGATCATGTACGGCATCGACGGGCGGCGGGACCTAAAGGAATCGACCCGCGACGACCTGACCGGATACTCCGGGGCGCGACCCGTGCGAATCGGCAACGGCGCCTTCGACCAGCGCCAGAACGACGTCTTCGGTGCGGTTCTCGACTCGATTCTTCTCCAGGCGCGGCACAGCGAGCGGCTGCCACGGCGCCTCTGGCCGATCGTGCAGTCGCAGGCCGAATGTGCGAAGCAGGTCTGGCGCAACCCGGATCAGGGAATCTGGGAGGCTCGCGGCAAGCCCCAGCACTACGTCTCGTCGAAGCTGATGTGCTGGGTCGCCCTCGACCGCGCCTCGAAGCTGGCCGAGATCCGAGGCGACCCTGCACTTCGCGACGAGTGGCAGGCGACCGCCGACGAGATTCACGCCGACGTCCTCGAGCACGGCGCCCGCGACGGCGTGCTGCGCCAGCACTACGAGACCGACGCGCTCGACGCTTCCACCTTGCTGGCGGCGATCTTCGGCTTCCTGCCGAAGGACGACGAGACATTGCACAAGTCGGTGGTGGCGATCGCGGACGACCTCACCGAGGACGGGTACGTCCTGCGCTACAAGACCAACGAGACCGACGACGGCCTGTCCGGCAAGGAGGGCACGTTCCTGATCTGCTCGTTCTGGCTCGTCTCGGCGCTCGCGATCATCGGGGAGCTGCAGGCGGCGCGCGACCTGATGGAGCGACTGCTGCGAATCTCGTCGCCGCTCGGCCTCTACGCCGAGGAGTTCGACGCGGCCACCGGCCGGCACCTCGGCAATTTCCCGCAGGCGTTTTCGCACCTGGCCCTGATCGAGGCCGCCGCGCGAATCATCGTCCCCGAGATGCTTGAGGAGTACTGATGGACAGTTACGACGTGGTCATCGTCGGCACCGGAGCGGGCGGCGGAACTCTCGCCCGGCACCTCGCCCCGTCTGGCAAGCGCATCCTGCTGCTCGAGCGCGGCGACTGGCTCCCGCGCGAGCCGCAGAACTGGCTTGCCGAGGAGGTGTTCGTCAACAACCGGTACGTGTCCGAGGACACGTGGTACGACGAGGGCGGAAAGCCGTTCCAGCCGCAGGTGCACTACTTCGTCGGCGGAGCGACGAAGCTCTACGGTGCGGCGCTGTACCGGCTGCGGGCGGAGGACTTCGGCGAGCTTCAGCATCACGACGGCGTCTCGCCCGCGTGGCCCATCTCCTACGACGAGCTCGAGCCGTACTACACGAGGGCCGAGCAGCTCTACGAGGTGCACGGCGCCCGCGGGGAGGATCCGACGGAGCCGCCGGCGAGCGCGCCGTATCCGCGGCCGCCTGTCTCGCACGAGCCACGCATCCAGCGCCTCTCCGACGACCTCGCTGCGGCCGGCTACCACCCGTTCCACGCGCCATGCGGGATCAGGCTCGACGAGTCGAACATGCCCTACAGCGCCTGCGTGCGGTGCTCCGACTGCGACGGTTTCCCGTGCGCCGTCCACGGCAAGTCCGACGCCGAGGTTCTGGGCGTCCGTCCCGCGCTCGAACACTCGAACGTCACGCTCGTCACCAACGCGAAGGCGGTCAAGCTCGTGACGAACGACGCCGGAACAGCCGTCACGGGAGTCGTCGTGGAGCGGGACGGCCGGACCGAGCAGTACACGGGCGAGATCGTCGTGCTCGCCTGCGGCGCGGCGAATACCGCGAAGCTGCTCTTCCTCTCGGCGACCGACCGCCATCCCACCGGCCTCGCCAACGGCTCCGATCAGCTGGGGCGGAACTACATGTTCCACGCGAGCCGGGCCGTGCTCGCGCTCTCACGCGAGGAGAACCCGACGGTGTTTCAGAAGACGCTCGGGCTCAACGACTTCTACTTCGCCGGCCCGGAGTCGGACTACCCGCTCGGCAACATCCAGATGGTCGGCAAGTCACAGGCGCCGATGTTTCGGGGCGAGCGGCCGACCGAGACGCGGCTCGCGCCCGAGTGGACGCTGGAGAAGGTCGCCAGGCACGCCATCGACTTCTGGCTCTCCACCGAGGATCTGCCGGTCCCCCAGAACCGCGTGACGGTGGACCGCGACGGCCGCTTGACACTCGCCTACAAGGCGACGAACGACGTCCCGAAGGCCGACCTTTACAAGAAGCTCCAGTCGATGCTCGGCAGCCTCGGGATGCACGAGCACCACCTGCTGCACCGCTTCGCCTACATGAAGAACGAGATCCCGGTCTGCGGGTGTGCCCACCAGGCCGGCACGGCTCGGATGGGCGCCGATCCGCAGACTTCCGTCGTTGACGTCGACTGCAAGGCGCACGAGCTCGACAACCTCTACGTCGTCGACACGAGCGTCTTTCCGAGCATCGGGGCGGTCAACCCGGCGCTGACCGCGATGGCGAACTCGCTGCGAGTGGGCGATCAATTGCTCGAGCGCATGGGTGTCGCCACAGGGGCCGTCGCCGGGGTCGCTGCGTGAGCCAGCGAGGCGCCGCAATCGCCGAGCGGAGTGGCCAGATCGAGCTCGCCCACGGCCAGCAGCGTCTGGGCGTCGTGGCCCTCGGCGGCGGGCTCCGCTCGTACGAGGTCTCCGGGCGAGAGCTCCTCGACGGGTTTCCTCCCGGCGATCGCCCTGCCTCCGGCCGCGGGCAGGTGCTCGCCCCCTGGCCGAACCGGATCGAGGACGGGAGCTACGAGTTCGACGGCAAGCCGATGCAGCTGCCGCTCACAGAGCCGGAGCACGGAAACGCGATCCACGGGCTCGTCCGCCAGGCGACGTGGGGCATTGTCGACCTGGCGCCCGACCGGGTCGTCCTGGACTACCTTCTCGAGCCGCAGCCTGGCTACCCGTTCACGCTGGCGCTCACGATCGACTACGCACTCGCGGACACCGGGCTCACGGTCACGACTACGGCGCGGAACATCGGCAAGGGGCCGTGTCCCTACGGAAGCGGGCAACATCCGTACCTCACCCTCGGAACGCCCACCGTCGACACGCTGCGCCTTCAGGTGCCCGGCGGGCTCGTCGTCTTCTCCGACGAGCGCGGCCTCCCGGTGCGCTCCGAGCCCGTTGACGGCGGCGAGTACGACTTCCGCGTCGGCAGGACGATTGACGGGACCGTGCTCGACAACGCCTACACCGAGCTCGAGCGCGGCGTCGACCGTCGCGGCCGCGTCCTGCTCGACGACCCGGACGGCGAGGCGGGTCTCACGCTCTGGGTGGACGAGAGCTATCCATGGCTCATGGTGTTCACGGGGGATCCGCTCCCCGACGTTGCCAGGCGGAGCATCGCGATCGAGCCGATGACGTGTCCCCCGAACGCGTTCCGCACGGGCGAGTCGCTGATCCGGCTCGAGCCGGGGGAATCGACGTCGGGCACGTGGGGGATCGAGCCACGGCTTGGAAAAGGAGGTCTCCATGGCAACTGACGGACGTCCACGGGTCTTGATCCTCGGTGGTGGGTTCGCCGGCGTCGGGGCAGCTCAGAAGCTCGAGAAGGCCGACGCCGACGTGGTGCTCGTCGATCGGCACGACTACCACACGTTCCAGCCGCTCCTCTACCAGCTCGCGACCGGGCTGCTCGAAACCACGGCGGTCGGACACTCCCTCCGTGACCTGCTCTCGCGCCACGACAACACCACGGTGCACAAGGCCCATGTGAGCGCGATCGACCTCGAGATGCGGACGGTCGAGTTCGAGGAGATCGGGCCGATCTCCTACGACTACCTCGTCTTCGGTCTCGGCGCCGAGGTCAACTTCTTCGGCACGGCGGGCGCTCCGGAGCACGCCTTTCCGATGTACACACTCCCTCACGCGATGCACTTCAAGGACCACTTGCTGGAGCGCTGGGAAGCGGCCGATCGTGATCCGAGCCTGATCGAGGACGGCGCCCTCAACGTGGTGGTGGTCGGCGGGGGGCCGACCGGCGTCGAGACGGCGGGGGCGCTCGCCGAGCTCTATCGGGGCGAGTTCGCGAAGGACTACCCCGGCGTCGCTCCCGAAGACGCGCGGGTGATCCTGGTCGAGGCCGGGCCGGAGCTCTTCGGGATGTTCAAGCCGAAGCTGCAGGAGTACGCCGAGAAGGCGCTCACCGACCGGGACGTGGAGGTGAAGACCGGAGAGGTCGTGGCGTCGGTGGAGCCGACGAAGGTCACCCTGAAGTCGGGCGAGACTCTCAAGGCGCACACGCTCGTCTGGGGAGCAGGACTGCAGGGGAATCCTCTCGTCCAATCGCTCGACCTCGAGCTGCAGCGCGGGAACCGGATCGGCGTCGGGCCGGACCTCACGCTGCCAGATCACCCCGAGGTCTACGTCGTCGGCGACGTCGCGGCGATCACGGACGCGAAGACGGAGCAGGTCCTGCCGCAGCTCGGTTCGGTGGCGCTCCAGTCCGGGGAACATGCCGGTAAGGAGATTGCGGCCAGGCTCCAGGGCAAGGAGCCGAAGCCGTTCGCCTACAAGGACAAGGGAACGATGGCGACGATCGGCCGGGGAGCCGCAGTGGTGCAGTTCCTCGGCGGCCGGACGATGACCGGCGCGAAGGCCCAGGCGGCATGGGGGGTTGTCCATCTTGCGCTCCTGCCGACGAACGAGGATCGGGCGAAGGCGGTCGTCAGCTGGGCCGGTGCGATCACGACTCACCAACGCGTCGGCCGGATCACGGTGGAGGCCGAGTAGGCGCCGTGGGCGCGCTCGCGTCCACCACCGTCGACCTCGCGCGGACGCAGTTCGCGACCACCTCGATCTACCACTTCCTGTTCGTCCCGCTGACGCTCGGGCTCGGGCCGCTCGTGGCGATCATGCAGACGCTCTGGCTGCGCACGAAGGACGAGCAGTGGCTCCGGCTGACGCGCTTCTTCGGGACGCTCTTCCTGATCAACTTCGCGATCGGGGTCGCGACCGGGCTCGTGCAGGAGTTCGAGTTCGGGATGAACTGGTCGGTCTACTCGAGATTCGTCGGCAACGTCTTCGGCGCGCCGCTGGCGATCGAGGGCCTCGCCGCGTTCATGCTCGAGTCGACCTTTCTCGGGCTCTGGATCTTCGGCTGGAACCGGCTGTCTCCGCGTGTGCATCTGGCGACGCTCTGGATTGCAGTGCTCGGCACCTGGCTGTCGGCCTACTTCATCCTCGTCGCGAACTCGTGGATGCAGCACCCGGTCGGCTATCAGATGGTCAACGGGGAGGCGCACCTGACGAGCGTGTGGGCGCTTCTGTCGAACGGGTTCGCGCTCCGCGCCTACGTGCACACGATCCTCGCGGGTGTGATCTTCGGCTCGATCATCATGCTCGGCGTATGCTGCTGGCACTTCCTGCGCGGCCGCCAGGTCGAGCTCTTCCGCAAGGCGGCTCTGCTGGCGCTGATCGTCGCGGTGCCGATCACGTTTCTCCAGCTCATCGTCGGCAACCGCTTCGGCGAGGCGGTCACGAGCGCGCAGGGCATGAAGATCGCGGCCTCCGAGGCGCAGTGGAACACCTGCGACCCGTGCGGCTTTTCGCTGTTCCAGATCGGAGGCTTCACCAAGAGCGATGAGACGCCGAGCTTCTCGATCACAATCCCGCGGCTCCTCTCCTACATGGCCACCGGCTCGTTCAGCGGCCAGGTCCAGGGCCTGAACCAGCTGCAGGCGAAGGAGCAGCGGAAGTACGGCCGCGGCAACTACATCCCCGACGTCAGGGTGATTTACTGGGCGATGCGGGTGATGGCCTTCGCGGGCGTGCTGATGTTTCTCGTCGCGGCGCTCGGGGCGTGGCTCTACCGCAGGAAAAAGCTCGAGCGGGCACGCTGGTTCCACCGGACGGCGATCGCCGCGATCGCGCTCCCGTACATCGCCGCCACCGCCGGCTGGATCCTCACCGAAATGGGCCGCCAGCCCTGGATCGTGCAGGGCCTGCTTCTGACGAGCAAGGCGACCTCGCCCAACGTGAGCACGACCTGGCTCGGGATCAGCCTCGGCTTCTTCGTCACGCTCTACGTCATCCTCGGCGTCGTCGACTTCGTCCTGATGCGCCGCTATGCGCGTCCGGAGGAGGCGAAGCCGCGCGAGGAGCTGGCGGCCCCGGCGGTGACCTACTGATGAACCTCGTGAATTTCTGGTTCGTCCTGATCGCCTTTCTCTGGGGCGGCTATTTCGTGCTCGAGGGCTTCGACTTCGGGGTCGGCATGCTGCTCCCGTTCCTTCCTCGTGACGAGGGCGAGCGCGGCGCGATGTTCGAGTCGATCGGCCCGGTCTGGGACGGGAACGAGGTCTGGCTCGTCGTCGCCGGCGCGGCGACCTTCGCGGCCTTCCCGGCGTGGTACGGGGCGATGTTCTCCGGCTTCTATCTCGCCCTGCTGCTCCTTCTCTTCTTCCTGATCATCCGGGTCGTCTCGTTCGAATGGCGCGACAAGAGCACGAACCCCGCCTGGCGCCGCGCCTGGATGTGGGCGAATGCGGGCGGCAGCGCGGGGATCGCGCTCGTCTGGGGCATCGGGCTGTCGAACCTCCTCCAAGGCGTCCCGCTCGACTCGAGCGGTGACTACACCGGCGGCTTCTGGAACCTGTTCACCGGCTACCCGATTCTGGGCGGAATCGCCTTCATGCTCGTGTTCGCCTTCCACGGCGCGATCTACCTGACGCTGCGGACCGTCGGCGATCTCTGCGAGCGCTCGTGGCATGCGGCGCGCCTCCTGGCGATTCCGGCCGTCGCCGTCGGCGCCGGCTATCTGATCTGGACGGTCGCCGTCGCCGTCGACAACAACGACAAGAGCGTCTTCCCGCCCGTGCTGCCGGCTGCGATCGCGATCGCGGCCTTCGTGCTCGCGGCGACCTTCGTCTATTTGCGGCGAAGCCGAATCGCTTTCACGTTCAGCGCCGTCGGGACGCTGAGCGTCGTCGCCACGCTGTTCACCTCGCTCTATCCGCGGGTGATGGTCTCGAGCCCCGACTTCGCGAACAGCCTCACGATCCAGAACGCCTCCTCGGCGCACTACACCTTGGCAGTCATGTCCGTCGTCGCCGCCATCTGCGTGCCGCTCGTCCTGATCTACCAGGGCTGGACGTACCACGTGTTCCGGGCCCGGGTCGGCGGCGAGGAGCTGACGGGCGCGGCCGAGACGCCGGCCGCCTGAGCGCATGGCCGCGTTCGACCGCCGGCTTCTGCAACAAGCGCGGGAAGCGCGGATCGCGCTCGCCGCCGACGCCGCGCTCGGACTCGTCGCGGCGCTCCTCGTCCTCGCCCAGGCGGTGCTCCTCGCCGACGTCGCTGCCCGATCGTTCGACGGCGCGTCGTTGCACGACGTCCTGCTGCCGCTCGCGCTGCTGAGCGCGGTCGTCTGCGGCCGGGCAGCGGCCGCGTGGGGCTTCGAGGTGGTCGGCCGTCGCGCCGCCGGTCGCATCCTTTCGAGGCTCCGGCTGAGCCTCGTCGAGCGAAGGCTCCGCGGCCATCCCGCGTCCCTCGACGGCGCCGAGAGCTCCGAGCTCTCGACGCTCGCTGTGACGGGGGTCGACGCGCTCGAGGCGACCTTCGCCCGCTACCTCCCGCAGGTCGTGCTGGCGATCGTCGTTCCGGTCGCGGTTCTCGCGCTCGTCGCCTCGATCGATCTCACGTCGGCCGGGATCATGCTGCTCACGCTGCCGCTGGTGCCGGTGTTCATGTGGCTCATCGGGCGGTACACCGAGCACCGCACGCGCGAACGGTGGGAGGCCCTTGCCCAGCTCGCCCACCACTTCGCCGACGTCGTCCGCGGCCTCCCGACTCTCCGCGCCTTCAACCGCTCACACGCGCAGGCGGAGCAGATCGAGCTCGTGAGCGACCGGTACCGGGAGGCAACGATGGGCTCGCTGCGCGTCGCTTTCCTCTCCGGCACCGTGCTCGAGCTGGCGGCGACGATCGGCGTGGCGCTCGTCGCGGTGACGGTGGGCGTGCGGCTCGTCGAGGGGGGGATTGGATTCCGCGCAGGCCTGATCGTCCTCGTCCTCGCGCCCGAGCTCTATCTTCCGATCCGCAACGTCGCCGCGCAGTTCCATGCCAGCGCGGACGGCGCCGCGGTGGCGGGTCGGCTGCTCGATCTCGTCGAGGCTCCGCCGGCCGTCGCGGTCCCTCGGCGCCGCCGCGAGGTCCCGGACCTCGCGACTGCGTCGATCCGGCTGGAGCGGGTCTCGTTCAGCTATCGGGGCCGCGGGCGTCCGGCGCTCGACGAGGTCGACCTCGATCTGGAGCCGGGCGCCTCGCTCGCCCTCGTCGGGCCAAGCGGCGCCGGGAAGAGCACGATCGCGTCGCTTCTCCTCAGGCTCGCCGAGCCGACGGCGGGCCGCGTGCTCGGCGGCGGGCTCGACGTCGCGGACTTCGAGCCGGAGGCCTGGAGGCGGCAGCTCGCCTGGCTGCCGCAGCAGCCGTCGCTGCTGCGGGCGACGGTGACCGAGAACATCCGCCTCGCAGATCCGGCCGCCGGACTCGAGCGAGTTGAGGCGGCTGCCGCGCTCGCCGGCGCGGACGGCTTCGTCGAGGCTCTGCCGGACGGATACGAGACCCTCGTCGGGGACGGTGGCCGGCCGCTCTCGGCCGGGCAGGCGCGCAGGCTCGCACTGGCCCGGGCGTTCCTCCGCGACGCCCCGCTCATGATCCTCGACGAGCCGACGGCGCACCTCGACCCGGAGAGCGCGGAGCGCGTCGCGGCTGCGATCGACGGCTACCGGGGTCGCTGCACCCTGCTGCTGATCACGCATCAGCCCGAGCTCGCCGCCCACTGCGACCGCATCGTGCGGATCGAGGACGGCCGGACGGCGAGTCCACTTGTGGAGGCTGTTGCGTGACGACCCTTCGCCGTCTGCTTGCTCTCTCCGGGATCCGTATATCCCGCGTCGTCCTCTCGGTAGTGCTTGGGGCCTTGACCGTCCTGTTTGGCGTAGGCCTGATGGCGACAGCCGGGTACCTCATCTCCCGCGCCGCGGAACGTCCGGCCATTCTCTCGCTGACCACGGTGATCGTCGCGGTGCGGTTCTTCGGGCTCGCGCGTCCTCTCGCCAGGTACGGAGACCGGCTCTGGTCGCACGATCTTGCGTTGCGCGCCCTGGGCCACGTACGCGCCCGGTTCTACGAGGGCATCGAGCCGCTCGCGCCGGCCGGGCTGCAGGCGTTTCGCCGCGGGGATCTCATGGCCCGGATGATCGGCGACGTGGACGCGTTGCAGGGCCTCTACCTCCGCGGGCTCGGCCCGCCGCTCGTCGCTCTCGCGGCAGGCGCGGCTTGCGTGGGGACGGCCGCGGCGTTCCTGCCCGCCGCAGGTGCGGTGCTCGCGGCAGGGCTCGTCCTCGGCGGAGTGGCGGCGCCCGTCCTTGCCGGCAGGCTCAACGCGACGGCCGGCAGGCGTCAGGCCGCGGCGCGAGGCGAGCTGACGTCCGAGATCGTCGATCTCCTGCGGACGGCGCCAGAGCTGGTCGTCTACGGCGCCGAGGAACGCGTGCTCGAGCGG
>Ga0164305_10000717_pt1 | contig 12891 bp, 11 predicted proteins | sample Whisoiple_237_MG_FD_110215 | JGI IMG/M metagenome (GOLD analysis project Ga0164305, IMG submission 110215) | Soil microbial communities amended with pyrogenic organic matter from upstate New York, USA - Whitman soil sample_237_MG | ecosystem: Environmental > Terrestrial > Soil > Agricultural... | reverse complement strand
CCTCACCCCAATGCAGATAAATTAAGTGTTTGCCAAGTAGATATTGGAACAGGTAAGGAGCCACTAAATATTGTTTGTGGAGCCGCCAACGTTCGAGAATCTATTTATGTGCCAGTTGCCACTCTGGGAACGTATCTGCCCAAAATTGATTTAAAGATTAAATCTGCCAAACTGCGGGGCGTTCGTTCCGAAGGGATGATCTGTTCTTTAGCCGAACTGGGATTAGCCAAAGAATCGGCAGGCATTCATCATTTTACACAAGCGCCAGAAACGCTGAAATTAGGCAGTGATGTGCGGCCCTTACTAGGGCTGGATGATACGATTTTAGACTTGACATCGACGGCGAATCGTGCAGATGCCCTGAGTATGGTGGGAGTGGCACGGGAAGTAGCGGCTCTGACTGGGGCTACCTTAAGGCTGCCAGAGGTCGATGCCGTTTCGCTCCCGATTGACAACTCTGTGCTGAACTGACGGATTGCTGAACCGCAAGCTTGCCCAGCTTATGTGGGAACCGTGATCGAAGGGGTCACTATTGGGGCTTCCCCAGAGTGGTTGCAACGGCGTTTGCAAGCGGCGGGGGTGCGACCGATTAATAATGTGGTAGATGTCACGAACTACATTTTATTAGAGTGGGGTCAACCGCTTCATGCTTTTGACCGCGATCGCTTGTTAGCGATTCAGACGACCCGCTCAGATGCTGACACGCAGAAGCAGAAATCCCCCATCGAAATGGGAGTTCGCTTTGCCAATATTGGGGAATCCCTCAAAACGCTAGATGGACAAACTCGTACCTTACACCCGCAAACTCTGCTGATTACGGCAAATGACCAACCAGTCGCTCTAGCAGGCGTTATGGGGGGCGAGGAAACCGAAGTTCATGAAGATACTCACAATTTAGTTTTGGAAGCCGCCCTGTTTGAGCCAGCCGCGATTCGTCGCTCTGCTCGCAGTCAAGGGTTACGCACGGAAGCTTCTACTCGGTATGAACGAGGGGTGAATCAAGCTGAGTTAGCGATTGCCTGTGCACGGGCGATCGCGCTGATCACCCAATTAGCTGGCGGAAAGCCTGTTGTGCAGGCAATCGCTGATGCTAGACCTGATCACAATCACGGGAGTCGCTCAATTGAGTTGCGTCTTGACCGAGTGAATCAAGTCTTAGGCCCTGTGGAGTTGGGAGAGACAACTGGAGAAGTTGAACCCGAAGATGTTCAGCGCATCCTCACAGCCCTAGGCTGTACAGTCACGCCCACGCAGCAAGAACGAGTTTGGGCGATCGCGGTGCCTCCGTACCGTTATCGGGACTTAGAGCGAGAAATTGACCTAATTGAAGAAATTGCTCGTCTTTACGGCTATGACAAGTTCTGTGATACCTTGCCAGCAAAAACAGAACCTGGTTACTTGTCTCTCGAACAGCAACTGATGCGTCAGATGCGAGAAGCTTTTCGGGCAGCCGGGCTTACGGAACTCATCCACTACTCTTATGCTGTAGAAAAATCAGACAGTGATACTCAGGTTGAGATTGTGAATCCGATGTTTACGGAGTACTCAACCTTACGTTCTGAGTTAATCTCTGGACTGCTAAATGCCTTCCAATACAATTTAGAGCAAGGAAACGGTTCTTTAAACGGATTTGAAATTGGTCGGCTTTTCTGGCGTGAAGAGGACGGACTGATTGAGGCAGATGCTCTCGCAGGGATTTTGGGAGGAGATGCCACCCAAGGACGCTGGATTAAAGGCGGTCGCGAACAACCCCTAACCTGGTTTGAAGCCAAAGGTCTTTTAGAGAGCGTTTTTCAACGGTTGAATCTGCCTGTTGAGTATCAGCCAGATCGACGAGATCCTCGCCTTCATCCCGGACGCACAGCTTCTTTATGGGTGCAAGGAGTTCGTCTAGGTACGTTTGGACAAATTCATCCTCAATTACGGCAAGAACGGGGCTTCCCAGAGGCTGTGTATGTGTTCCAACTAGACTTAGATGTAGTCTTAGACTATTTGGCTCAAGAAACTAATTTAACGCCTCTGTTTCGACCCTACTCTAACTATCCAGCCGCCGATCGCGATCTTGCCTTCTTTGCCTCAATGGAAGTCTCTGTGGCAGATTTAGAACGAGCGATGCTGAAGGCGGGTAATAGCTTGTTAGAATCCGCCCAATTGTTTGATGAATATCGAGGCGAAAATGTGCCGTCTGGTCAACGGAGTCTGGCGTTCCGATTACTTTATCGGTCAAGCGATCGCACACTAACGGATGAAGACATTGAGCCAGTTCATCAACAAGTTCGGGAAGCCTTAATGGAGAAATTTGGCGTGAATCTCAGAAGTTAATTTCTCACTTTTGAGAAACCCCATTCAGCTTTAATCCTTAATTGAGTCATAGAGAATTATGTCTATGGCTCAAATTTAAGGATTAAACACTGAGAAAAGAATCTTTTATCAGCGATAAGGTAACTTGCCAGGAATCTATCCCTGCGGCGCTACACTTTTTGCAAATTTTTTAAAGACTTAAACTTTTCAGTTTCCGCCAAAGCAGGATTGATACCAAACCAACGACCTTGGTCATCTCGGTATTCAAAGACAAACATACTTCGCAAAAGAATTTGGTATTCCTTTTCACCTTTGACTAGTTGCTGTTGTACGACTTGAAACAGTAACTCCCACTCCTCATCGTCAATGGCTAAGGCTAGATCATCTCGGTATCCCTTAATCACATTCTCTAAGCATTGACGGGAGAAGGGGGGATCTTCTTGTTGCAAACAGTTGTAGAGCAAACCCAGTAAGTTTCGGACATGCCCCCCACTAATACGGCACATTCGGTCTAGAGTTTCTATAGAATCAAACACTTCTGTAATTAACTCTAAACGTTGGGCTGCTTCCACTTCAGGAAACGCTCTAGCAAGTACCAATTGGCGTAGCAAAGCCATCCCTTCTTTGCAGTCATCACCATTGCGTAACTCAACAGGTACCATGGGTAATACTCTAGGCGCAACCCCACCTCCCAAGCGATTTTTTAGGGCTTCGTATTCATTGGAGAAGTTTAAGGAAAGGGGGATTGTGTAAACAACATGACAGTTTAAACGTCTTAGCTGCGTCCCCCGATCGATAAATAAATATTCGGGTTGCGATCGCCCACTCGATCCGGTACGACTATCCACCCGATCCAAGTTATCCACAATAACGACTAAACCTTTTTTACCCCGCAACTTGAGTTCTGCCGTCGCCCGTCCTAAAATTTCTTGATTAATGGCTTTGAGTACCCCTTCGGTTCGAGGTTCCAAATACTGCCGAAGTTGATGACGGAGGGTGGGACTGTCCTTTGTTTTCGCGGTAATTTTAGCAATTCCAACCGATAATTGAGCTTCAGCTGAAAGGTCAATAGGGGTCTGTAAAAAGTCTGTGATTTCTGTAAATAGATTGGCAAAGTACCCAGGATTGATCCGGATTTGGGAGCTTTCTAGGCTTTCGCTGACCTTGCGAGCGATCGCCAGCAGAATATCGCTAATATCAACATCTGCCATATCTAAATCTTGACTCGACTCAAAATAAACAACATGAAAGTTCTGTTGTTCTAACTCAGTTTTGAGCCGAAAGAGTTCGGTAGACTTGCCACAGCCAATGTGCCCTGTAAATAATTGGCAAGTAGGCTCATCCGGTGAAATGCGGCTAATAGTGCGCCCCAATGCTTCAATAATCTTGCCGCCCCGCACAGAGGAAAAATCGATATAGTACTGACGATCCTCCGGCTGACCTACCATTAGGGTCTTGGCAGGGTTGCAAGCTTTGTAAAATCTTGAGAAATCCAGTTGCATTCAGACCTCAATGTGATGCCGATTTAGACTCTGTGTGCTGCTTTTCTACTGCTACTGGTAAAGTGACCTATACGGACTGAAGGGACGTACCCCTCATCTGGTCAGCATCCGGTGCTGGATTGCTCAAACTAGAAAGGGAGAGGAGGGTAAAGCTGACAGGTGTAGGTTTTTTACATTGAAGGCTAGGAAGAGACAAGGGGGACAAGGAAGACAAGGGAGGAAAAGCTGATTTTTCCGTGGTTTTAGTAGTGTCTACTCATCTGTAGATTAAAAACCTACACCTGTCAGGGAGGGTAAAGCAGGGTTTTGAGTTTGATGCGTTTGCACCGAGATTTTGGTAAATCAGTTAGCCTCATTTTCTCCGGAGCAAAAATTACTGGTAGCGTTAACTAAAGAAAGCCGCGATCGCTCCTCAACGGTAACCAACTTTTTTATACGGATCTTTGTGGAGGGAGATTGAGGGTGAAATGCTTAAAATTAAACTTGCCAAAAATTTTTAATCTTCTAAACCCTTGTGTTTAAGCCGGGGATCACAAACAGGCGTTCAAGAATTTCTCGATTCTGATTACAGGGTTTTAAAAGGAGTGATTAAATGAGGAAAGCATCTTGGTTAAATTCAACGTCTAAGGGCTGCTAACAACCAATACTGGTGGTTTAAAATTTCTTTTTAGGCATAGCATCTATTGATCACTTTATTTTATTACCTCGAAATGATTGAGAGGTTAAGATGACAAGTATCACATCCGTCTCTCAAACAGAATTAGCGCAACGCCGCAGTCAGTTGCGCCGCCAGCGAAGACTCAAAGCACTACAAACCATTTGGCGATCGCTGCTTGTCAGTGTTTTAGCCGGGGGAGTCGTTTGGGTAATTACTCGACCAGACTGGGTGATCCGCAATCCAGAGCAAATTGATATTGAGGGAAATGAATTGCTCTCTGCGCCCAAAATCCGTTCATTGCTGCACCTGTCTTACCCTCAATCCTTACTCAAGCTACAGCCACAAATTATTGTTGACAATCTAGAGTCTCAAGCACCGATTGCCAGAGTAACTGTGACTCGACAACTGTTACCGCCGAGTTTAACTATCCAAGTTAAAGAACGCCAGCCTGTAGCGATCGCTCAACCACCGACTGCTAAAAAACAACCGACTTCCGCAAAACCTATTCCTCTGGGACTCTTAGACGCACAAGGCGTTTGGATACCCATAGATAACTACAGTAATGGTAAGCGCTCGTTAAAATTACCCACACTGAAAGTGATCGGTCTGCATGACCAATATCGTGCTTATTGGTCATCGCTGTACCAAACAGTTAGCCATAGTCCGGTTAAAGTAGTTGAAATTGATTGCCAAGATCCTGTTAATTTAATCATCAAAACTGAGTTAGGAAAAATCCATTTAGGGGCTTATAGTTCTCGTATCCCTTATCAATTCAAAGTTCTTGATCGGATGCGAGAATTACCAACCCACATTAACCCAGATGAAATTGACTACATTGACCTCAAAAATCCCGATTTCCCTTCCATTCAACTGAAAAAAGACAACCAAACGATCAAGCCGCCTACTTCTTAAGAGCGTAAAGGAGTAAGATAAAAGCCTGATTAACCCTAAACTCTACTCCTCAGCTAGTTTAATTAAAGGAAATCCAGAATTTTATGAGTTGCACGACCCTCACAGTAGAACATGATCGGTTTCAGCTGCGCCAGGTTTCCAGAGATGGTAGCGATCGCCACTACTGTTGGGTCAAAAACTTATATAACTATGAAAACTACAGAGCAGATCTTTGGATATTGGCAAGATCGCTGTTGGCAGTAGACTATCAATTGGGTACAATCAACCTTTTCAGATCTCATCTCAATCCTATTTAGCAAGGAGGAGTCCTAGATTTACAGCGCTGCTATAAAATACTCATTTGCCAAAAATTTAGGGAAATGTTTATTATGACTACCAAAATCGATAGCATCTCCTAGTTGACTAATATCGCTATTTAAAACTAAAAAGTTGTTTATTGACTCTTCCCTATTGCAATGACGCTTGATAATAAACTAGAGCTTGACGATCAAAATTCCCATCCCACAGGAAATACAAATCTTCCATTCACAGTGAACAACTCAAATCCATTTACGAACTCTGGATTACATTTAGGTCTCCCTCAGGAGGGCAAAAATATCCCCAGAGAAGAAATCAGGAGTGACAACATCGTGCCAGGTAGCGTCGCCAAAATTAAAGTCATTGGTGTCGGTGGGGGTGGGGGTAATGCGGTTAACCGAATGATCGCAAGTGATGTTAATGGTGTTGAATTTTGGTCGATCAACACTGATGCCCAAGCACTTGCCCAATCCGCAGCCCCCAAACGTCTGCAAGTTGGACAAAAATTAACCCGGGGTCTTGGTGCAGGCGGTAATCCTGCGATTGGTCAAAAAGCGGCTGAAGAATCTCGTGATGAGATTGCTGCGGCACTAGAGGCAACAGATCTTGTTTTCATTACTGCGGGGATGGGCGGTGGTACAGGCACCGGGGCTGCTCCCGTAGTAGCGGAAGTGGCAAAGGAAATGGGTGCTTTAACCGTAGGGGTTGTGACTCGTCCATTTATGTTTGAAGGCCGTCGCCGCACCAGCCAAGCAGAAGAAGGGATTGCTGCTTTGCAGAGTCGTGTCGATACTTTGATTATTATCCCCAATGATAAACTGCTATCGGTAATTTCTGAACAGACCCCAGTCCAGGAAGCTTTTCGAGTCGCTGATGATATTTTGCGTCAGGGTGTTCAGGGGATTTCAGATATCATCACGATTCCTGGCTTAGTCAATGTTGATTTTGCCGATGTTCGAGCGGTGATGGCAGATGCTGGGTCGGCTTTAATGGGAATTGGTGTGGGGTCTGGTAAATCAAGAGCAAGAGAAGCGGCTGTAGCGGCTATATCTTCTCCTTTACTAGAGTCTTCAGTCGAAGGCGCAAGAGGTGTTGTCTTCAACATTACCGGGGGCACTGATCTGACACTGCATGAAGTGAATGCTGCCGCAGAAACCATTTATGAAGTGGTTGATCCTAACGCCAATATTATTTTTGGGGCAGTTATTGACGAACGCTTGCAGGGAGAAATTCGCATTACTGTGATTGCCACAGGCTTTACAGGAGAAATTCAACCGAACGCCCCTGCTGCAAGAGTAGCCCCCTTACCTAGACGACCCGCGATCCCAGCACCAGGATCTACGGCACCGACGGCTGATCCTAAATCGCCACCGGGGTTAGATATTCCAGAATTTCTGCGGGGACGGCGACCTCCTCGTTCATAAATTTTTTGGGTGCAGACAAATTAGTCAGGTTATCCATTAGGGGCGTAATGCAGTTTCAAAAGCGTTACGCCCCTAAATCATTAATTTGTTCTGGGAGAAGTTGAAGACTTAATCATTTCTGGAGTCTTGTTCATCCTGGCATTCTAGTTAAGGCAGAAGAAGGCAAAGGGCAGAAAGGAACTTAATCACTGGAGTCTTACTCATCCTGGCACTTTGCCTCAAAAAAGGAATTAAATTAGTAAATGGAGTACCTGTATTACTGTCCTAAAGCCTGAAAATTATGAGTTTATCTGTAAAGCAGCTGATTACTTATTTAAGTTTGCTGGCTATCGGCGGTGGTGCAGGCTTAGCTGGCACTCGTTATCTTAAAGTAGAGAATCAGAGTACTGCACAGATTCAAGCGGTTCCTGTGGCACTCAAAGCCTTGCCTATTGCTCAAGGAAATACTAATCCCCAAGCCGATATTAATTTTATTGCAGAGGCTGTAGAAAAAGTAGGGCCTGCGGTTGTCCGCATTGATTCTGCTCGTAAAGTTTCTCAAGAAGCGCCTGAAGATTTTAATAATCCTTTATTTCGGCGCTTTTTTGGGAATGAGATTCCGGTTCCAGAAGAAAGGGTAGAACGGGGAACGGGATCGGGATTTATTCTTAGTTCGGATGGGCGCTTAATGACCAATGCTCATGTGGTATCTGGGGCAGATACGGTAAAAGTGACCCTTAAAGATGGTCGGATTTTGCAAGGCAAGGTGCTAGGGGTTGATCCGGTTACAGATATCGCGGTGGTCAAGATTGAGGCAACTAGTTTGCCAATTGTGACGCTAGGGAACTCAGAAAAGTTGATTCCGGGAGAGTGGGCGATCGCGATCGGCAATCCTTTAGGGCTGGATAATACAGTAACGGCGGGTATTATTAGTGCGATCGGTCGTTCTAGTTCCCAGGTAGGGATTCCAGATAAGCGGGTTAGCTTCATTCAAACTGATGCGGCAATCAATCCTGGGAACTCTGGAGGACCTTTATTAAATGCCCGTGGGGAAGTGATTGGAATTAATACGGCAATTCGTGCGGGGGCACAAGGATTAGGCTTTGCTATCCCGATTGAAACTGCCGAAAGAATTGCTAATCAGATTGTCAAGAAAGGACGGGCAGAGCATCCTTATTTGGGAATTCAGATGGTGACGTTAACGCCAGAACTGAAAGCTGAAATTGGCAAAAGTCGGGATATCCCTTTTAAAGTTCAACAAGATCAAGGAGTTTTGATTCTCCGGGTCGTTGCTAGTTCACCCGCCGCCAAAGCAGGTTTGCAGCCCGGAGATGTGATCCAAAAACTGGATGGGAAAGCGGTTGAGAATCCTACGGATGTGCAGCAGCGAGTTGAAGCCAATGAAGTTGGTAAAGTAATGCCTGTTGAAGTTAACCGCAATGGACAAACGCAGATAATTCAGGTACAACTCGGTGCTTATCCCGTTAGTCGTACAGAGTAAGCTAAGTTTTACAAACCACTGACCTTTAAGAGGCGATCGCGGATTTCAATCAGATGACCGTGAGTGTCAACAGGCGATCGCGGGGCTGGGACTTCTGTATTCGGCCAACTCGATAAATCATTACAGGGACAGGTTAAAGCAGGCATCCCGGAATGGCGCACCGGAATCGGCATGGAACAGCGACTGCAAGGATCAACTTCCCAAGCTGGTGTTAAAAGTTCTGCAATCGTTTCACTGGTTCCCTCTAGATGACAGTCGCCAGAATCTGGAGAAATAATTTGCTGCCAACACCATTCAAATTCTGGGCTGTAACCATTCCCACGTATCACGGGTTGAGGGCGTAAAGCTTCTTGACCGTTCTTGATCAAAACTTTTTTGCCGAGTTGAAACCAGTAGGCAAGATATCGTTTTACATCTACTTCAGAGGCCATAACTTTCTGCTGACATTGCAGCGAATGCAGAGTGGGGGGTCAAAATAATTTAGAAAAATTCTCTCTCAGTCTAGCGTTTCGATCACTAATTTATTTGCAGCTAGGGAGTGACTTTCTGGGTCAACCCCAGTTCATTGACTAAAAAGCTTTAATCTGATATGGGAGAACCTAGCTGACTCAGGTTGAGAATATGCCCTCCAGTCACCAGATAAACAGGATTGGCGATCGCCCCAACTCGACGGACTAACATCCCTAAGCGATCGCGAAAGGTACGACCCATCGGATAAGCAGGAACCACTCCCCAACCCGTTTCTTCAGCGACTAAAATCACCTCGCTAGCGTTTTGAGACAAGCTGTCTAGTAAATTTTCGCAGGTGCTTTTCCAGTCATCCGAGCTTTGGTCGAGTAAATTGGCAACCCAAGTCCCTAAAGAATCGACTAAAAGACATTCGTTAGGAACAGCTTTTTGAATCGTTGCGGCTAACTCAATCGGTACAGATAGAGTTTGCCAATCAGTTGGACGGCGCTGCTTATGTTGTTCAATCCGCGCTTGCCACTCCAGATCCTCGGCGTTCAGTTGAGCCGTAGCTACATAGCTAACTGGCTTCCCAGAGCGCTTTGCTAGGATTTCAGCCCATTCACTTTTTCCAGACCGCGCTGGACCTGTCACTAAAGTTAATCTCATTTTGATTTGGGTTCACCCAAAATCCACATTCTACGATCACTATAAAACCAAGAGAAAGAAATACAATTGAGCTAACAAAAGTCGAAATCCAATCAGATTGCGGCATCAATCAAAAACTTCTGATTTCCAGACATGGCTGGAGGCGACTATGAAACCAGATTTGAAACGGATTGAAACAACCCTGCATCATCTCGCAGACCAAAGTTCGGTTCAGGGAAGTCAGCCAACTTCCGTGTGGGAAACTCAGACAACTTCTAGGGAGGGCGAGGAGTTCTCTCAAACAGCAACCAGCCGTCCGCCTTCCTTTTCTATGACTGTCATGCCGTTTCCGGCTCAGAAGCAGCACGGAAAAACGCCAGTCCTGCCTAAATTTAAAACTTCCAGTTTTAGCAATCATCGCCATGGTGCTAATCCTGCCTTGGCAATGAACTTGCTACAAGAAATTGAAGAGATTGTTGCGGGTTGGCAACAGGAACTGCAACAAGTGTTACGCCAAATTCAAGACCTTTATTTAGAAGGCCCGATTGTGGATGGTTGGTTAGAGTCTCACACTCGTGAACCGGAAGCGGGCGCGATGCCGTTGCGTCATGCGGAAAGAGATCGGTTAATGGACTATATTGCAGAAATCAGTCAACTAGATGCCAATGTCACCTGCGAATCGCCTCGGGCTGGGTATCGCCTATGTGGTCTAGATACCGATGGTCAGCTATGGTCGCGTCCCTGTCCCCCGGATCAGGTGCCGAATGTGAGTATCGCGATCGCACGTTACCAAAAACTTAGGCAGTTACTCAACCGTAAACAATATTTAGAAACTCGCTTGAACCAACTGGCTGAAACGCTTGTTGTTTTACACAGTCACCTCTCTGAGAGCTGATATATCGTTTCTCCTCGCCGATTATCCTGACTGCCTTTATGTCCATCCCTTTGATTGCTGTTATTATTTGTACCCACAACCGCGCTCAATATCTAGGAACGGCGATTGATAGCCTTTTGCAACAAGATTTTTCTGACTTTGAAGTGGTCGTTGTCGATAATGGATCGAGCGATCGCACTCGTGAAGTAGTTACAGAAAAATTACCCAACCCTCGCCTCCGCTACGTTTATGAGCCAGTTTTAGGCTTGAATGTGGCTCGCAATCGAGGCGTTCAAGAAACCCAATCTCCAATTATTGCTTATTTAGATGATGATGCCATTGCTACTCCCCAATGGTTAAGGGTGATTGATGCGGCTTATCAACAGAATGAACGGTTAGGCGCAGCAGGTGGCAAAATTAATCTTCTTTGGCCTCCCGGTGTGTCTCCCCCGGCTTGGCTATCGGCTGGAATGGCAGAGAATTTAGGGGCTTATGATTTAGGCGATCGCCTGATTTATATTGATCATCCTGGTTTAACGCCACGGGGGCTGAACTACTCGATTAGACGCGAGGTTTATGAACAAGTCGGGGGCTTTGATGTCAAGCTAGATCGGTCTGGTAAAAATCTGCTGTCGAATGGAGATTTATACATGACAGAATTAGTTCTCCAGAAAGGGTGGCAGGTTGCCTATCTGCCTGAGGCGATCGTTTCTCATCAAGTTTTTCCAGAACGGGTAAAACTGGGCTGGTTTTTTAGCCGTGGCTGGTGGCAAGGAATTAGCGAGTGCTATCGCGAACAACTGGCAGGTCAAGCTGGGATAGGTCAGTTGCAGCAGGGAGGAGAACGGTTAATTCGTGGACTCTACAAATCAGTGAAATATATCTCCGACCCTGCAACCAGCTTAGATAATATTGTTTATGCCTATGCTCAAATCGGTTATTTGAGTTCAGCAATTAAAGGGATACTACAAAAGCCAAAATTAGCTAAGTAGTTAAATAAGTAAAAGTTATAAAAATAGGAAGGGATTACGGTGTCTGAAGATAAACAGAAGATTTTAGTTACGGGAGGGGCAGGTTATATTGGCTCTCATGCTGTATTGGAACTACAACGGGCTGGTTACGAAGTTGTTGTGTTAGACAACTTGGTCTACGGACACCGTGAGTTAGTAGAAAAGGTATTACAGGTCGAGTTAATTGTAGGGGATACGAGCGATCGCGCCCTACTGGATGATTTATTTGCTACCCATAAAATTGATGCAGTGATGCACTTTGCTGCTTATGCCTATGTCGGCGAATCCGTGACGAATCCCGGCAAGTATTATCGCAACAATGTTGTGGGCACGCTAGCCCTTTTAGAAGCGATGGTAGCTGCCTCAGTTAACAAGTTTGTGTTTTCTTCAACTTGTGCTACCTATGGCGTTCCGAATACTATCCCCATTCCGGAAGACCATCCTCAAGATCCAATTAATCCCTATGGCGCTACTAAATTGATGGTAGAGCGGATATTAGCAGATTTTGATGTGGCTCACGGCTTAAAATCCGTTTGCTTTCGCTACTTTAACGCTGCTGGAGCCGATCCTACAGGACTGTTGGGAGAAGACCATTTTCCCGAAACTCATCTGATTCCACTCGTACTATTTACCGCTTTAGGGAAGCAAGAATCTGTCTCTATTTTTGGCACCGATTACCCGACCCGCGATAAAACTTGTATTCGAGACTATATTCATGTAACGGATTTAGCCGATGCCCATGTTTTAGGCTTGAAATATTTATTAGAGGGCGGGGAAAGTGCCGCCTTTAACTTAGGGAATGGCAGTGGTTTTTCCGTCAAAGAAGTGATTGAAACAGCCCGATTAGTGACAGGAAAAGAAATTAAGGTAGTAGAACGCGATCGCCGTCCGGGTGATCCGCCTGCCTTGATTGGTAGCAGTGAGAAAGCCAGAAAAATACTAGGTTGGAATCCTAAATACCCGGAAATTCGGGATATTCTTTCTCATGCTTGGCAGTGGCATCAACAGCGACATAGTTGATCAGGCTGAATATCCCTGCCCTACTTGAGATTTTATTACTAGGCAAACTCTTGGATGAATTCTATGGTGTCTAAGCTTCCTGTTTCCGTTCTGATTCCTGCCAAAAACGAAGAAGCCAATCTGCCTGCTTGCCTAGAAAGTGTTGCCCCAGCAAGTGAAATCTTTGTAGTAGATTCTCAGAGTAGCGATCGCTCGATCGCTATTGCAGAAAGTTATGGCGCGAACGTTGTCCAATTTTACTTCAATGGTCGCTGGCCTAAAAAAAAGAATTGGGCATTAGAAAATTTACCCTTTCGCAATGAGTGGGTACTTATCGTT
>Ga0164305_10000715_pt1 | contig 12911 bp, 7 predicted proteins | sample Whisoiple_237_MG_FD_110215 | JGI IMG/M metagenome (GOLD analysis project Ga0164305, IMG submission 110215) | Soil microbial communities amended with pyrogenic organic matter from upstate New York, USA - Whitman soil sample_237_MG | ecosystem: Environmental > Terrestrial > Soil > Agricultural... | reverse complement strand
GTGCGACTAAAAACTCAGATTGATTGACTAACACATATTCACGGAATTCAGGGATCGAGCGATAAAGCCGAAACTTATCCTCCCGATCGAAATCTTTGGTAGACTTAGAAAGCACTTCCACGATGAGCATCGGATTGAGGATCTCATCACGGCGTCCCTCGGTAAAAACTGGCTCCCCTTCAATCACCATCACATCCGGGTAAGTTCCCCGTCGGTACCGAGGAATCCACAACCGCAAACCGCTGATAAATACTTTTGCATTCTTCCCCCGCAAAGCAGTATGCAAACCAGCACAGATATTGCCTTTAATCTGGCTGCGATTAATCGTGCTGCCTGCAATTGGTACAATTTCTCCATCGCGGTATTCATTTATAAACTCGGCAGTTTCCTCTAACTTTCGATACTCATCTGGAGTATAAAACTTGTTGGGCTGATTTTTTACTAGCACTTTTGCCTCATGCAGCACCGAAAAATTCACCGAATTAGCAATAAAACAAACATGATGTGCGTTGTCGTGCAAACTGCGGGCTTTTTCCAAATCGTCACCAACTTCGATTGTTACCAGCGGATGCAAAATTACCTCGGTAAACCGAATCTTTCCATTCTTTTGTGCCATCTTGCCCGTCGCTGCATCCGAGTAAGAGACTACCCGAATCCCAGCACGAGCGCACAAAGCAAGATAGCTCAACATATGACAAGCTGACAGTGCCATCAACAACAAATCTTCGGGATTGTACAGAGAAGCATCGCCCCGAAAAGTCGGGTCTGCCGAACCCACAAATGGCGGCTTACCCTCAATATTTATGGCATACTCACGAGAATAAGCGTCGTAAGATGAAGTAGAACCTTGACTGGCACCCGTCCAAACAGTGTTGATGCGGTATACGTGTTCTTTAGTCATTCTCAATTACCCACTTTTATCTGCGTTAATCAGCGTTAATCTGCGCTTAAAAATCATAATTAACAGTATCAGGATTTACGCAAGTGTCATAATTAGTAAGGTGAGTCAGAGCGTAAACTCTTGATTACCCGTTGATAATGAAAGTTTGACGCACCCTACAAGTCGATAGTCCCCAGTTGGCCTTAGTCCTAAGTATATCACAACAAAAAATAAACGCCCCAATTCAAAAAGTTAGGCGCTTTCCACTATTTCAAAACTAGGAAAAATTCATCCCGGCAAGACAACCAATTAGATTTAACTTTCGCCGCCGAAATCGGTATACTATCACTCCAGCTAAATTGAGAAGCCTGGTCATTAACTTATTCATAATAATCCTTCCTTTTTATAACTTCCTGAGCCTCATGGGACGTGGGGAGAAATATCAAGATATTTTAGCACACTAAGTACAGAAGAGCCAAACTGTTTTCACGATTTCATCTGTATTAAAACAGTATGTTAATATGGTTTCATAATAGCTACCCCCTTTATTACTTCATAGCGAGTCTGGTGAAATGGTAAACGAATCTGGTCAACCCAAACCCGGTGATGTCGTCCTTGGCGGTCAAAACCCACCCCCGGTCTATGCAGCAGTTTTAGGAGGAATAGCAGGAGTTAAACGCCGACTATCAACTGGAACGATCGCCCAACAGCTTGCTACTCTGTCTGAGGCATTACGTTATGAAGGAATAGGTCAGGATTTGCTGTTGCAAGCACTAAATCATTCATCAGAAACTGTGCAGTGGGCAGCCTATTCATTGCTTTGGGATAGAGGAACACAGATACAGTGGTTTGGCATGGAATCTGCTTGTCAAGCACTAAAGGAATATAGTCAGCATCAGGGTTTGCAGGCTTATTACCGATTTGAAGATGAAAATTGTATTGGGAAAGACTACAGCGGACAAGGGAATGATGGAACAACTTATGGGAAAGTAAGCTTAGTTAACGGTATCATAGGGAAAGCTATGCAGTTACGTGAATTAGAATCAACCTCTATAACTGAACCGTATTGCTGTCTCTTAATTCCTAACACTCTATCTCAACAGGAATATTCAATCAGTCTTTGGGTTTATTTAGGGATTCAATTTCATCATTCTTTGTTTATGCTAGAGGGTGGCGGTGGTTGGACGACCTCCTACTTTTGGCTATTCACGCATGACGGCAAATTAGCCGTTTTACAAAATGGCGTGGATTGCCGACACCATTCTGAATTTCTGCACTCCCAGGTTTTGGAAGAGAGAAGGTTTTATCTAGTCACTGTCACCTACACAAATACCACTTTAAAAATTTATTTGAACCAAGACGAATACGCAACCTATTTTAGCGTGCCTCCAATTGCTGGCAGCCCAAAACTAATTAATGTTGGGCTTTCACCCAGCGGTACAGGACGATATCAGGTTAAAGGAAAGATAGATGAATTACGCATTTATAACCGGGCTTTAACTAAAACAAATATTTCAGCCCTCTACATGTTGGGGGTGACTGATTGAGTTAGCGTCAAGAAACGCCAGTATGTAACTCTTTGTAAAGACGACAGACCACAGTCAATCGATTTTAGATTTTAGATTTTAGATTTTAGAGGCGACCCCACGGATAAATGCTCTTTCTTGAGGGTTTTCGATTTTCGATTTTGGATTGATTCCACGGATAAATCCGGGGGCTTGTACCATTAAGAAATTATTGGTCAATAAGAAGCCGATCGCACTCACAAAAAAAACGCCCAACTGCAAAGAGTCAGGCGTTTTCCACTATTTCAAAACCCGGAAAAATTAATCCCGGCGAGACACCAAATTCGAGTCAATTTTCGCACCCACAACAGGTTGCACATGAATTAATGCCGACTGCAACATGGGAGTTTTGGTAATAGCATCATTAGCCAAATTAAACAAAGGGTTTGACAAAATCCCCGCCAATGTTGTCGCCACCAAAGTGAGTACAACGCTGACTTGCAAAGGCCGCATTCCCTGAAGGTTCCAGCGAACTTCGGGATAATTTTTTACCGCGTCTGACATTTCTTGAGGTTCTTTTACTACCATCATCTTGACAACGCGGATGTAGTAGTAAATCGAAACTACGCTGGTAACTAATCCCAGAATAACTAAGCCGTAAAGTCCTGCTTGCCAGCCGGCCCAGAACAGATAGATTTTGCCGAATTTTTCTGTAATGGGCGGACGTCCACCGAGAGAAAGCAGGCAAATACTTAAGGCTAAAGTTAACAGCGGGTCTTTTTGGTACAAACCTGAGTATTCGCTAATTTGGTCCGTTCCAGTCCGCAGCGAGAACAGGATGATGCAGGCGAAAGCACCTAAGTTCATAAACAGGTAAACCAACAGATAAAATATCATGCTGGAGTAACCGGCTTCTGTTCCTGCAATCAAACCCAGCATCACAAAACCGGCTTGGGCGATCGACGAATAAGCCAAAAGCCGCTTCATGCTAGTCTGGGCGAGGGCAACCACATTGCCCAACACCATGCTGAGAATGGCTAAGGCCGTGAATACGAAGTGCCACTGTTCGGTAAGTGCGGGGAAAGCAGTTGTTAACAAGCGGATTGCTAGGGCAAAACCTGCTGCTTTGGAACCGACAGAAAGAAAGGCAACAACGGGTGTAGGAGAACCTTCGTAAACGTCAGGAGTCCACTGGTGGAAGGGAACTGCAGAGATTTTGAAGGCGATGCCGGCGATCGCAAAAACCAAAGCAATCACCAAACCGAGAGATTGACCTTCATTCACACTAGAAAGGTTAGCCGCGATCGCACTTAACTTAGTTTCGCCGCCCGATAACCCGTACAGCAGCGAAATCCCGTAGAGAAACACCGCCGAAGAAGAAGCCCCAATTAACAAATATTTCAAAGCAGCTTCATTGGAACGCGGGTCGCGTTTTGTGTAACCTGTCAGCAAATAAGACGAGATACTCAGAGTTTCCAACGAAATAAAAATCATCACCAATTCATCAGCGCCGCTGAGGAACATTCCCCCCAAAGTAGCGGTTAGTAAAATGCCGATGAATTCCGCTAAAGCAGTACCAGTTTGCAGTACATAGCGGACGGATATCAAAATAGTGACAGCCGCAGTCAAAGCGATAATGGCGCGAAACACTAAACTCAAGGCATCGCTGTTAAAACCGCCTAGAAACGAGATGGTATCAACGTTATCCCACTGCAAACACAAGGCAGCGACGGCGGCCAGCAAACCGGCAACGGCAGCGTAGGGAGTCCAACCCGAGGAACTGCGGCCTACGATTAAATCGCCGACGAGAACCACCAAGAGGGTGAGGATGACAATTCCCTCTGGCAAGATAGTTCCAGCATTTAGCTGGGCAGCAAGAGTAGCAAAATCCATATTTTCAGGCAGGTTGGGTAGTACAAGCCGCAAAGGCTGTAATGGGCTGTGAACTTGTAAAAATTCTTTACCAAACACAGATTGTAGCGGATTACAGCTTCGCGATCCCAGTTGGGCTGGTGTTTGTTGCCGGGGAGTTGATACTCGGTAGCGGTTTTGCATACATTTGCGGGCATTGTAGAGATTCCTGAGTGATGTCACCTCCGACGAGAGTCGCGATCGACCATAACTGCCACAATGTAGAAAGTTAAACCAGTAATTCGGCATGACTGACTCGCTAAGTGCCTACAAACGGCAGATTCTCCATGACTTCAACAACCGCCCCGACTACGAGACTGAATTTCACAAACAGGCTGCAACTCGGTTAGTAGAATTGGCAAAAGTGCGATCGGGCAAGCTTGTTCTAGATATCGCCATCGGAACAGGTTTAGCGGCGATTGCGGACGATGCACTTAGGTCGATCGGACTCCAGCAAATATGAGTCGCTTTTTCTACCCCAGGAATCCTCTATAGGAATCCTAAATCATTTGCATAATTATTGTAGGGGCAATCCCACGCCCGGTTGCCCGATAGATAGGGGGTAGGCACTCTTAGCACTACCCCTACAAATTTATCTGAATCATTTAGGGTTGCTATAGTATGTCTAAACTACTCAATTACATCTGTATATTTATTATTACCTCCTGGCTGCTGTTTGCTTGTCAGTCTTCAGCACCTCTAAAAGTAAAACGTCCTCCCCTGAAAGTAAGTTCTATCTCTTTTGTTGGCTATATACCGGGCATCATTGCTCAAGAGAAAGGATTCTTCAAAGCGCAAGGGATAGACGTGGAACTCAGCTATGTAGACTACTTACAATTGCAACAAGCAGATTTCAGTGCAGGGAAGTATGATGGGATCGGATTAACCTTGGGCGATTTTATAATCTTGAGTGCCACAAATCCTGATATGCAAGCTGTGATGGTTGTGGATGAATCGACAGGTGCAGATGTGGTAGTCGCGCAATCGGACATTAAAACAATTCTTAACTTGAAAGGAAAAAAGCTTGGTGCAAATCTAGGCAGCTTTAGCGAGGTCTTCGTTAGTGAGATGTTGAAAATCTCTAAGCTGACGAGCGATGATGTTAGGCTGGTTAAAGTTGATGGTTTAGAAGTTCCCCAACGCTTACAAAACAATGCTATCCAAGCAGGACACACTTGGGAACCGCATCTTTCTGAAGCATTACAATTAGGGGCGCATATTCTATTTACCAGCAAACAAACCCCAGGCTTAATTTTGGATTTGGTCGCGTTTCGCGGTGAGGTGATACGCGATCGCCCCGAGGATATTCGCGCCTTTGTGCGAGGCTGGCTTCAAGGCTTGTCCTATTGGGAAGTCAATATTCCCGAAGGAAACGAGATCGCGAGCAAAGCGTTGAATATACCCAGCCATACAATCTCTTTCGAGGGAATAGACCTCACTGACTTTGCCGAAAATCAAAATTTCTTTCAATCAGCAAGTCCTAATTATATCTACAAAACAGCAAAGAAATATGCCGACTTTTTTATTCGCACTGGCAATATCACGCGCCTTCCAAATCTCAAAACATTGTTCAATTCTTCTTTCTTAACTCCCCCTCCTAGTCTGAAACCATGAATCGCTATTTTTTCAAAAGCATTCGTACAAAGTTAATCTTGTCGTTTCTCGTCGTTGCTCTGATTCCATTGCTGTTGTTAGCATTTATCGACAAACATACAACCGAAAACGCCTTGACCGAAAACGCACGACAAGCCCTATCTGCTGAGGCTCACGAAACCGCTAACAGAATAGATGGGTTTATCAATGCGAATCTCAATGCCGTGCGCGTAGAAGCGATTTTACCAGGTTTGGCAGCCTATCTGGGCCTACCTCCAGAACGGCGAAATGGTAGCCCCCAAGAGATGTTAGCGACTGAAACCTTAACCAGGCTCAGTCGTAAAGATATGCTTAATATTATCTCCTATGCCTTGCTCAACTTAAAGGGACAGAATGTACTCGATACGAATACACGGGAGGTTGGACGAGATGAATCCGGTCAAGATTACTTCCAAGAACCCCTCAAAACTCAACTACCTTTTGTTTCTAGTATTAGGCAATCCCCGACAATTCCCAACCTCGTTACGCTTTTTTTTAGCAGTCCTGTTCGCGATGCGAAGGGAAATACATTGGGTGTATTGCGAGTGACATACAATGCCACATCAGTCCAGCAGTTGGTGACTCGGGAAACTGAACACGCAGGTGCGAAATCGTTAGCAGTTCTTTTAGATGAAAACTATATCCATCTGGCACATAGCACTAAACCCGAACTCCTTTTCAAATCGATTGTGCCTTTGTCACCCAATGTTGTAGCGAAACTGCAACGCGAAGGGCGTTTGCCTAAGAATCTCACGAAAGAACTTGCAATCAATTTGCCCGACCTCAAGCAAGCATTAGACACTAAACAGCCTTATCTAACCACACGATTGGCAGCTACGGGTAATAATGAGTTGAGCCTCTTAGCGATCGCCCGCCTGAAATATAAACCTTGGTCAGTCCTCTTCGCACAACCCATTGCCGTTGCCCTAGCACCTGTAGAAAAACAAATACGCGATGCACTTCTTTTATTAGCAATCATCGCCACAATTGTAACTATCATCGCTTTTGCGATCGCACAACTATTAACAAAACCTGTGATTTACCTCACGGAAGCCGTTGCCCAGTTTACAGGGGGTCACTTAGATATGCGTGTGAAGATGCGATCGCGAGACGAAATCGGTCTGCTGGCACGATCCTTCAACAGCATGGCGAGGCAAATCCAAGAATCCTTTGAAACCCTCGAAGACAAAGTTAAAGAACGAACAGCAGAACTCGCTAATGCTAATCAAGAAATCATTGCCCTCAACGAAAAACTCAAAGTAGACAACCTCCGTTTAGGTGCAGAATTGAATGTGGCGCGTCAGATCCAGCAAATGATTTTGCCCAACCCTGATGAACTGGAAATTGAGGGACTAGATATCGCCGCATACATGGAATCCGCTGATGAAGTAGGAGGTGATTACTACGACGTGCTACAGATCGATGGCGTGGTCACACTGGGTATCGGCGATGTCACCGGACACGGCCTGGAGAGTGGGATTCTAATGCTGATGACGCAAACCTCAGTTCGCACGCTGCAAGAGATTCGCGAACTAGACCCCGTTCGATTCCTGGATGTACTCAACCGTACCCTCTACAAAAACGTGCAGCGGATGAATTCTGAGAAAAGTTTGACGCTGGCGATTTTGAACTATTCCGAAGGACTCATTAGCATTAGCGGTCAACATGAAGAAACGCTAGTGGTGCGAAAAAATGGAGAGGTTCAGCGCATCGACACGATGGAGTTAGGCTTCCCGATCGCTTTAGATGATGATATCGCAGACTTCATCAGTCACATCCTGATTGAGTTAGAACCTGGAGATGGCGTGGTGCTATATACTGATGGCATTCCAGAAGCCTACAACATCCGCAAAAAGCAGTATGGACTTAAGCAACTGTGTGAAGTGATTAGTCAAAATTGGCACAAGTCGGCGACAGAAGTTAAGGATGCGGTGATTGTAGATGTACGGCAACATATCGGTAAGCAGAAAGTGTTTGATGATATTACGTTGCTAGTCTTTAAGCGGCAGGATGAGGTTACTGAAAAGGGAAATTTAGTTAATAAAATCCTTTACCCAAATGAACTGGTAAAATGAAGAAAAAAGTTTGAGGAATACTTTATCAAAGTAAACTACCAAGAAAGAATTAATTTAACAGCAGACGAGTTAAAAATAATTCTTTCCGAGCAGCAAACTCTACCTAAATAAACCAAAAATTCAGGCACTTGATTGGTTAAAAACTGGAGCAAGTCAAAGCCTTACAGATGTAGCTGAACGTTTAGGTGTACATAGAATTACTGTACATAGATGGTTAAAACAATATAGTGCTGGCGGTCTGTCAGATAAGTGATGCCAAATAATAAAAATGTAGGCACACTATCTATTAGCCTTAATCTATCTTACGTTTTTTAGGGGGAGCTACTTAGAAGATGGTTTGGGAACTGCAACGGTGGTAACACGGACATTCGGATCGAGGGCGTCACCTTGAGAGTAAATATAATCAAATGCCGATCGATCTTTAAGCATATTTGCCCGCAAAAACAGGGCGCTCCAACGGGCGATCGTTTCAATACCCACGGCTTGCTCTAAGGTAGCAGTATTGCGATCGGGGTTCGCACCCGCAGGGTTATTAACATTAGTGATGCTAAAGTGATTTGCACCCATAACAGTAATCAAAGCTTTGGGTGGTGTTTGAATTTGGTCAAAGGTGCTGTGAGATCGATCGGGCAGGGCGACACCATCGATATCGCCTTGAATCAACGCCACTGCCAGGCCATCATTAGCGATGGGTACAAATTCATTAGCAATGGGATTCCGCAAGTTAGCTCCAAAAAATGCAGCCGCTAATAGTTCTTTCGGGCGCGTAAATGGCTCTTGACACAAATACAATTCTGGGAGACATTTGTTAGCAATCACTGATAACCCCACTGCACCACCAAAAGAATGACCCAATAAACCAAGGCGCTGCGTATCGATAACAGAGGCGATCGGAGATGTGGGCTTTGTGTTTTCGATCGCCATCTGCGACAAAACCGCCGCAATTTGCGAAGTTTCTGCCACCAAGCTAGGCGGTAAAGTGGGATTGAAGGGCGAAGGGCGCAAATGGTTCGGAACGACTACCACAAAGCCGTACCGCGCCACGTGGCTAGCGTAATCTGAATAAAATGATTTATCTACAAGCGCACCTTGCAATAAAAGTACAATGGGGAAAGAGTAATGACCCGAATTAAGATCGGATGGTTTAGGATAATAAATATCAGCTAAATTGTTATTAGCCGATATAGTCGTACTGTAAAAGCTGGTTTCTTTAAATGGCGGTGCATAATCGATTGTTGTGGCAAAGACTTTGCCCCCAAGGACAACAAAGGCAGCAATTGCACAAACAATTGCTAGGGTTTGTGCTGAAAAGAAATGAGGGTTTAAATTCATCATTATTTTGGGTTTGAGAGTGCGTGCATAAGCTACTAAAAAAAAGCAACTCAGCGACCCTTGGTAATTTAACGAGCGTTACCGGAAAAGGTTTCGGAATCTGTGACAAATAGTAGGGGCTCCCCTCACCAATAATACCTGCCAATAATTGACAATCTCAAAAACCCGCCCCGACCGGGATATTATGGTTAATCGATCGGACATGATATGACTCCTCAATAAACACGATTCCCGATGTTACAGCCTTTAGGAATACTTGGATTTTAGTGTGGCAACCCGACAAAATATTCTTTATAAAAACGTTTTTTAGAGTGGTGAATCGGAATTTCGATGGCTAATGTCGCCCCTCGATCCGGTATCGAAAGACAACGGAGTTGCCCGCCGTGGTTTTCCACTACAATAGCATAGCTAATCGATAACCCCAAACCCTTTCCTTGGCCCACTTTCTTCGTTGTAAAAAATGGCTCAAATATGCGTTGTTGAATATCTTCGGTTATGCCCCGCCCATTATCAGTAATATAAATACCCACTTGACAGTCCGAGAGTAACTTCGTGCAAATAGTAATAGTAGGGATTGGGCTGCTATCATCTACATCGTTTGCCGAAATCTTTTGTGATTGCAACGCATCAATCGCATTAGTCAGGACGTTCATAAAAACTTGATTCATTTGCCCCGCATAGCATTCTATCTTAGGCAGCTCCTCATACTCTTTTACCACTTTAATTATCGTTTGATCTGCTTCATCTTTCAGCCGATGCTGCAAAATCATCAGCGTACTTTCAAGCCCTTCATGGATATCCACCGCTTTCAACTCAGCTTCATCGAGTCGGGAAAAATTCCGTAGCGAGTGTACTATTTCTTCGATTCGGTCAGCTCCTATCCTCATAGAAGCAATTAGCTTCGGTAAGTCATTCCTGAGAAAAGTGAAATCGATTGCCTCCAGTTGTTCCTGGATAGCTGCTGTGGGATTGGGAAAATCTTCTTCGTAGAGTTGCACCAGCCTCAGCAAATCTTGAGTGTACTCTGTTACCGGAGAGAGGTTCCCTTTAATGAAACTAATCGGATTGTTAATTTCGTGAGCTACCCCTGCTACGACATTCCCTAAACTTGACATTTTCTCGCTTTGGATGAGTTGAGCTTGTGCATTTTGTAACTGTTGTAGAGCCAGCTCTAGTTCTTGGGATTTCTTGCGCTCTTTAGCCTCGGACTCCTGCAATCGCGCATTTTGCTCGTGCAATTTTTTTTGCAAACGCTGAATAGTTAGTTGATTTTCGACACGAGCTAAAACTTCTTCTAAATGAAATGGCTTGGTGATGTAGTCTACTCCTCCAACAGTAAATGCTTTGACTTTATCCAACACTCGATCTAGGGCGCTCAAGAAAATAACTGGAATACCCGAAGTTCTGGCATCCGCTTTTAAATGTTGGCAAACTTCGTAGCCGTTCATCTGGGGCATAGAGATGTCGAGCAAAATCAAATCTGGTGGGGTAGAACGCGCTGCTTTTAATGCCATTTGCCCGTTTATTACGCCCCTAACTTTATATCCTTTGTCGCTCAGCATAGTGGATAAAAGACGCAGGTTGTCTGGGGTATCATCAACCACTAAAAGATTTGCTAAATGAGATTTTAAGTGATGACTTCTCATGGAATCATTTCTTCAGTTAAGTTAGTAATTTTATCAAAACGAAAGTTGTTAGCCCAATCAGCGATGGTCTCCGCGAAAGACTTATTATATTCGGGGATTGTGGCGACTAAACTTAAAATCAGGTCGGCATCAGCATCAATAGCTCCATGATGTAACTGTCTCACCCAGTCCGCAGGCATTGCCGCTAAAGTCGTCCTCAAAAATTCAGTTTTTTCTCCTTCTTTTACACTCAAGTCTTGACCCTCAAGCTGAGATAATGTAAAGTTCGGTAAATCTTCATAAATATACTGTACCCCTAAATGTTCAGCCATTTTGGCAAAAATAACTTCTTCTTGAAAAGGCTTGCTCACAAAATCGTCACAGCCTGATGATAAAACAATCGCTCGCTCCTCCTCAAAAGCGCTAGCAGTCAACGCAACAATCGGGGTAGCTTCATCTTGAATTCTGGCTTTAATTTGTCTGGTGGCCTCATACCCGTCTATCACAGGCATTTGCATATCCATCCAAATTAGGTGAGGTTTCCAAGTTTCCCAGATTCTAATAGCTTCTTGACCATTTACTGCTTCGCGCACCTCCAAGCCAAGCGGTTCGAGAAGATGAACCAATAGCAAACGGCTTTCCCATTTATCATCAACCACCAAGATGCGATATGAGGGTTGGTTGGGTTGTAAACCAATTACCCGCCTTCTTGATTGTCGAGGTTGAACTTCAGCCATCTTAGGGGAGCTAATTTGGATATCAAAACTAAAAATAGTTCCTCGATTCAAGGTACTGCTGACGGTAATGTCTCCTCCCATCAGTTGTACGAATTGTCGGCTGATGGGTAAACCCAAGCCAGTTCCTTCTTGAGATTTCCGACCAGCGTCAGTTTGTACAAAAGCCTCAAATAAAGAATCTATCTCAGTAGGAGCAATGCCGTGACCGGTGTCTTCCACTTCAAACGTAATAGTCCGTGGTTCGTTGTCTGTTGCCGACTTTTGTTTCGCACTAATTGCAGCAACCCGAAGTGTCACACTTCCCTTCGTAGTAAACTTGATCGCATTTCCTAACAGATTAATCAAGACTTGACGCAATTTACTTTCGTCAGTTTTTACATACTGAGGAATGTTAGAATTGATGTGCCAACAGAGCTGTAAACCTTTAGAATCAGCTTTGATTTTCAGCATTTCTTCGAGAGAATAGAGCAAATAATACAGGTCAAAGCTAGTAGGATTTAAGGTAATCCGACCTGCCTCGATTTTAGACATTTCCAGCACGTCATTAATCAGTGCCAGCAAATGCTCGCCAGAACGACTAATGATGCCTAGCTGTCCCTGCTGTACGTCAGAAAGGGATGAGTCTCGGGCTAACACTTGGGTAAAGCCGAGAATTGCATTGAGGGGAGTTCGCAATTCGTGACTCATTTTAGATAAAAATTCGCTTTTAGCCTGGTTAGCCGCATCTGCAACTTCTTTGGCTTGTTGTAAGGCTGCCTCTGCTTTTTTACTTTCCGTAATATCGCTTGCTGTGCCAGTTATTCCTAGAATATTTCCCTCGCAATCCCGCACTACAAGTGAATTAAACCGGAGATTGATAGGTCTACTATCTTTAGCTAATTGTATAGTTTCATACTGAAATACGGACTCTCCATTCAGCATACGTTGGAATATCTCGTTATTTTTGGGAAGTTGTTCAGGTAGCTGAAAATCACTGAATTTTCGCCCGATCATTTCTTCAGGGCTGTAGCCAAAAATCTGTTGGACGGCAGCGTTGACGAAGGTATAACGCCCTTCAACATCAACTGACCAAATCATATCCTGCGATGTTTCAACTAAGTCACGGTATTTAGCCTCGCTTTCTTTGAGCGCTTCTTCTACCCTTTGACGTTCGGTAATGTCGTTAGTGACTAAGAGAATACACGCTTCTCCACCCAGCTCAATAATATCTGCTG
>Ga0164305_10000714_pt1 | contig 12928 bp, 8 predicted proteins | sample Whisoiple_237_MG_FD_110215 | JGI IMG/M metagenome (GOLD analysis project Ga0164305, IMG submission 110215) | Soil microbial communities amended with pyrogenic organic matter from upstate New York, USA - Whitman soil sample_237_MG | ecosystem: Environmental > Terrestrial > Soil > Agricultural... | reverse complement strand
TTTGCCACAAAGGAATTAAGGGCAACATATCGCCCTTCCCGGTCTTTAACCACAATTATGTCTGGCGTACTTTCCAAAATCGAGCTCAGCAAGACGTTGCGATCGCGCAGCGCAGCTTGCTGTTCGCGCAGAGCTTCTTCAGCTTGTTTGCGCTCTGTTATATCAGTGTTGGCTCCCACCCATTCGCGAATCGTGCCATCAGGTTCTAAGATGGGTACAGCGCGACAACTGATATAGCGGTATTCCCCGTCATGGCGGCGCATACGGAATTCAGCTTCATAGAGCGATCGATTGGCAACAGCAGTTGACCAGGCAGTGGCAATATAGGAGCGATCGTCTGGATGGATAAAGGTGAGCCAACCCCAACCTTTGCATTCATCGTAAGTTTGTCCCGTAAATGCTGTCCAGCCGGGTTGTTCGGTAACGAATTCGCCTTCAGCATTGGTAGTCCAAATAATTTGAGCGCTGGCTTCGATTAAAGAACGAAATCGTTCTTCACTTTGTTTGAGGACATCTTCTGCGGTTTTGCGATCGCGAATATCCCGCGTAATAGTGGCAATTCCTACGGGTTTATTAGTCTCTGGATGTTTAATCAGAAATAGGGTGTAATCTACCAGGATGGGTTGACCTGTCACGAAATGTCTGAAACGGAAATCACTCCGCCAACTTCCCTCTTGCATTATTGCAGGCATAATAGACTGCTGTACAAACTCCAAATCTTCTGCCATGAAGAAGTCGGTAATGTGTTTGGTTCGGGCTTCGTCCAAACTACTGAGTCCCACCAAATCCAGACCAGCCTGATTCACGAGTATAGGGCGACCATCCATTGAGGCCACGCCCACAAAGTCACGGCTGTTCTCGATCGTGGTAGCGAGCAATTGCCGTTCTTCCTCTGCTTTTTTGCGATCGCGAATATCTCGCACAATAGTGGAGATAAACTCAACTTCACCCGCTGCGGTTTTGTGAACGATCAACACCTGGGAGACTGGAATTTCTTCCCCATCGCATGACAAAAATAGGATTTCACCAGCCCAACTACCCTCTCGCAAGGCGGTGGGAATTATTTCGTTGTGGAACTTTGCTTTTGCCGAGGGAGCTAATACAGAATCTATAGTAAAGGGATATCGTGCTTCTTCTGGAGACATCCCCAGCATTTGCTGTCCGGCTTGGTTGAGGTAGACGCTATGCCCAGCCGCATCCACAACTCCTACTAAGTCTGAAGTTGCTTCCAAAATTGCCGTCAGTCGTGCCTGCTTTTGTTCTGCCCGCTTGCGATCGCTAATTTCAATTACAATCCCACCAACACCAAAAACGATGCCATTTTCATCCAACAAAGGATAGTAAGATGCTTGCCAGTAGCGCACGATGCCCGGTTCTTTCGGCGTTTCACCCACTAATTCATAGTCGAGAATTGGCTTGCCCGTATCCAGAATGCTTTGCAGCATTGGTTCCACAGTCTGAGCCAATTCTGGCAGCACTTCACGCACCGATCTACCAATATGGTCTGCCACACAAACGCCATTCATCTGGGCCAGAACTTCGTTAATTTGGACATACCGGAGTTGGCGGTCAAAAATCAGCATTCCGGCGTTGGCACCTGCAAAAAAAGCGTCGAAGTGAGCCTGTCTCAATACCTCTGCTGTTGTGCTCTCTTGCTGTGGCGGTTGGGTTTTCTTTGGTGGGAATTTGCTCATATTGGCTCGTGCATTTCAGCTATAATTCTAGAACTTCTTTCCAATGGGGCGATCGCAAGGTTTTCCTTTTTTCCTATTTGGGTACTGAAGAAAACTTTCAGTAGCGCGAGTATTAGGCTTTCAATCTGCGATATATGTATCCCTTGCGACACTATTTCCCTTAGTTATTCGGATGTATCGCCAAGTATTTCTATTTCTCATCAATTCTATTGCTAATCAATCCTATCGGTACAACATTGGTGACAAATTAACCTAGGGAAGCATTTGTCAATCAGCAATTATGCTCAGCATTTACTCAGGTTTTGGGTGGAGAACTTAGATTGGGGCGATCGAGGAATCATGTCTCGCGCCGTATTTATGCCCACCTACCCCCAAATCGCCAATTTTCCACTCCTAAACAAGCAGTATTTTCAGTAAAATTACGGATTGACAAATGCGATTAAGTTATAGTGTTTCCCCATGTCGGTAGAATGCCAAGTATTCTTGGAAGGCGATCAATTTTAGCTAGATCGGTTAAATTTTCACTTAGATATACACAAGACGGACGCAACTGGCAGAGTAATAGCAATATCTCTCCCACCAGTTAAATTCATTGTAATACTTGGATATTTGACTTGTCCACTTAAATAGTCATTGAATAATCCCTGCTTAATTTGATAACGGGACTTCAAAAAAAAATAGTGGAGAGTATGATAAAATCGAATCGAGTTAATGTTGACTAAAGTTAGTAGAGCGATCGCTTTAATAATAGATGAGTCGGCTCTAGGAGCGCGAAAAAGTGGCACACTAACCGCAGGCCTCCGAAGACCAGGTATCCGAAAAAGTGGCAAGAGGGATAACTGCGTAGTATGAAAAACCACATATCTATGTAACGACTTCACTTTTTTCAGCCTAAAAACAGGTTAAAATTTATGATAACGAGTTCAGTATTTTGTTTTTACATTTGGCACTGAGGACTTTATTTTTTACTACTCCACTTAAAAAATGACCGCACAAAAAACATTATCACCTGAATTTCAATTGAATACAATACCAGAAGAAGTATGGACACAGCTATCGCAAATATTGACAGCTACCCTATTTAAAATAGGTGAAAATCCTGTATCCCTGCAGTCACTGGGGGAACTGATTGTATTGTTGATGGCTATCATTGTCATAGCACGCTCTTTTACAAACTTTCTTAAGGAAAGCTTGCTTGTCCGACTGGGAATTGACGAGGGAAACCGGGAAGCCATCGCAGTAATTATTGGGTATTTAATAGTAGCTTTGGGTGTAATAGTCGCCATCCAAAGCATCGGCTTCAACCTCGCTTCTTTTGCAGTAGTTGCGGGGGGATTGGGAGTCGGAATTGGCTTCGGAATCCAAGATTTAACAACTAACTTTGTCAGCGGCTTAACGCTACTTTTAGACAGACCTGTGAAAGTCGGAGACTTTGTGGAATTAGAAGGATTAATGGGAATCGTCAAAAAAATCTCGATTCGATCGACTATCATTCAAACAAATGACGACTCCAGCGTCATAGTTCCCAACAGCAAAATGATTAGCAACAAAATTGTTAATTGGAGTTACGAAAACTCCCTACTCTGTCTGCGAGTTCCCGTAGAAGTAGCCGAGAATAGTAACCCGCTGTTAGTGACAGAAACTCTGTTAAATATTGCTTACGCGGAGGCGGGAGTCTTGTACGAACCGAATCCGAAAGTATTGTTTGTCGAGTTTGGCGATGATAGTTTTAAATTTGAACTTTTAGTGTGGACGGACAGGCCGACTGAAAGAGAAATAATTAAAAGTTCTTTGAATTTTGCAATTGAATACAATTTCCGCCACCAAAAGATTGAATTTCCGTTCAATGACAGAGAAATTTATTTGCAAAACCCCGAAGTTCTGTTGTCAATTTTCAACAAAAAAGAAACTGCAATTGACCTCCCGAACAGTTACTCTGAAAATGAGCAAAAACCGCCAATTTTTGCAGAGAAACTGAAAAACCCATCGTCCCTTAGCTGTTTGCTGCGAGAGGTAGAATACTTTGAAAATCTGACGGATCTTGAGTTGCGGCAATTGATTGAAGTTGGATACCGCAAACGGCTGCGATCGCAAGAATATTTGTTTCATGAAAACGACCCCGGAGATGCTTTTTACATGATTCTTTCAGGTTCAGTAGAAGTTTTTGTAGAAGCTATTGACAAACATCTGAATTACCTCGGTACAGGTCAGTTTTTCGGGGAACTTTCTTTGATGTTGGGTATTCCCAGAACTGCTTCGGTGAGAGCTTTGGAAGAAACAATTTTGTTTGCGATTAATAAAGAAGGTTTCCAAAAAGTTTTAACGGAACGACCGGATTTATCTGAACAGATTATTAAAGAAATTGTCAAACACAAAGAAGAACTCAGCGAGAGACAGCAATTATTGCGAGAAATGGAATTGGTAGATGCAGCAGAAGAGGATGAAAATCCTGTAGAATGGGTGAGAAAACGGCTCAAAAATCTATTTAGTGTTTGAAATAATTTCTATGACGCGATTTATTCACGATCTCTTTGCGAAAGAATTTCTGGAGGAATTGCTGTCGCCGCTTGGAACGGTTAATATCGGCCGCGATGTGACTTCAGAAGTCCGAGAAATAGATGTTTATTTCAGTTTCTTCAATCTAAAATCTAAAATCTAAAATCTAAAATCGATTGATGCCCACAGCATCGAAAGCATTGGTAGATAGCTTTAATGCGATACCAGACACAGAGAATTGGATGCAGGGAATCTATTTTTTGGGGGAATCTTTGCGAACTGCAATTGTGGCGATTCACCAGTTGCCAGAAACTCCAGACACCCTGTGGTTGAGGATTTTGGGCAAAGGGGGAGTGCAGCAAAGGGCTATTTCCCAATTGAGCGCTTTAGCAACAGACGATCCGTTGCGGATTATCGCGCTAGAATTGCTGTATCGGTTACAGTCCAATTTAGTAACCGATGTGCCACAAGAATTAGAGCCAGAAGAGCGGGAGTTAATTATGGCCATTGCACCACTTTTTCAACAACAAATACAAGCAGCACAGCAACAAGCTAGAGAAGAAGGGCTAGAACAGGGGCTAGAACAAGGACTGGAACAAGGACTGGAACAAGGGCTAGAACGAGGACTAGAACAAGGACTAGAACAAGGGCTAGAACGAGGCAGACAAGAACAACAGCGCTTAATATTAGAAAACTTTCTGCGAGTTAGATTTGGAGAATTAAGCCCGAAAATGACTGCTTTTCTATCTCCAATATCCAAGTTGGCTGCGGCGGAATTTACAGTGCTGTTGCTGGCAATCTCGATGCTGACCGTCGATGAATCGGGGCGGGAAGCAGCGGTTAAATTGTTAGCTGAAAGTGCGTTGCAAATGCGATCGCCTGAATTGGGCGATATTCTGCCTGCAGCCGTTACTAATTTATTGGCATTGCCTGTGGCAGAATTGACATTGTTTGTAGAACAACTGCCACAGTTATCGGCTGAGGAATTGAGGGAAAAGTTAGGAAAAACACCTGAATAGAAGCTGCGATCGCAGCCATAAAGGGATCTCACTCTTTATGGCATTTAAATGATTCTAGAATAAAATTCCTAGATTCTGTCGATCGCACTTAGGAATTAGACTGCGGGCCTAAAACCAAGTGCAGGAGACCGTCGATCAGTCGATCGCGCTCCATTGGGATAATCTCTTTACCGTGCATCATATGCTGCATTAACTGAAAATATACCAAAGCTCCGATAAAAATTCGCGCCATTGCCTCCGGATCGGGCAATTTTAACTCTGGGTGCGATGCCAAATATTCTGCTAGCCGATCGATCCCCGGTTTAGCTAAGTTTTTCACAAAAGTCTGCGCTAGCTGGGGAAAACGCCCCGACTCCGCAATCACTAACCTTACGAAATTGAGAAATTCTGGTTCGTGGGTCGCCTGATCCAATATATTTGTGGCAAGGAATCGTAGCGCTACGGCCGGTTCTTCATCCAGAACTGTAAAATGGACTTTTTCTCGCGCCAGCCGCTGTACCAAGGCCGCGAATAATCCTTCTTTATCTTGAAAATAGCTGTAAACCGTGGCTTTGGAAACTCCCCCCGTCTTCGCTACCTTGTCCATACTCGTCCCCGCGTAGCCGTGGGTTAAAAATTCTTGCATCGCACCTTGCAGGATTTGCTCGGTTTTGTCACTTGCTGCGGCGCTGTCTGGTTCGCTGGGTTTTGTCCTGGCCATCGCTTGTTTTTGTAATTCTTGCTTCGGGTCTTGACATCATTATACTGAACGGTTTAGTATTTATATAGAACTAAACCGTTTAGTTTTGTAAACCTAAATGATGAGGTGTGTCATGGTACACCGGGCAACAGCGGACGGCTTATCCTCAACTCCATCCCTAGTTAAACAACTCCTAGTTGTGGCAGCAGTAGCAACCGTGGCGGCAGGGGGAACCACAGGCTACACGATCTGGCGATCGCGCATACCCGATCCCAACGCAGTAGCAGCAGCCGCCGCCGTCGCAGCATCCCAATTAACCCGAGTTACAGCCTTGGGGCGACTCGAACCCAGAGGAGAAGTAATTAAAGTCTCCGCCTCCGGTGCGGCGGAAGGAAACCGGATCGATCGACTTTTGGTGAAAGAGGGAGACAGGGTGAAAACAGGTCAGACGATCGCAATTTTGGACAGTCGCGATCGCCTGCAAGCTGCCCTCGACCAAGCTCAAGAACAAGTGCGCGTCGCCGAGGCAAACCTAGCAAAAGTGAAAGCCGGAGCCAAAAACGGCGAAATTCAAGCCCAAAAAGCAACTATTAGCCGTTTATCAGCCGATCGCATCAACGAGATCGCAGCGCAACAGGCGATCGTCAGCCGCCTAGAAGTCGATCGCAGCACCGAAATCGCAGCCCAACAAGCCACAATTGCTCGCATCAGGGCCGAACAGCAAGGGGAAATTCAAACTCAAGAAGCCGCAATTGCCCGCCTGCAAGCCGAACTCCGCAACGCCCAAAGCGAGGATCGGCGGTACTCGCAACTGTATCTAGAGGGAGCAATCTCTGCTTCCACCAGCGACAGCAAAAAACTAGCCGCCGAAACAACTCAACAGCAACTCAACGAAGGAAAGGCAAAACTGAATCAAATTCAGGAATCCCGCCAACAGCAGATTAACGAAGCCCAAGCCAAATTGAATCAAATTCAGCAATCGGGCCAACAGCAAATTAACGAAGCCCAAGCCAAACTCAGCCAAATTCAGGAATCTCGACAACAGCAGATTAATGAAGCCGCAGCAAATCTCGATCGCATCGCCGAAGTGCGTCCCGTTGACATAGCAGCAGCCGCCGCCGAAGTCAGTTCCGCCGCTTCAGCAGCCAAACAAGCCAAAGCCAATCTGGATCTAGCTTACATCCGTGCTCCCAGAGATGCCCAAGTCCTGAAAATTCACACGCATCCGGGGGAAAGGGTGGGAAACGACGGCATTGTCGAACTCGGACAAACTCGCGAGATGCTAGCTGTGGCGGAAATCTACGAAAGCGACGTGGACAAAGTACGCCTCGGACAAACCGCCAAAATTACTAGCGATGCTTTGACAGGCGAATTGCGGGGAACTGTCGAATATATTGGTTTGCAAGTGCAGCGGCAAAACATTGTTAACACCGATCCTTCTGCGAATATTGATGGTCGAATTGTGGAAGTAAAAGTGCGTTTGGATGCAGCTTCCAGCCAGAAAGTAGCGGGATTAACCAATTTGCAAGTCAAAGTGGCGATCGGGGAAATTAAGGATTAAGAATTTTTTAACCACAGAGAGCGCTGAGGACACAGAGGAAGAGAATAGAGAGATGAATCATTCTGACTTAATTATTAAAGATTAAGAATTGTTCCAACATCCGGCTGCTGTCTTCAATCCAAAATCCAAAATCTAAAATCTAAAATCATATGCTTGGACTCATCCAACCCTTACAACAATTAAGACGCAGAACTCGCCTCGGATGGCTGCAACTGAGTCACGACAAAGGGCGAATGGTCGTTGCAGTAGCAGGAATTGCCTTTGCTGACGTTTTGATGTTCATGCAGCTAGGCTTTCAAAATGCGCTTTACACCAGCAATACGCGGCTGCACCAAAGCTTGCAAACAGACTTAGTTTTGATTCACCCCCAAGCGCGAAATTTGATTAATTTGTCTTCCTTCCCCAGGCGCAGATTGTATCAAGCAATGAACGTACCGGGCGTGAAATCAGCCGAGCCGCTTTACGTGAAAATTGCTAACTGGAAAAATCCCGAAACTCGGCGCGAAACGTCGCTGATGGTGGTCGGTTTCAATCCGAACCACCCGGCGTTTGCGCTTCCAGAAGTCAACCAAAATTTGAGCGCGATTAAATTGCCGGATACTGTGTTGTTCGATCGAGCTTCGAGGGGAGATTACCAAGGGACGATCGCCCAAATCGCTGAAGGCAAAGCTGTTAAAGCTGAGGTAGAGCGACGCACGATTAACGTCAGCGGTTTATTCACAGTTGGAGCATCTTTTGCCGCTGACGGTATTTTGATGACTAGCGATCAAAATTACCTGCGCCTGTTTGCGAGACAAAACGCCGCGAGTGTCAATGCCGGATTAATTCAACTGCAACCCGGTGCTGACCCCGTGGAAGTTCAACAAGTTTTGAAAGCATATTTACCGCAGGATGTCAAGGTACTAACCAAACAAGAATTTATCGATTTTGAGAAAAACTATTGGGCTAAGAATACTGCGATCGGCTTTGTGTTTAATTTAGGCGTCGCGATGGGTTTTGTAGTTGGGGTGATTATTGTTTATCAAGTTCTCTCAACCGATGTCAGCGACCACATGGGAGAATACGCTACTTTCAAAGCGATGGGCTACCGCAATGTTTATTTACTGGGCATTGTTTTTGAAGAAGCTCTAATTCTTTCCGTCCTCGGTTTTTTGCCGGGAGTAGGAGTCTCTTTCGGACTCTACTCTTTAACTCGCAAAGCCACAAATTTACCTTTGTACATGACGCTGATTCGAGCGGTTGCAATATTAATTTTGAACGTGATTATGTGCACTATTTCGGGAGCAATTGCCACTCGCAAACTGCAAGCAGCCGATCCAGCAGATATGTTTTAAGGGAAAATGAAAAATAGAGAATGACGCTAAATTCTGGTTATAAACCTCTTTATAATACTCGGCGGTTGAAACCGCTACTACACAAACGAAGTCCGCCTCTGCGGACTAAAGAATAAAGGGGGTATTAAAGCCAGATTGTGTATAAACTCCTGACTACACACAGATTTTTTGTAATCATTCTCTTGTTTTTCCTCTGCATTCTCGGCGAAGAAAGCGGTTTATTCTTAAATCTCAAACCTCAAACCAAGAAGTTATGAATTCTACTACTCTCTACCCGACAACCAACGCCTTACAGATTCCTGCACCTATAATTTCCGCGCACCAACTAGACCACTACTTCGGTCAAGGTCAACTGCGAAAACAGGTACTTTTTGACATTAATCTCGACATTAATGCAGGTGAAATCGTGCTGATGACCGGGCCTTCCGGTTCTGGAAAAACAACGCTTTTGACTTTGATTGGCGGGCTGAGATCCGGTCAATCTGGAAGTCTCAAAATTCTCGGTCAAGAGATGTGCCATGCGAGTTCAGATAAATTGGTAAAGGCGCGGCGGAAAATTGGCTATATTTTTCAGGCGCACAACTTGCACCGCAGTTTGACGGCGCTGCAAAACGTGCAAATGGGTTTGGAAGTTCACGGGAATTTGTCGCGTTCCCAAATGCGCGATCGCTCTGCAAAAATGCTAGAGTTAGTAGGACTGGAACAGCGGATTAACTATTATCCCGATGATTTGTCGGGAGGACAGAAACAAAGAGTGGCGATCGCCCGCGCTTTGGTCAGTCAACCGCAAATTGTTTTAGCTGACGAACCAACAGCCGCCCTCGACAGCAAATCCGGTCGCGAAGTGGTGAATTTGATGCAGCAACTAGCCAAAGAACAGGGTTGTACTATTTTGTTAGTAACCCACGATAACCGAATTTTGGATATTGCCGATCGCATCCTTCACATGGAAGATGGAAAATTAGCATAAATAGTTATTAGTTAGTTGTTATTTGTTGGTTGTTATTTGTTGGTTCTAATAACAAATAACAAATAACCCATAACAATGAACTAATTGCTAACCACTAATCCTTGCCGGTAAATCCCCAAATTTTGCAGGTACATTGCTTCGAGTTTGGGCATCGACGATTCCACAGAACCGCCATAACGGCGAAAAGAAGGCCAGATGTAAGCGAGTTTTCTGACTGCTGACTCCAATCGACCCGCTTCTATATCTTCTAATGCACCTTTTTCTCGGATTAACTCTATAGCCATCAAATCTTGATTTTCTGGGCTGAAATCGCGGACGCCAAATTTTTTGGCAAATCTGTCCCAAGTTGTGCTCAGAAACTGATATCGCCCCGCTGCGTCGGAACAGAGTTTTTTGCCGTAGCGGCGGCCGCACCTCATTTCCCTGGGATGATCTTGAAAGCTGACAAATTTCGTGCCGGTGTACTGGGTGCGGTAGCCTTCGGGAGTAGCGGTGCCTTCGGCGGCGGCAATCGTGTCGAGAAAGGCTTTGACTCGACGTTCGGGCCCGATGCTATCGAGCCTGCTATCCTGTATGGGCTCTGGTGAATTCAGGGTTGCAGTTTCCAGTGCTCGATCGCGATCGATGTTATCCTCTCCTTTGTCTGGTGAATCGATCGCAGCAACTTCCGAGAGGCGTTTCGGGGTGCGCGAGCTTTCTGCCGAGACCGATTGCCCCCACAGTCTCGGGGTCATTCGAGCCAAAAAAAAGCACAAACAGATTAATAAAGTGCACGAAAGTTTAAAACGGAGGCGTTTGGACAGTTGCCTGCGCTGCAGCACGGGCCACCCGTGCAGAGGGAGGGCTGCGGGCAAGATTCCCGTTTGCTGGCCGAAGGCGAACAGCGATTTCAGCGCTAGCAAGGTTTGCTTGTAGAAACCGGGTGCAAGTTTCCGAGATCTCATTGCAGCAGCGAAAGTCTCGACATCAGTCAGAGTCACTTCTGCCAGCGGTTTTTCTACAAACAGCCGAAAACGGTTGGCAGCCTGCCAGCTAAAGCGCTTGCGGCGGGGGGATTTGCGCTCCACCCACAGGCGAATTAGCTCGATATCTGAAATGGGTTGCAGATGGCTTCCCAGATGTTCTGGCGCGTACAAGGGTACCTCCTGATATCACTTATAGTTGAAGGTTCCCAGTTAGAACGGATGAGTGAAACAGGGATCAAGGGAAACTGGCTTCAACCATACTAAGTGATACTACTAAGCGCTCACCGGGTCAAGCTCAAGGGCCGATTGTTCGAGCAGTTGAGTGTAAAGTTGACTGAGTTGGGAGGCGATACCGTCCCAACTGAAATAGGTTTCGACGCGCTTGCGGCCTGTGTGTCCGAGTTGCTGGCGCCATACTGAGTCAAGTAACAAGCGATCGATCGCATCGGCAAAGGCTGCTTCATTTTTCGGCGGGGCGAGCAAACCTGTTTGTTGCGGCACTACAGTATATTTGAGCCCTCCTACGTCGGAGGCGATTACGGGCGTGCCGCAGGCCATCGCTTCAATGGCAACTAAACCGAAGGGTTCGTAGTGGCTGGGAACGACGCACACATCGGCGGCGGCGTAGTAGCCGGGGAGAATGTCTGTGCTCAAGGCGCCGGGAAAACTGGTAATGTCGCTCAGCCCGAGTTCTTCAACGATGCTGCCGATACGATCGCGCTCTTTGCCATCGCTTTCCCCCGCACGCCAGCCGCCGCCAATTATGAGTTTTAAATCGGCTTTGGGCGCCGCCGACAGACTGACGGCGCGGACTAAGGTTTCGATGCCCTTGCGGGGGTTGAAACGGCCGACGTACAACACGACTTTGGTTTCGGGGGCTATTCCCAAGTGGCGGCGGGCGGTCGATCGGGCGATCGAGCCGAACCGTTCAATGTCGGTACCCCAGGGAATGATGTCAATATTTCCTTTTGAGGAAACCAGAGACCTCATGTGTTCTTTTTCTTGGGGACTGGTAGCCACCACGCGATCGGCTGTTTCCAAAACAGTTTTTTCTACTTGCAGCCTGGTTTTGGCAATCATCGGAATTGTCGAAACCGACTTGTATTTAACTGCTGCCAAAGAATGGTAAGTGTGAACTTGCTGCAGAGGTTGCGATTTTTTCAACTCCATTCCCACCCAAGAAGACAGCCAGTAATTCGTGTGAACTAAGGGATATTGAAAGCCTGATTCTAACTGAAACTTCTGAAATTCTTGAACAAAGATTGGTAAATATCCGTAGAGTTCGTCGCGGGTAATAAATTCTTGCGGTCCTGCTACTAGCCGAATTGTCCGGCAATTCGGACTGTGCTGTACAATTCTTGCTTGTTGGCGATCGGATGAGCGGGTGAACATATCAACTTGCCACCCCTGTTTTGCCAAAGCTTCGCCTACTTGACGCACGCAAACATTTTGCCCGCCCGCTTCTTCTTTGCCAATTTCCACAGCGGGATCGCCGTGTACGGATATGAGAGCGATACGTTTTTTAGTTAATGAAATTATTATTTTTTACCAAAAATTAAAAATAATTCCGGAGAAGATTGAAAGCGCAATTTGGGCTGATGCGCCGGGACTGGAATCTTCTAGCTAATTTGTATTAAAGTGAAAATGCGGGAGCGATAAATCATCCTTCAGGGATAAGTTGCACGGAAAAATTAACATACGACTTCCTTCTGCTGACAGAGACATGCAGCAGATCAAAATCTAGATAATCTAAATAGAAATGAACGAGGGTGAAGGAAAGTTCCCGTATTTATGTCGCTGTCAAACTCGCACCTCCCAGCCATCTCTAACTAGAGCCTGCTTTCAGCTTGCTGCTAGAGATGCGAGGTCAGCAGAAGGTAGAATTTTACCCCTCTGAATAAATAAGTAGGGCTTTAAAGAAAGCAGAAGTCGGTCGTCCCGAAGACAGAATGTTACAGGGGAATCGAAAAAAAAGCAAAGTTATTGCATTCAAAATTTTTCTTTCGTTCTGCCTTGCACCTTCTGCCTTTTTCTCTCTTCCTTCTTGCTTATTTTGTCAAACCAGGAATGCGAGTTTAACCTCAAATTTCCCGTTTGTCTAATGTTAAGAGTTCTTCCGATGTTTGCGTGCGGAGGATTCCCCGTTTTCGCTGTTTAGGATATTCTTTCGCGAACCTCGCATGAGAGATCCGTATCGGTTAGCCCAAACT
>Ga0164305_10000712_pt1 | contig 12940 bp, 9 predicted proteins | sample Whisoiple_237_MG_FD_110215 | JGI IMG/M metagenome (GOLD analysis project Ga0164305, IMG submission 110215) | Soil microbial communities amended with pyrogenic organic matter from upstate New York, USA - Whitman soil sample_237_MG | ecosystem: Environmental > Terrestrial > Soil > Agricultural... | reverse complement strand
GTACCTTGTAATCAGCGCAGCTGTTTTTGGTCTTGGGGTGTTGTTTACACGAAGCTTCCTGCGCCGCGACTCACTCTTCCTCGCGGCGTTCGCTTTCCCTGCTTACTGGGTTACCTGCGAATATCTCGCCGCGATGGCGTCGCCTCACAGCACATGGGGCAATCTCGCGTACACACAAATGGATTTTCTGCCGCTGATCCAGATCGCTTCGGTAACTGGACTTTGGGGAATCAGCTTCGTTGTGTTTTTGTTTGCCGGTACAGTTGCGGCACTCTTCAGCGGCGCAGGCAAACTGTGGCAGCGTCGTGCATTGGCAATCGCTGTCGGGTTTATGGTTTCCGCGGCGCTTCTGTTCGGGGAATGGCGATTGCAGTTCAATCCTTCAGCTAAATCTGTCACCGTAACGCTCATCGCCAGGGACGTGCCGATGAGCCTTTATCTCGGCTCTGACGAACAAGCCCGGAAATTGTTGCGTGAATATGCTGACGAAATTCGCCGTGTGACTCCGGCCGGAACGCAGGCTGTTGTTCTCCCGGAAAAAATCGGACGCGTCAGCGAGACCGCATTAGCTGAAATCGACGCGATGTTTTCTTCGGCAGCAACTGCCACCCATGCTGCGGTCGTCGTTGGCCTCGTTCGGCGAACGTCCTCCGGCTCCTTCAATTCGTCCCGCTTTTATTCGGCCGATGGCAAATTAGAAGCAAATTACGACAAGCACCATCTGATTCCGGGAGTCGAGCCGGAAAAACCGGGCGATAAACGAATTCTCTTGAATCAGTCATCCGGGCGGTGGGGACTTCAAATTTGCAAGGACATGGATTTTCCAAAGCTCAGCCGTGAATATGCCGCCGACGGCGCGAACTTGTTGCTGGTGCCTGCGTGGGATTTCAATTTCGATCGCTGGTTGCACTCGCGCATGGCCGTCCTGCGTGCGATCGAGAACGGTTTCGCCCTTGCGCGCTCGGCGCGCAATGGCCTCCTGACGGTGAGCGACAACCGCGGTCGCATTTCGGCAGAGACGGCCACCGTGCCCGATCGCTTTGTGTCGGTTACCGGAAAAGTCAACGTCGCACGCGAGGAGACGTTCTACACGCGAACCGGCGATTGGTTCGCCTGGCTTTGTGTCTCCGCGTTCATCGTGCTGGTCTCACGGACTATTGCGGCCGCGTGAGGGCCGTGATTGCATCGTTCGTCGAGTAGAAGCAATGAATTGCGCAGTTACGGGTCTGGGTTGCGGATTTGGTTAAACCGTCCGATTGAAAGAATGTGAAGCAATCCAGCGTCATTGTTCTGGCGATTCTCGCAACCGTGACCTGCAGTTGGGCGAATTTAGGAGACGGCGATGAAATAATTGAAGATGCTTATGGCTCAATACTCCAGCGGCGCTTGCGGGACGACGGGATGGTAACTGTCCTTTACCACAAGGACCGCTATCTGTACGAGGTAACCTTTGCTAATGGCCGAAGCGTTTCGGAAACGTACTACCATGTAAAGGGGACCGACCTTTCTGAAAAAGAAATCTCCAGATTTCTCAAGGCCAACGCGCGCGGCGCCACTTGGACGTCCGATAACGCGACGAAGGAACGACGCTTCAAACGCAGCGATGGCCAGGCTGATGCAACGTACGGAACTGTGAATGGGCGAACGGGTCTGACAGTGCGGGAACTTCGCGGGAAACCTTAGCGATTCGCCTCAATCGCAGCGCGTTTTGGCAAGAGCAACGCAGCAACAATTCCAATCAGCAAAAAACCGATGATTTGGGTGAACATGTAGCTGGCAGTGTAAACACAGGGGAAGCCGTACCAGTTCCAGTAAGAAACGTTGGTCGAAATAGCCGCCAGGATTCCGGCGACAAGCACGAAACCGACCCGCCCAGCAAAGCTCACAATGGGCGTTTGGGCTAAAAGGAACAGCACCAAAATCGCTTCGAGAAGTTCCTTGCCGAACTCGATGCCGAGCCATTTGCCAAGTGTGAACTGCCGGCCGGCCGCGTTATACATCAGAATGCCGGAGGGGTTCGCTGCCATTTTTTTACCCATGTGCTTCATCGCTTCATTCTTTTCCTCGCGAGTTGCGTTCTTCCCAATGCCAGGACCTGGAAAAACATACAGGCCATCCTGTTGACCGATATTGCTCTGCATCGTGCTGAGAACGGCCGACTCGTTTGGAATTTCGCGGATGCCGGCTTCCCCGAGAGGCAACGCCATATGGGCAATCGACGTCCACACAAACATGGCGATTCCACCCAGAATGCCGGCAAAAAGAATTTTCATTTGAAGCTTATTTCGCTCAACGAGGGACGCTCGGCAATATGTTGACAAACGGCTCTTGTTGGGATTGAATATTGCGCGTTAGTTTCCCTTTCTCGCTAGCCACTCTCTCGGCGAGGTGTTGTTTCGGAAATTCGCACGTTTCAATCAGCAATTGCACAAAATCCGCAGGTATGGCGGGACATAGTAAGTGGTCGAAGGTCAAACGGTTCAAGGGCGCGATCGACGCGAAACGCGGCAAGATCTTCAGCAAGTTATCGAAAGAAATTACCATCGCGGCAAAGAACGGCGGGGGCGATCCGGCTGCCAATCCGCGTCTGCGCAGCGCCATCCAGGCTGCGCGAGCCCAGAGCATGCCCGGCGATAACATCGAGCGCGCGATTAAACGCGGCACAGGCGAGGGGAAGGAGGGCGAACAATTGGACGAGATCGTGTATGAGGGTTATGCGCCGGGGGGTGTCGCGTTGATTGTCGAGGCTGCTACCGACAACAGGAACCGCACAGGGGCGGAGGTCCGCAGAATTTTCACGCAGAACAATGGCAACCTCGCCGCGAGCGGGAGCGTTTCATATATGTTTCATAAGAAGGGCTACATCACAGTCCCCCGATCCATTATTGATGAAGATCGGCTACTGGAGATCGCCTTGGAGGCGGGTGCGGAGGAGTTGACAACCGAGGAAGATCAGTATGTTATCCTCACTTCCCACGATCAGCTCTACGCCGTAGCTGAGGCGCTCAAGAAAGCAGGCGTCACTACCGATGGGCAAAAGTTTACCTTCATTCCCGATACTACAGTCGCGGTCGTTGACGAAGCCGTGGCGCGTCAGGTGCTTCGCTTGTGTGATGCGCTCGAAGAGGACGACGACGTGCAAAACGTCTATTCAAATCTAGATATTCCCGACGAATTACTGGCTCCCGCAGGGGCGGGACCGGCCTGAAAAACGATTGCTTCCACGACCTGTGTTAAGGCGCTGCCGACAGCGCACCCAATAATCTTAGACTTATGAACGAAGAAAACGAAGACCAGTCCGCCACAGGACCGACTCGCGGTGGCGAGCCTGTACCGACTGAGTCCACCAAGCCGGAGCAACACCAGCATCGCTCGCGCCGTCGGTTTCCGCGGAGACGTTACCGCGACCGGGGCGATCGGTTCAGGCAGGGTAATTCCGAAGAATCGCCGAATTCTTCTTCAACAAACGCTGAGGTCGCTAATCCGGATGTCGGTGTCGAGACCCTCGAGCGACCCGCGCCAGGAGGCCGGGAAACGGCCGAAGGGTCGGCCGAGAGTGGCGAGCAAGTCCAGGCTGAGCCGGAGTTCGGCGAAGGCATCATTGAAATTTCCGGCAAAGGCTTCGGGTTCCTGCGCGATCAAAAACGCAATTTTGTGCAAACGCCTCAGGACATTTTTGTCACTCCTGAAATTGTACGCCGCTTCGCTTTGCGCGACGGGATGTGGATTTACGGTGAGACGCGACGTGGCAGCCGTGGCCCGCAATTGGTCAAGCTACTCACGATCAATGGCGAGGAGCCTGCAAAGTATCAAGGCCTCCGTCCGTTTGAAGAACTAACCACGATCAATCCGAATAAAAAGATCAAACTCGAGACCGTGCCGGACCGCTATACGACGCGGATCATGGATTTGATGACGCCGCTGGGAATGGGCCAGCGCGGTCTGATCGTCGCGCCGCCGCGCACGGGTAAAACAACGCTCCTGCATCACATCGCCGAGGCGGTGGCCAAGAACCATCCGGAGATGGAATTGATCATTCTTCTTGTCGATGAACGCCCGGAAGAAGTGACCGATTTTCGTCGTTCACATCCCACAGCGCAGCTTATGGCCAGCTCGAATGACGCCGACATAAAAAGTCACACACGCATTTCGCAGTTGGCGATCGAACGTGCCAAGCGCCTTGTCGAAGCAGGAAAACATGTATTCATCCTGCTCGACTCCATCACGCGCACCGCTCGCGCGTTTAATAATGCCATGGGCGGCGGGGGTCGGACGATGAGTGGCGGTATCGATGCCCGTGCCATGGAAATTCCGCGAAAGATTTTCGCGGCCGCACGTAACACCGAGGAAGCAGGTTCTCTCACCATTGTCGCCACGGCGCTGATCGAGACCGGCAGCCGCATGGACGAACTGATCTTTCAGGAGTTCAAGGGCACCGGGAACATGGAAATGGTGCTCGACCGAAAAATCAGCGACCAGCGCATTTACCCGGCGATTGACATCTTTCTCTCCGGGACGCGTCGCGAAGAACTGCTGTTGCAACCGTGGGAATTAGAGAAAATCAATCTCATCCGGCGCGGTCTGGCTGGTCACAAACCAGAGGAAGCCATTCAGCGTCTGCTGATGTTCGTCAAAAAATTTCCGACGAACACTGAAATGCTTAAGGGCATCCCTGGCTAAGCATTCCGCCAGCCAACATCATAAAGATGCCGATTAAGACGCGCAGATTAAAGAAGCCAAATTTTGGAGCGGATCTCCTTTTCATAAAGAATGAGGCCGCTTTGTTTTCGTCCGGTTTTTGCTGTTCCCAGGGTTTTACCAAAGCCGCCGAAGGCTGACGAGCTTTTTTAGAATTCGTCCGGGCGCAAACGTCGCCTTGGGGGCGCACCAGACAGAGACGCGGCTACCGCCTGTTGCTCTCGACGTGACGTGCGTACAGCGCGTGGATCGCCTCGCGAGCATCGAGATAATCACGGCGAAACGCGTCAACACTTTCGTACCCGAGGCGGAGAACAAACTTCCGTTGTTCGGTGGGATCACTTGGCAGGCTTGAAACGCTTCGGTTGTCATACCGTCGCAGGACGAGTTCGCAGTTGCGGAGAAGCGCATACGCGTCCTTGAGTACCCGGACCTCCGAGTCGCCTAGTTTTGCGTGCTCGCACAGCCGATCGACCGCGCGCTCCCAATTCTGCTCCCAGACGTTTTCGCGCATCTGCAAAGCTTGAACGAGAAATTCGGCTTCTATGATCCCGCCGCGTCCCGTTTTCAGGTCGTGAAAATCGGACCCCGTTCCACGGTCGCGCCGAATTCGTTCCAGCATGTTGTCGATCCTTTCTATGAGATCGGCGGACTGGCCGGCGTGATGCCAAACACGTTTTGCAAGTGCCATGAATTCATTCTGCAGCGGTCCGCTGAGGGAACGCGCGCGGGTGAGCGCTTGGATCTCCCACGGCTGTGCGCGGTTCGCGTAATACCACTCGTAAGTCTCAAGGGAACAAACGAGCGGACCCTTTTCTCCCTCGGGGCGCAATCTTGCGTCCACGGGCCAGATGTTTCCCTCGGCAGTTCGCTGCGTCATGGCAGCAACGACATTCTGTGCGCCGCGCGCATCCTCGCCGAGGAATAAGACGTCCAGATCCGCGCCGTAGTTGAGGTCGCCTCCGCCAAATTTGCCAAGCGCGACAATGGTTAATTGCTCGTTCCCGAGCAGCCTTGCCGTGAAGACGAGACATGCCTCGGCCAAATCGGAAAGCTCCCCGAACGTTGTTGCCAGGCTGCCAAGTCCCAGTGCGTCGCGCAAGACGAGGCGCAGCAGTTGCCGCTGCCGATACGCACGCACGGGATCGAGATTAGTCGCGCTCGCGCCGAATGAGCCGAGGCGACGGAGATTTTCAGCCGTTGTTCGTGGTTCATCAAAGGCTGGGTCGCGCGTGATGTCTTCGAGAAGTTGCGGCCTGCGAATCAACAGCTCAGCCGCAAAGCGGCTCGCGTCGAATGTTTTCACCACTAGCTCGAGCAACTTCGGATTTGTAACAAGGAGCTCGAAGAGCAAACTGCGCAGCCCGTACGCTTCCACGAAGCGCACGAACTCATTGAGAGTTAGATCCGGGTCAGCAGCTTCCGCTAACCAATTCAGCAACGCAGGCCGTAGCTTGTGAAAGATCTGCCGAGTCCTGGGCGCCACGTGGAAATGGGTCGGGCCTTGTTCAAGGTTTCTTAGCGCTTTTTCTGCTCGTTGTGGTTCTTTGAAAAATTCGAGATTGGCCTTATCGGATTCCGCAGGCGTTTTGGAGATGATCCTCTCAAAAATTGGCCGGACTATCGTCATCCGGCCGTGAAGCGCCGCTGCAAAGTCGTCGGCTGAAGAGAAACGAAGGCTGCGCGCGAGACGCTGCAAAGCCTGCGGTTCGTCAGGAACCGTGTGGGTCTGCTGTTCTGCCTCGATCTGAAGGCGATGCTCGACGCGGCGGAGAAAGCGGTATGCATTATCCAACGCCAAAACTTCATCACGGGGAAGCAAGTCCAGTTCCCGCAGGGCGCGCAACGCTTTTAGCATGCTAGATTCTTGCAAAAAGGGATGCCGCGATCCATGGATCAGCTGAAGCGCCTGGACGACGAACTCGATGTCACGGATGCCTCCGCGCCCGAGTTTGACATCGCGTTCAAGCTTTTCCGTTCCAACAATGTCGCGCTCGATGCGGTGTTTGATGTGGGCAATCTCGTCCAGCAAATCCGGTGTCGTGATCTTGGGATAAATGAAAGGCTGATGTTGCCGCAGAAAATCGTAAGCCAGCTCACGGCTGCCGGCGATTTCCCGTGCCTTAATCAGCGCAAGCCGTTCCCAGGTTTCGCCAAATCCGCTGTAATAATTCTCCATGCTTTCAAGCGAACGCGCCAGCGGGCCGGATGAGCCTTCCGGGCGTAGCCGCAGATCGATGCGAAAGAGTGAACCGGCCGGATGCGGCGTCGAAAATGTTTCGAGGATTCTTTTCCCTAACCGGTTAAAGAACTCGTGAAAGGAAATGTGCGGCGTGAGCTGTCCTTCCTCGCTATAAAGAAAAAGAAGATCAACATCTGAACTGTGATTTAGCTCGCCGCCGCCAAGTTTTCCGAGGCCAAGAATGACAAACTCCCCCGAGGGTGAACCATGGCGTTTCCGCAATTCGGTGTTCCAATGCTCGAACACGCGGCGAATGCAAATCTCCGCGATTTGTGAAAGCTCGCCCGTCGTCTCTTCCAGGGGCGCTACGTTTGCAAGTTCACGAAGCGCAACTCGCGTCATTTCGCGGCCTTTCCAGAACCGGAGCGCCGCAAAATTTTGCTTTGCGATGGGATCGTCCGCTGCCACAGCATGCAGGTCGCCATACATTTCCGCGTACCCGCGAGGCGCGAGGCATACTTCAGGTTGATGCAGCCATAGCAGTGTTTCAGGATTCTGCGTCAATCTCGTCGCGCAGATGCTCGAAACTGCCAGAAGATGCAGCAGGGCCGGTTCGCCCAGCGGGAATTGTTCGATAACGCTGACGAGCGGCAGCGCGTTTGCGGGGCTGCCCACCGTAGCCTCGGCGCAGGCGGGCCATTGCTCGCTCAGCTGAAGTAAAGTCGTCTCGACTTGCGAAGGGTTCAGCGATGCCGCGGCTTTCTCCCGAATCCAACTATTCCCATCGTCCATCGCACAAAACATCACGCGGTTTTTGCGCAAAGACCAATTAGCGTGCCCCAGTCGGCTATGATGCCGGGAGCGGTGCCAAGACCCGCAGCAGTTTCTTCTGGATCTGGAAATCAACCGGGCAGTTGCCGGCCAGCTCGCCATCGAGCTCGAGAGGAACGTCCTGCTCGCTCGCTACGTGCAGACTTTCCGTCTGAAAATATTCAACTTCAGGAACGCGGATCTCGGAGCTGAAAACAACGTCCTGGAGATACTTGATGATTTCGAGATAGCCGAGCCGTTTGAACACGACCACATCAAACAATCCATCATCCATAACGGCCTGCTTGAAGAATGGAAAAGGACCTCCATACAAGCGCCCGTTTCCAATGAGAACGAATGATCCTTCGCGCACAGAAGAGTTTTCCGACTCAATAAAGAGCTTGGGTGGTTGCCGCGCCGCGATCTGCGCTGCGGATATGAGATAGCTTAGCGGGCCGAAACTGCGCTTTAACGCGAGGCTGGTTTCCTTGACTACTTGTGCGTCGAGGCCGACCCCACCCAGCTGCACGAAGTATTTCCCGTTCGCGCTCGGCAGATCAATCAGACGCACGTTCTCACCGTTGATGATGTCCCAGCAAAGTTTCAGATTGTACAACGGCAGCCCAAGCTCCATGGCGAAGACGTTTACTGTGCCAAAGGGCAAAAGCCCTAACGCGGCATTGCTGCCGGCGATTCCGTTTGCCACCTGATTCACGGTGCCATCGCCGCCGGCTGCAACGATTCGCGCAAAGCCGTCTCTAACAGCGCGCTGTGCCAGCGCTTCCGCTTCGCCCGGATGCGACGTAACACGGATCGGGCAACCGCGCGTAATTGATTCGACCCGTTCTTGCCAAGCCCGGAGCGTTTCGGGATTGCCTGCTGTTGGATTGAGAATGATGACTATATCGGTCATACCGAAAAATCGATTAGGATCATTTACTCATCTCATAATGGTGCTGTCATGTTGAGCGAAGCGAAACATCTCTGATGTCAGTGAGCAATGAGACTTCAGAAAGTGATTTGCGGTTCCTCGCTTCGCTTGGAATGACAATTAGGGCTTTGGTCTTTTCTTCAAACTGTGGCTGCGTAACGTCTTATAGTGCGAAAATTGCGCCGGATTACGATAATTGCTTTCGCAGCGGTGATTGGGCTCGGCGCCGTTCTCTTGCTCGGCGTGAACCTGTATGTGCAATCGCAAGGCGCACAAGCAAAGATTCAACAGGAACTGAGCCGGCGCCTCGGCACGCCGCTCGAAATTCGCAGCATGAGCGTGACTCCGTGGGGAGGACTTCAACTCAGCGGCATTACAATCCCGCAAGTCTCCTCAGCGGGCCCGAGACATTTCCTCGAAGCAAAAACATTCCAGCTTCGCGTTCGTTTTTTTTCACTTTTCTCTCGAAGGCTGGTGATCAAAGAAGTCTCACTCATCAAACCCAATGTCGTCTGGCCGCAAGACGCGGAAGGAAAGTGGAGATTACCGGGTTCACGACAGGTGGAGTCCCCTGGAATTCCTCTGAAACACGAGGCAAGCATTCCGCCTGCGCAAGCAGAAAGCGAATCCGTCCAGAAGCAGACTTTGCCTGCGGAAATTGCCACCCCAACGAATTCTTCCTCTCTGGCTCAGGTAACTGGCGACAATAGAACACCGAGAGAGCAAGCGCAGACCTCGCCCGCGAACATTGCCACCTCAACGAATCTTTCCTCTCTGGCTCAGGTAACTGGCGACAATAGAACACCGAGAGAGCAAGCGAGACTGGCTGTGGCTCCGGAAGTTCGACGGGTTAGCATCAAGGATGGCAATTTCACTTTTCTCGATCAAGCGGGTGGGTTGCTCGCGAGCTTTAAGGGCGTGAACTTTCGTACCAGCATCCGCAGCGCGTCAGCGCTTCGTGGCGACACAAAGATGGCAAAAATCTCCTTGCGCGATCGTTTTTTCCTGGAACAACTGCGTTCGCCGCTTCGGTACGAGCCCGATGTACTGGAGCTTTCCAAAATTTCGGCGCACGTCGCAAACGGCGAAATCAACGGCTATTTTGCGATGCAACCGGAGGCCGAGGATTCGCCATTCACTACGAGCGTAAAATTTCACAATGTGCTCGCCGATCAGATTGTGGAAAACGCCGGTGGTCCCAGGGGAATGGTAAAGGGCGAATTCGAGGGTAGCTTTCAGGCTTCCGGCAAAACTGCCGATCCGGATGCGCTCGCTGGCAGGGGCGAAATATTCCTGCGTGATGGGCGGGTTCAACAGTATAGCTTGCTTGTGTTGCTCGGGCAGATTCTCCAGATCGAAGAGCTACAGGAGCTTCATCTGGAGCAAGCCGAAGCAAGATATCATTTGAGCCCGGGATTGGTCAGGATTGACGAGCTGATTCTGCGTTCGCCTAATATTCGCCTGACCGCGTCCGGCACAGTCGCTTATGACGGCAAGTTGAACCTCGATTCGCAGCTCGCAATTAACGACAGAATTCGTGGGCAGCTTTTCAAAGCAATTCGCCAGAATTTTCAACCCATCAACGAACCGGGTTATTCTGCAATCGATTTTCAAGTAGGCGGCACGATCGATCGACCCAGCACAAATTTGATGAACCGGCTCGTCGGCCGCGATCTTAGCGGCATGCTCAACAGCCTGTTTGGCGGAAAAAAGGATCGGTCAAAAAAGAAAAAGAAACAGATCGAACCGGCGACGCATGCAACGCCTGATGCGGGCAGCGCGATGCCCGCGTTGCCATCACCTTCTGCGTCGCTTGGGGAAGCGCTGCTTCAAGCGACTGTAACGCCAACCCCACTCGTGTCGCCATGAGGGTCATCGCCGGCAGCGCCGGCGGCATCCGCCTGGCAGTTCCCGAGGACGATGTGCGACCGACAATGGACCGCGTTAAGGCTGCCATCTTTTCCAGTCTGGGCGATGCGGTAATCGGCGCGCGCGTCCTCGATCTTTTCGCCGGAAGCGGCGCCCTCGGAATTGAAGCGCTCAGCCGCGGTGCGTCTTTAGCCGTGTTTATTGAGCAGGACCGGCAATCTGCCGAGACCATCAAGATCAATCTCGGCAAGACAAAATTAACCGGGCGTGTTCGCGGGCAGGACGTTTTCGATTTTCTGCAGCAGGCCTCCACGCCAGAAACATTTCAAATAATTTTTGCCGACCCCCCGTATCAGAAGACAAAGCGCGGCGAGCGCTACACTGAAAAGCTTCTGTTGGATCAAGTGCTGCCGCAACTGCTGGACGTTGAAGGCGTCTTCGTTCTGGAGAAAGACCCCTCCGAGCGTATTCCTGTTACAAAGTTCTGGAATATAATGCGGGCGCGAAAATACGGTGCGACCGAGGTGCTCTTTCTTTCCGCAATCCGCAATTCGCAACCTTCAATCCGGTGATCCGCTTTTTCTACAATCTACTTTGGCCAATTGGGCTTTTGTTCTTTTTGCCGGGCTATTTCATCAAAATGCTCCGGCGCGGCGGCTACCGGGAAAAGTTCGGACAACGCCTGGGAATTTACGACCGCGAGCTGCGCATTGGCCTGTCGAAACAAAGAACGACGTGGATGCACGCAGTCAGTGTAGGCGAAGTAAATGTTGCATTGAGACTAGCCAACGCGTTGCGCAAGCTCGAGCCCGACTTGCAATGCGTCCTGACCACGACCACCACAACCGGATTCGCGCTCGCGAAACACAATGCGCCGGCATGGATCGAAATTATGTACACACCGCTGGATTACTGGCCGATCATGCGCCGCGCTTTTACCGTCATCCGTCCAGCGCGGATCGTTCTCGTTGAAGCGGAGGTTTGGCCCAATCTCGCCGCCGAAGCGCACACATGCCGCATTCCACTTGCGCTGGTTAACGCGCGATTGTCCCCACGGTCCGAGCAACGATATCGGCAGTTCCGATTCTTTGTCGCGCCGACGTTCCGGCTTCTCGATTTGGTCTGCGTGCAAGAACTCCAGGATACCGATCGATGGGCAGCTCTTGGTGTAGACCCCGACAGAATCAAGTGGACCGGCAGCATCAAGTACGATCCTGATGTTCATCTAGAAAACCATGCCATGGCCGCCTCGGTTCGGGACGCGTTATCCGTTCCGCCTCCAGACGGTGCCGTACTGTTCGGCGGCAGCACGCACCGCGGTGAAGAGGAAATTCTGGCGGGGATTTTTCTACGGTTGCGCCGGCAATTTCCGTCGTTGCGGCTGTTCATTGCGCCCCGGCACGTGGAACGGTTGCCCGAAATCCGTGCGCAACTGGATGCATCAGGGTTGCGCGTGGCCCTCGCCAGTGAAGCGCGCTCCGGCCGCGAAGGCAACGACCCGGATTGCTTGGTTCTCGATACAACCGGCGAACTTCAGCGCTGGTACGATATTGCCACGGTTGTCTTCATGGGGAAAAGCCTCACCGCCCATGGCGGACAAAATCCAGTCGAACCGATTTTGGCGGGCAAACCGGTCGTATTTGGCCCGCACATGGAAAACTTCGCGACGCTTGCCGAAGCTCTTGTGTCAGAAAAGGGCGCTATCCAGGTCCGCGACAGCGATTCGCTCGAACGAGCAATCGTCGAGCTTCTGCTCGACAGCGAAGTGCGGCAGCGGCTTGTCCGAAATGCGCATGAGGTTTTGGCCACGCATCAAGGCGCAACCGCGCGCGCAGCAGCGCTGGTTCACGACCTCAAACCGGCTCTGTAGCCACGGCGCTGCGCGCCATTAGGCGTATTGGCTTCAGATTTTTAAACAACTTCGGCAATTTACCTTGCGTGAGAGAACGGCAATTCGGATATTGCCCGTCCCGCGGAGAGCGTAATGACCCTATCGTCTAGAGGCCCAGGACACCGCCCTTTCACGGCGGTAACACGGGTTCGAATCCCGTTAGGGTCGCGTCGTTATTTCATAGGTAAACTCAGCTTTCTTTGAACTGTGACTATGGAAGTGCTCGCTCGGTGATTATCTGTCCGGCGGTGGCAAGTCCTCGACAGATTCCCATTCAAGCCGAAGCGGGATGAATCATCCGAGTGAACTCGGGTCGCGAACCGCCCCGGAACATCTCTGCTTGCCGGGAGAAGAGTCGGCTGTAAATCGAAAGTCGGAGTGAAAACCGGAGGCGCAAAGTGCAATTCCTTTTCGGTAATCGATGGCCAATAATGCGCAACGCAGTGAAAACGGACACAAAAACTCTATTTTGACTTAGAAAGCCGTTGCTAACGCTCGTGATTCATCTGATGAAAAGCTGACCGCGTTTCTGGAAATTAAATTGGTGGTCGAAGGGATC
>Ga0164305_10000710_pt1 | contig 12967 bp, 13 predicted proteins | sample Whisoiple_237_MG_FD_110215 | JGI IMG/M metagenome (GOLD analysis project Ga0164305, IMG submission 110215) | Soil microbial communities amended with pyrogenic organic matter from upstate New York, USA - Whitman soil sample_237_MG | ecosystem: Environmental > Terrestrial > Soil > Agricultural... | reverse complement strand
TAGGCGCGCACGAAGCGCTGCACGGTATCCATGTGGTCCTTGATGTAGGATTTCTTCGCAGCGATGCCGACGAACGGAAACTCCAAGCCCATCTTGGCAATGTCGGCGATTTCTTTAAAGCCCAGCTTCTTCGCGGCTTCGGTAAACGGATCGGCGAGGGAGCCGGCGGCGACGCGGCCGGACTGCATGCCGCCGAGAATATTCGCGTACTCTTCCAATTGAATCAGCGCCACGTCTTTTTCCGGTTGCAAGCCGGCCTTTTGAATCGCGAAGCGCGCCGAGATGTCGGTGTTGGAACCATAGCGCGTCACACCGATCGACTTCCCCTTGAGTTCTTCCATCTTGGACACATTCCCCATGATAACGATCGGAGTGGTATTGAGCGCGACGGCGACAAATGTCACATCCATACCCGCCACGCCGGCGGAAAGCATCGCCGGTCCGCCCATCTGCGACATCTGGATCTCGCCGGACACGAGGGTTTGGGCCATAGTTGAACCGCTGCGGATGAAGGCAACCTCGACGCGCAGACCATTTTTCTCAAAAAGGCCCGCGTCGCGCGCGATCCATAGAACTGCATGGGGACCCGACGTCGCGGCGTAACCGGACATCACTCGCGCGGGCGTCTGCGCGAACGAATTGCCGCTCGCGAAGACAAATATGGCAAGGCTCGAAAAGAGTCGCAGCATGTTGCCTCCTCAAACTTGATTCAACGATTGTTCGGCAGTATAGGAGTATGCTGGAACGTAGGTCAACCGCACTCCCGCAGCGATTCAAAAGGTCATGTATGAAAAATTTCCACTCGGTTCTCGTGTTCACGGCGATTCTGTTTTTCAGTACGGTTGCTCCATCTCGATCTGCCGAAATTAATGTTGTCTGGACCAGCGAAGTCGGACAATTTGCACCGCTTTGGATCACCAAAGAAGCGAAGCTCTTTGAAAAGTACGGTAACACTGTTCAATTGATTTTTATTCAAGGCGCTTCTTCTGCCGCCGCTGCGCTTTCTTCCGGCGATGCCCAGGTCGGGATGTTTTCGCCGCAGGTCGTGATCTCGACCCCCGCCCTTGATCTGGTCATGTTCGGCCGCCTCGGCAACTCCATGGACAACCGCATTTTTGCCAGAAAAGGCATTAAGAGCATCAAGGAAGTCAAACGCGTTGCCATCAGCCGCTTTGGCAGCAACGCCGATTTTGCCGCCCGTTTTCTTCTCCAACGCGAGGGCCTGAAACCCGACATCGACGTCGCGCTGCTTCAAGTCGGCAATCAATCGAACCGCATTGTCGCTGTCGAAACCAACAACGCGGACGCCGCGATGCTTACACCCCCGATGACGTTACAGGCGCGCAAGCTCGGCTTGACACTGCTCATCGACGCATCGAAGCTGAACATCCCGTATTCCAGCCTGATGTTCGTCGCGCGCAGGCCGTACTTGACCAAAAATCGGGCTGATCTAGTCAACTTTACCAAAGCGATGATCGAAGGAGTGGCCTACTATAAGGCGAATAAGGAATTCAGTTTCAAAGTTTTGGCCAAGTATATGAAAGTCCAGGACCGTGAAGTGCTGGAGGAGAATTTTCGCGAATACGATTTTCCGCTGAAACCCTATCCGGCGCGCGAATATTATGAATTACCGATCCAGGAAGTCGGCAAAAAAGATCCCAAAGTACTCAAGGAAAATCCCGAGCGCTACGCCGACATGAGCCTGGTCAAGGAGATCGAGAGCAGCGGCTTCATCGACAAAGTCATGCAGGAATATAGAGTGAAATGATCTCCGTCAAGAGCGGAGATCTTTCATCCTGACCAAAGCGACGGGTCTGATTCCTGAGTAAGCGAAGTATCTTTAGGAACGAGTCGAGCGATCAGCTAAACTCAAACGGATTAGCCAGGAGAAGAACCATGGCCACTGCACGCGGAGCAACTTTGCTCGGTCCGGACAAACTAGAAATTCGTGAATATCCGATCCCCGACATTCCACCCGATGGCGGATTATTAAAGGTCGAAATGGGTGGCGTTTGTGGGACGGACGTCAAGTATCTCCATGGCAAATTGCAAGTTCCCTACCCGATCATTCTCGGTCACGAAATCTTGGCGCGCGTTGAAAAGCTTGGGCGCAATGCTGCCCAGATTCACAAAGTTAAAGAAGGCGACCGAGTCATTCTCAAAGGCGCGTTGGGCTGTGGCCGCTGCGCCGACTGCCGGCGCAATAACCAGCGCTTCTGTCGGCAGCGGACCAATTACGGCGGACGCACCAAATGCGACCAGCCGCCGCACCTGTTCGGCGGATTCGCTGATTATGTTTATCTTGCTCCGGACGTGCTCGCGACCAAGGTGAGCGACGCGCTTCCCGCCGAAGCGGCAGCTCTCATCGGTTCAGTGATGGCGAACGGCTTTCAATGGGCGATTCGCCGCGGCGGCGTAAAAATGGGCGATTACGTTTTGATTCAGGGTCCCGGACAGCAGGGCCTCTCGTGTACATTTGCTTCGAAGCACGCCGGCGCGGCCAAAATTTTTGTCACCGGCATCGGTCGCGATCGGCCCCGGCTCGAGCTCGCTGAGAAATTTGGCGCAACGCGGACTATCAATGTCGAAGAAGAAGACGTGGTGGAGGTGGTGCGGAAAGAAACCAACGGCGAGATGTGCGATGTGGTGGTCGATGTCTCCGGCAATCCCAACGCGATTTTGAAATCCGTTGACTGCCTGCACCGGCAATCGACGATGGTGCTCGGCGGATTGACCGGCGATACCACCGTGACGCCGATGTTGATGGATAAACTCGTTTGGAACGAGATCAAGCTGCAGGGCTGTTTCACTGCGGACAACGATGCGACCGAAGCGGCACTGCGGATCATCGAGGAAACGAAATTCCCCGTCCAGCAAATGGTGAGTCACGTATTTCCGCTTGCCCAGATCGAGAATTGTATTCGCGCCATCGGCGGCGAAGTGCCCGGAACCTTCCCGACCAAAGCTCTCATCAATCCGTCGTTGGGCTGAAATATGTTGACCGGCCGGTAGGGGCGATTCATGAATGGCCCCTACAATTTTTTCATCTCAAATGATTGACGGTCTCAAAGATAAGGTCGTCATCGTCACCGGCGGTGCCCACGGCATCGGCAAGTCTTACTGTCGCGGCTTTAGCGATGCCGGCGCGTCTGTGCTGATTGCGGACATTGATTTTGCCGCAGCGGAAAAACTCGCCGCTGATATCGACAACCAAAAAAACGGCCAGGCGCTTGCGGTTCACACGGATGTTTCGAACGAGACCGCGACCAAAAATATGGCCGAACGGGCGCTCGAACGCTTCGGCCGCATCGACGTACTGATCAACAACGCCGCGGTTTTCTCGGTCGTGCCGATGAACCGTGGCAGAATCGAAACGATCGACCCGGAAGAATGGGATCGCCTAATGGCGGTTAACCTGCGCGGCCTCTTTTTCTGTTGCCGTGCGGTGCTCCCGACCATGCGCAGGCAAAAATCCGGTAAGATCGTCAACATCGCCTCGGGGACGGTGTTCGCCGGCGCGCCGGGGAGAATTCACTACGTGACTTCCAAAGCCGCAACCATCGGCTTTACACGGACGCTCGCCCGCGAGGTCGGCGATGATAACATTACGGTTAACTGCCTCGCCCCCGGCAACACGCTGTCGGAAGAAAATCCGACCGACCAAATGATCAAGTTTCGTGAATCATCCGTCGCCTTGAGATCTATAAAACGCATTCAACTTCCCCAAGACGTTGTCGGCGCAATGCTGTTCCTCGCCTCACCGCTGAGCGATTTTATCACGGGTCAAACGGTAAACGTCGACGGTGGAATATCCTTTTTGTGAGCTGAGTGACGGAGTACCGCAGTGATTGCTAAATTCCGCAACGATTTCTGAACCTCTCCAATTTCACGCAAGGAGCTTTGCCATGAACGTTTCCTATCCAATCATCGATGCCGACGGCCACGTTTTGGAAAAAGACCGCGAGCTGCACGACTATTTGGGCGGCAGATACTCCAGCGCGCCCCGCTTCGAAACCTATTCTTATTTCCCGTCACTCGATGGCTGGAATCGTGGTACCGGCGTGCCGGGCAAAGACCCTGAGACACCCGCACCACGCTGGTTGCAGTTTCTTGATGAGCTCGGCGTGCATACAACGGTACTCTACCCAACCGGGGGCTTGGGGCTCGGCTTGGTGCAAAATCCGGAATGGGCCTGCGTTCTCGCCCGCGCTTACAACTCCTGGCTTGCCGAGCGCTTCTCTCAGGTCAGCCCGCGCCTGAAAGGCGTTGCGTTGTTGCCAGTGCACGAGCCGCTCGAAGCGGCGAAGGAACTCGAGCGGGCGAAAAAATTGGGGCTTGTCGCCGGATTACTGCCCGCGGTCACTTGGTTGCAGAAGGGCTATGGACACACGGATTTCGATCCGATTTACGAAGCGGCCGAACGGCTCGATATGCCGCTCACGATTCACGGCGCGCCCAGCCGCGGTATGGGCTTTGATTTTTTCAACAAGTTTCTCCACGTTCACACGCTCGAACATCCATTTGCGATCCTGATTCAATTCACGCACATGGTCTTTGAAGGCGTCTTCGTGCGCTTCCCGAAGTTGCGGGTCGCATTTCTTGAAGCCGGCTCCGGTTGGCTTCCCTACATGATGGATCGCATGGATGAGGAAATGGAAAAGCCCTATCGTGTTCAGGCACCATTGCTCAAGCAAAAACCGAGCGAGCTGATTCGCGATGGGCAAATCTGGACGACCTGCGAAGTCGAAGAAAAAGCGCTACCCCAGGTGCTCAAGCAATTCAACCCGAAATGTCTGATGTGGCCGTCGGACTATCCGCACGAGCGGCTGCCGGACATGTTCAAGCGCGACCTACCGGAATTTCTCGAGCGCGACGATTTAGGCGATGAATCGAAGAAAGCGATTCTGCACGACAACCCTATTGATTTTTACCGATTGAAAATCTAACGAAGCACGAATTTCGAAATCCGAAATTCGAAAGAATTCAAATGATCCAAAAAAGGCAAAACTCCAAACGGCTTGCTTCGGATCCGGTGTTTTGGAGTTCCTGAATTGAGATTTATTTGTTTCTAAGTTTGTTTCGGATTTAGATATTCGGATTTCGAATTTCTTTCTCAGGGAGGCACACTATGCGACTCAAAGACAAAGTGGCAATTGTGACCGGAGGCGGCGTCGGCATCGGCAAGGCGTACGCTCATGGCTTGGCAAAAGAAGGAGCGAAAGTCGTTGTTGCAGATATTCAAGACGGTGAAGCCAAAAAAGTCGCCGCCGACATCAAATCCGCCGGCGGCGATGCGTTGTCGGTCTATGTCGATGTGACCTCGATGGAGAAAACCCAAGCAATGGCGCAAGCCGCGCTTTCAGCCTACGGCCGCATCGATATTTTGGTCAATAACGCCGGACTCTATTCAGCCCTCAAAAAGAAAAACTTTATGGAGATCGATGGCGATGAATGGGACCGCGTGATGGCGGTGAATGTAAAAGGCTTATGGCACTGCGTCAAAGCAGTTTACCCAGCGATGAAACGGCAAGGGAAAGGCAAGATCATCAATATTTCGTCCGGAACCGTGCTCGGCGGCTCGCCTTATTTTCTCCACTATGTCTCATCGAAAGGCGCGGTGATCGGATTCACGCGAGCCTTAGCGCGCGAAGTGGGCGACGATAATATTTGCGTCAATTCCATTATGCCCGGCTTGACCATTTCCAGCGCCAATCAGGAAGGCGTCATGACGGCCGAGCAATTGGCGGATCGAAGGAAGCGGCGCGCCTTTCACCGTGATCAATATCCGGCGGATCTGGTCGGGACGGTTATTTTTCTCGCATCGGATGACAGCGATTTCATGACCGGTCAGTCGATCAGCGTCGATGGGGGCATGAACATGCACTGATCCATGAAGCGCTTAGTGGAAAACCAAACTGGTAAAGGTAACAGCAGAACCGGTCTCGGGAGTGAAAGCCTGGCTGTATTTGAGTTGAGTGCCGCGCCTGCCGTCGAGAAGATGAATCAATGAATAGAGCGGCGAGAATCCGCAGATCCGGCGGCGATCCTGATCCTTGGCAATCTCGTGAAAAAATCCCGGCGCATCGAGAGCCATGAGTCGCTCGACCAACAACAGGTCTTCGCTCTCTACCCATTTAAGAAAGTCTTCCGTGATGGGCTGGCGATCGCCGAATTGCCTGCCCACGTGCGCGAGATCGACCCCTGCAACCAAGCAGAGTTCCCGCCGGTCCTTACGAACCAGCTCGCGCAGTCCATCCAAGAACTTTCCCACCATCGGGGTCTTCTCCGGCAGCGTCTGCTCGAGCACTGCGGAATGAAATGACGAGACCAAAATCGGCACGATCTTGAACGGTCGTTCTGGCTCGCCTCTCAGAGCCGCACGCTGTTGCGCGACATATTTGAGAAACAAAACCTGGAATTCCAACGAGTGCTCGCCGCGGTGTAAATACTCGTCGACGAAAAAATCGTCGGCGCACTTCGTCTGCAATTGCTGCACAAACTCCCGGTCGGTCTCGACCGTGCCGAGCGGCGTTTCGAAATCTTTGAAGGTCAGAATATACGGCATCTGACCGCTGCAGTGCGACGTGCCGAGCAGGATGTAGAGATCGGCGCCATCGCTTTCCAGCAGCGCCTTGTACGCCCACGCGTACGCCGGGCCGCCCCGCTGAAAATCGATGTGCGGCGCGACGATGGCGGTCGGTCGTTGCACCGAATTGCGTGGAATGGACAAACCCGGCCCCCCGGACGCAGCAAAATATCCCTCGAGCTGCTTTTTCAGCTCGGTCGGAGCAGTCTTGTAAACGCCGCCTACATGGGCCGCCGCACGCGTACTCTGCCGGCGGAATTCCAGCACTGCGGCATTTTGATGCCGACGAAACCTAGGGCTATCAAGATAGTAATGTTCATCGAGCATGGCGACAAAATTCGCCAGCTCGTCGCTCATCAAGAGCGACCCGAACTGTTTGCTGTAAGCTTCTTGAATATCGGTGACGGAGTGATGCCCGTCGAACTGCGCAAGCACAAAATACCCCACCGGTGAGATTCCTAACGGCGTGGCAAAATTCGCCGGATCCTTGAGGTAAATCAGTGTCTTCCCGTCCTGCTGCTGAACGGGAAATGCCTCCACGGGCCGCAGCCTGGGTTTGTCAAGCATTCGGAGAGCGGCGTTTACTGGACGCGCAGTATGACAGTTACAACAATGGGGTGGTGCAAACTTAGACGATCCCGAGCCGCTGCTTCGCCTCCTCGTTGATCATACTCGGGTTCCATGGTGGATCCCAGACGAGATCGACGGTCGCGTCCTCAACGCCTTCCAGCGTCATAATCCGTTGCTTTACGTCTGCCGCGATCATCGTTCCCATACCGCAGCCGGGTGCCGTAAGCGTCATTTTCACCGCGACTTTCCCGCCGTCGATCTCGACATCATAGACCAGACCGAGATCGACAATGTTCACCGGAATTTCCGGATCGTAACACTCCTGCAAAGCTTCGTAGACCTGTTCTTTGGTAATCATCGTTTATGCTCCTGGTGAAACTCCTAGCTCGATACGATTTTCAATCCTTGAACTCTCTTCGCCCGTTCAGAGGCGATCGATAGTTGACCGGCAAGCTTCGCCGCAATCGAAAGGAAACTGCGACTGACTTCGCTGGTCGGATCCTGAATTAGGCTTGGCACTCCTTTGTCGCCGCCTTCGCGCAAGGATGGCGTGATCGGAATCTCCCCCAAGTAGGGAATATTGAATCGCTCAGCCGCTCGCTGCGCGCCGCCGCGCGAGAAGATTTCATGTTTTTTACCGCAACCATCGCAGACGAAGTAGCTCATGTTCTCGACGAGACCGACGATGGGGATCATAACTTTATCGAACATCGACTTCGCGCGTATCACATCCGCGAGCGCGACTTCTTGCGGTGTCGCGACCAGGAGCGCGCCGCTGACTTTGAGCTGCTGCGAAAACGTGATCTGCACATCGCCAGTGCCGGGCGGCATGTCAACGACCAGATAATCCAAGTCTCCCCAATGCACATCGGCCATCAACTGATGCAGCGCCTTGCCGAGCATCGGCCCACGCCAGATCACGGCTTGCTCGGCATCAAGAAAAAACCCGATCGACATCACCGGCACACCATGCGCCAGCGCTGGCTCGATTTTTCGAACGCCGTTGACGTCAATCTGCCTGGGCTCGCCGCGCACACCCATAATGATCGGCACCGACGGACCGTAAATATCCGCATCGAGCAATCCCGCCGCGGCGCCGTGCATCTTCAAAGCTACAGCCAAGTTGGCTGCCACCGTCGATTTGCCCACGCCGCCTTTACCCGCCGCAACCAAAACCACGTTCTTCACCGTCGGCAATAAATCGGTTTGACCGCTGCCCGCCTTACTGCCACGCACCTGAGCGCCGAAGTTGATTTGCACTGCGTTGATTCCGGCGATTTGACTCAGCGCTTTCTTGCAATCAGCGTCGATCGTTTCACGCAGCGGACAGGCAGGTGTGGTAAGCTCCACGGTGAAACTGACCTGACCGTCGTTTACGGCCAAGTTTTTAACCATACCGAGGCTGACAATATCGCGATGCAACTCGGGATCTTCTACTTGGCGCAGTGCTTCAAAGACGCGTTCTTCACTCACTCGTTCCACAAAAAGTTTCCTCTAAAAAACTTTAGACTTATAAGGTCTATGATGTCAACAGCGCTGGTTCGTGCTGTTAACCTCGTACGCGATCGAGCGTCTAAAGGGATACCGAGATGCCGCGGTGCCACATCAATTCTTACCTTGCTGGGCTGGAGGCCTTTTGGTAAACTTGAGTTATTCTGATTTTCCATTCAGCTTGACTGTCTCAGGGGGTACGATGAAGCAAGCCATTGGTGCTATCGGCGGCATTTGTTTGCTCAGTTTCCTAATGCTCGGCTGTGCCGGTGGTAGTCTCAGCACGCGTGAAAAAGGCGCCGGCGTTGGCGCGCTCGGCGGAGCTGCCGCGGGTGGGATCGTTGGCGCGGCGGTTGGGCATCCGGGCGCCGGAGCGGCGATCGGCGGGGCTCTTGGACTCGGCACCGGCGTACTGGTTGGAGATCAGCTGCAAGGCCAGGAAAACCGTCAAGCGGATCAGCAACGGCAGATCGACGCCAATCAAGCCGAGATTCAGCGCCAGCGCAGGGATATGGAAACATTGCGGCGCCAAGGCGAATACTAGTTGTTTTGTTTAATTCGGCTCAGCAGCAGAATCGTAGCAAAATGGTGGAGGCTTTCATGAAGCGATGGACTCAGATCTCGAGCATAATGCTCTTAATCGCGACAACAATTTTTGGGTCCGGTTGTGCCGGCGGCGAAATTACCACGCGTGAAAAAGGTGCCGGCATCGGTGCGCTTGGCGGAGCCGCCGCAGGGGGAGCGATTGGTGCGGCTGTCGGTCATCCAGGCATCGGAGCGGCCATTGGCGGCACTCTTGGATTGGGCACCGGCGCTCTGGTCGGCGATCAGCTGCAGGGCCAGGAAAACAAGCAAAAGGAGCAGCAGCGCTCCATTGACGAACAGCGCGCCGAAATTGAAAAGAACCGCGCGCTCATCGAAGAACTGAAAAAGAGAAACATCGAGGCACGGGAAACGAGCCGCGGCGTGGCAGTGAATTTGCCGAACGTGAATTTTGAGTTCGACAGTGCCGATCTGACCCGCGACGGCAGAAGCAAAGTGAACCAGATCGCCGACATTATTAAGCGCGACGCACCCAACCGCCGCGTCACCGTCGAAGGCCACGCGAGTCGGGAAAGCGCCGCACAGGAAGCTTATAATCAGCGTCTTTCTGAACGACGAGCCAACACGGTAGCCGACGCTCTGGAACGCGACGGTGTCAATGGCAGAAACGTAACAGCCCAGGGTCTCGGTACTCGCGCGCCGATTGCGTCAAATGATACCGAGAGCGGACGCCAACAAAACCGCCGGGTGGAAGTCATCATCGAGAATTAGCGCGTACCGAATCGCGGCTCGGTGCCGTTCAGCAGCCGCTGAATATTCGCGTAATGGCGGAACACGATCATGAGCGCCATAAAAGCGGTCACGATAACGTATGTCGGAGAATAATAAAAAAGCCACAATACCAGCGGCGCTGCGACCGCTGTGACCATTGAGCTCAGCGAAACAATCCGCGTCGTAAAAGCTACTGCGGCGAATACCACCAGCAAAATCATCGTCGCGAGCGGGGCCAAACCAAGCAATACTCCAAAGCTGGTCGCGACACCTTTACCGCCCTTGAATTTAAGAAAAATCGGATAGAGATGCCCGAGAAATGCGGCCACGCCGACCAGCGCAGTTACCGAATAACTGAAGCCCATTTGCTGTACAACCAGAACCGGAATAAATCCCTTTGCGGTATCTCCCACGAGCGTCAACAAGCCGCCCGTTTTGCCGAGCAAGCGAGCCACGTTAGTGGCGCCAATATTGCCGCTGCCGGCTTTTCTGACATCCAATCCGGATAATTTTCCGATAATCAACCCGCTGGGCACTGACCCAAGCAGGTATGAGAAGATCACAAGCAGCGCTTCCATTTCGTTAGGGAGGCCGTGCAGCTTTAGAGTTTTTTGGCTCCGCCGACGGCAATTGCGTCAGTGAAAACAGGTCGAGAGCAATCAATGGCCAGGTAAGCAATCGCGCCGCTGACATTTCGCTGAATCTACCATAGCTAGGAAAACTCGCAAAGAATTTATCGCGGCCTGAACGGTCGGCGAAAAAAAAGCCCCGTCCTGCAGTTTTGCCGGACGAGGCTTTTTCACACAATCCTGTAGCTCTATGCCGGGCGTTTATAGAAATCGGGATTCATTCGACTGGTAGTACCGGACTTCGCCAATTCGTCCTCGAACATTTTTCGGATCCAGGGCGCTTCGTCGTAGTACTCGATTTGATTGCCGCCGGCTTTGACGTCCTTATCGACTTTGGTGATGTCGCCGAATCCCTCGCCGAGACTGTACTTAATTCCGCCAAGGCGCGGTGGAAGATAACGAGCGCCCGTCGCGCCGGTATTGAAATGCTGATGGAACATCATTGCCGGCGGGGTAAAAACGCTGCCGTCTTGCCAGTCATAACGCTTCGGCTCCTCGCCTTCTCTCCAGAACAGCGAAAATCCTTTGCCCTTGATGATAATGACATTGAAGCCGGGGCCATGGCGATGCGCTTTCTTGTAGGTGCCCACCGGAAATTCCGAGATATGCGCGGCCATCGAGCCGTTCGCCAATTCCAACATAACGTTTTTTCCCGCCGCGCCACGCTCTTTCCAATCCTCGAGAGCGAAACTGCGCGCATCCGCGATAAAATTCGTGTCCCAAACCCGGCCAGGATACGCCTTGCCTTTGCCACTGAAATATTCCGGATCACCGTCGAAGCGATCGGTGAAGTCACGCGGCGTGTTGAAAATGAAATCAGCACTATGAAACAAATTAAAAACGATGGGCATGCTGTTGACAGAAAAAAATCTCGCCGGCTCGCTGCCAGAGCCGTTGAAGTGCTGATACCAGGAATTGAGCGGCAGCGCGAAAAGGCTGCCTTCCTGCCATTCGAAAGTTTGCTTGGCGCCCTTGTCGTTCCAAATCGTCGTGCCGCCCCGTCCCTTGAGAACGAAATGCAAATCTTCGTATAGATGTCGCACGGGATTCAGTTTTTTTCCGGCGGGAATCTCACTCACGTACGCGCCGGTCGCTCCTTCGGCTCCTTCCATGTTGATGAACGCACCGTAGCCGCCGGAACGGTCCCATGGTTTCAGCTCCACTTTTCTTAAATCCTGAACAAAGAACGTCTTGATGATCGGAATTCCCTCGCCCATTTGCCACTTATCGAAGTACGGAATATTGTCCATGACGTTGTCGAGCTGCTCTGCCGGCTTAGACATAATTTTTTCCCTCCGAAAACTACATTTTTAGTATCGTATAGGGTGAGCAAAAGCAAGATGATCTGGGGGCGCGAGAACGCCGCTGGCATGTCAGGTAAACAGTGCGGATCGGCAATTTTCTCCCATAGCATTGACAACCCAGAGCAAACTTTACTAAATGGCACGTTAACGCTATGTGCCGCCTACAAAAATCTCACAGCGGCGGCTCTGGTCCCAAAAGGAGAATACGTTGGCAACGACCGTCGAAGCGCCTATGGTAGGGAAAATTTTGAAAATCGAAAAACAAGTCGGCGAACACGTCGACGAAGACGAAGTCGTGATCGTAATGGAAGCGATGAAAATGGAAATTCCCATTGTTGCGCCAACGAGCGGGACCGTTAAAGAAATCAAAGTCGCTCCGGGACAAGCTGTGGAAGCGGAGCAAGCCCTAGCCGTCATAGACTGATGTGAAATATTGACGCAATGAACTTGGGATGGGCTGTCCCTCGGCTACTCCAAGACTTACCCCTCGAAGCCTAATCGTATGGACAACTGGACATTTGGTTGGACGCTGGCGCTGATCGGCGCGGTCGGGACAATGTTGATACTCTGGATCATGAGCCTTCTGATCCTGCTGATCAGGAAAATTTTTCCCTACGTTCCGCAAGATTCCGCAGCTAAGAAAGGTTAGCCTCAGGTATGGAATCGACGCTCGTTGCCGGCCTGCAAGGGCTTTTTCTTGGCGTTTTAAATTTAAGCATCGGCCATGTGATCATGCTAGCGATTGCGTGTCTGCTGCTTTACTTGGGTATTGCGAAGGGATACGAACCCCTCCTTCTGGTGCCGATTGGATTCGGCGCCATTCTCGTCAACATTCCCCTTGCCGACATGATGGGCAAAGAAGGCTTTCTAAGGTTTTTTTATGATGCGGGCGTACTCACAGAAGTTTTTCCTCTGCTGATCTTTATCGGCATCGGCGCGATGACCGACTTTCAACCGCTACTGCAGAATCCGAAAATCATTCTGCTCGGCGCTGCCGGACAGTTTGGGATCTTTCTGACTTTGTTGCTAGCCCTTGCCCTCGGCATGGACAGGCTCGATGCCGTGGCCGTTGC
>Ga0164305_10000708_pt1 | contig 12971 bp, 12 predicted proteins | sample Whisoiple_237_MG_FD_110215 | JGI IMG/M metagenome (GOLD analysis project Ga0164305, IMG submission 110215) | Soil microbial communities amended with pyrogenic organic matter from upstate New York, USA - Whitman soil sample_237_MG | ecosystem: Environmental > Terrestrial > Soil > Agricultural... | reverse complement strand
TCGCCGGCCAATGTCATGCGGCTCCTCGAAATCGTGCGCGGCGCAAAAACCTCGAAGAGCGTGGTCGCGACCTGCATGCAGCTCGCGCGCAAGATTGGCAAGATCGGCGTGCTCGTCGGCGTCTGCCACGGTTTTGTCGGCAACCGCATGCTGGCGCAGCGCCAGCGCGAGGCGCAGAAGCTGATCCTCGAAGGCGCCATGCCGTGGGACGTCGATCGCGTCCTCTACGATTTCGGCATGCCGATGGGGCCGTTCGCGATGAGCGACCTCGCCGGTCTCGACATCGGCTGGTCGAAGGAGACGTCGTCGAGCTCGACGATCCGCGAAATCCTCTGCGAGATGGATCGGCGCGGGCAGAAGACCGGCGCCGGGTTCTACGATTACGATGAGAGCCGCCGCGCCAAGCCCTCGCCGGTCGTCGAAAAGATCATTTTGGATTTTGCGCAGAAGAAGGGTGTCAATCGCCGCAAAATCTCTGACGAGGAAATTTTGGAGCGCTGCATCTATCCAATGATCAATGAGGGCGCGAAAATCCTCGAAGAGGGCAAGGCGATCCGCGCCTCCGATATCGATATCGTCTGGATCAACGGTTACGGCTGGCCAGTCTATCGCGGCGGGCCGATGTTTTATGGCGACACGATCGGGCTCGATAAGGTGCTCGGCAAGATGCGGGAATTCGAGGGCAGGATGGGCGACGATTTCAAGCCGTCGCCGCTGCTCGCCAAACTCGCGGGCGAAGGGAAGGGATTTAAGGATGTGAAGGTTGGGGCCGCGTAAACCGCCGTCATTGCAAGGAGCGCACGCGACGAAGTAATCCAGAAGCAAACGCTGCACGATTACGACGTGCGGCCTCTGGATTGCTTCCCCCGGATTTAATGCCGGGGTCGCTCGCAATGACTGCGCGCGAATCAATTCGTCGGCGGCCTGAACCTGCGCACGAACAGATTTGCGATCACGGCATGGGCAATGTGCTCGGCCATGCAGTGGTAGCCGAGATCGTTCAAATGCAGATCGTCGCCTGAAAGGATAGGCGGTTGGTTGCGCACGCTTGAAATATAGCGCATCGCCTCGAAACGGCGCACATACAGAATGTTCTGCTGCGCGGCGATCTTTCTCAACGTGTCGCGCACCGCGGCATAATTGTCGTCGCGAGCAAACCGCGCGGTATATTGCAGGCCGACGAGAACGACGTCGATCTTGTTCTCCTTCAGCCATTCGATTGTGCTCGTCACCGTCTCTTCGAATTCGGCGATCGGCACGCGGGCCAGCGCGTCATTCGTGCCCAATTGCCAGAGAACGAGGTCGGGATGGGTCAGCGCGACCTCGACGCGCAGCCGCTCGGCTGTGGTCTTGGCGACTTCGCCGGAGACGCCGCGATTGATGATCTCGACATTGATGCCCTTGAGCGCCTTTTCCAAAATATCGGTGAGCTGCGCCGGATAATTCTTGGTCCCCGACGAGGCGCCGATGCCATAGGTCGAGGACGAGCCGATCGCCAGCACCCGGATGGTCTTGCTGGTCTCGAGCTTGGCGGCGACGTTCGGCAGCGGCGCCGGCGAGGCAATCGCAGACGAGGGCACATCGCATTGCGGACTGAGCGGCGGGGTATTCTCCTCCGCCCTCAGGTCGGCTGGGCCCGCCGCGAAGAAACTGGCGGCGAGGAGACTTGCGGCGGCGATGAGGGTGAGACTTGCGGCTGCTCTCGAGCCCGCAATCTGTCGCGCCATTCCGAAACCCAACCCGTCACCCCTAGAGCCACAATCCCTATAATTATCACGCCCGTATCGGTCCCGATACCGCCGCCATATTCGAACCGGGCGATCTGACCGGCCAAGCTTAACACCGAGCCGACGCAGAAGACGTTAAGCGAGTTCCGCCCGAGCATAGAGAGATAGCTCGCCAAGGGTGGCAGCGCCCGCGCGATATATCGGAAGCTGCCGGCAAAGAAAGCCACCAAGGCCAGCGCGTGCAAAAGCCTCGCCGGCGACAGGAAGGTCTTATCGAACAAGAACAAAAGCTTCGGGTCCGGCACGCGCATCGGGCTCGGCGAATAGTGGAACCAGGCGACGAGCGCACCGGCGATCACGAACGGGAGGGCGAGCAGGCGAAGCGGCCGACGGTTGCGGCGCGCCAAAGCGCCGAGGCCGCCGTCCGTCCTGGCGATCAGAAAGCCGAGAACGAAGATGAATTGCCAGGTCAGCGGATCGAGGAACCAGCGCCCCTCGACGGGCCATGTCGGCAGGTTGATGCCGAAGACGAGCGCGGCGAGGTAGAGGGCGAACGAGGCGGCAAGCAGCAGCCACGGAGAGGCGCGGTCCAAGAGCGCGATCACCGGCGCGCCGGTCATCAGCACCACGTAGAGCGGCAGGATGTTGAAATAGCCGAGCTGGTGGGACAAGAGCACCAGCCCGACATGGGCTTCGACCGGGGCTTCGAAAAACGCCGCCGCGTTATGCCATTCGAGGATGAATGGCGTCTCGTAGTACAGCGCCGCGGCGGCGATCAGTGCAATCGCGAGCACCGTGATGAGAATCTGCGCGGCATAAATGCCGACGGCGCGCCCGACCAGGCGCAATACGAGCCGTCCCGCCGACAGCGGCTGGCCGGGATTGGCGACGACATAGCGCAGCGACCAGCCCGCGAGAAAAACGAACAACTCGGCCGAATCGGAAAGCGACACGTTCCGGTGCGTGAAGCGCTCGTAGAAAATGCCGGGGACATGATTGATGAAGATCGTCGCCAGTGCGAACCCGCGCCAGAAATCGATTTCGTTCGGGGCTCGCATTCAGGCGTCGGCTACCGCGGCATGAGATTCGGCGAGGCCCAGCCATAGAAGAGGGACGAGGCGGCGTCGAGGCGGGCGCGACAAGCGGCTGCAGCCCCGACGGGCCTAGGACAGAGGCACCGGATAGGCGGTCGTCGACTTGATCCGCTCCATGGCAAATCGCGACGTCACGTTCTTGAGCGGGATGGCCTCGATCAGCCGTTTGTACAAGGCATCATAGGCGGCCATATCGGCGACCACGACGCGCAGCATGTAGTCGACGTCTCCGGCCATCCGGTAAAATTCCATTACCTCAGGCATGGCGGAAAGGCGCGAGGCAAAGTTGCCGAGCCATTCCTTGGAATGATCGCTGGTCTCGATCTCGACGAAGACGGTCAGGCCGAGCCCGAGCTTTTCCGGCGACACAAGCGCCACCCGCCCGGTGATCACGCCGAGGGTCTCGAGCTTCTGCACCCGCTTCCAGCACGGCGTCTGCGACAGGCCGACTTTGTCGGCGAGCTCGGCGATCGACAGGTTCGCGTTGCCCTGAAGCAGGGTCAGGATTTTGCGATCGATTGCATCCATAGCGATGTACCCGGATCAGTCGCAACCGGCTCGCGCGGCCGCGGCTCTAAGGCGCTGCGATGTGCCGGAGCGCACCTGTCCAGCTGGAGCTTCGTGCGAAATTTTCCATGCGGGAAAAAATCTAAACCGAGCGGGAACCAATCGCCAGGTATAAAGCTTTGCTGTTGTTACCTGTGCCGTTGCGCTGAGTGCGTCGCACCCGGAGCAACTCCCGTGACGAGGTGGACGTGACAACGAGTTCCGCTGGCCATCGGGCCGAGACGCGGGGGCAATCCCGCGCGTTCGTAGGAGTTTCGGGACTGGCACTCTGTGCCGGGCTATCGCTGCTTTTTGCAAGCGCGGTGCCGGCGCAGGCGCAATTCGGCTGGTTCGCGCCACGGCCGGAGCCGATGGGATGGGCGCTGCCCCCTCGGCCCTATGCGCGCCCCCCGGCGCCCCGTCACACCCAGCGCCATGGCCGCGCGAAGGTGGTGAAGGAGGCGAAGAAGGAGGAGCCAGCGAAACCGATTGTCGGTCCCCTCATCATCGCGATTTCCATCAACCGCCAGCATTTGACGGTCTACGACGGGGATCGCCCCATCGCGTCTTCGGTCATCTCGACCGGAGTCAAAGGGCATGAGACGCCTTTTGGCGTCTTCAGCGTGCTGCAGAAGGAACTGCTGCATCACTCAAATCTCTACAGCAATGCGCCGATGCCTCACATGCAGCGCATCACCTGGTCGGGCGTCGCGCTCCACGCGGGCATGGTCACCGGGCGGCCCGCCTCGCATGGCTGCATCCGTCTGCCGGCCGCTTTCGCGACACGCCTGTACGGCATGACCAAGGTCGGCGCGCGGGTGATCATCTCGCGAAATGAGGTTGCCCCAACCGAATTCTCCGATCCGCGTCTGTTCACGATGCAGGAGGTGCCGTCCGTTCCGACAGCGGCGGCGCCCGTCCTCGAGAATTCTCCCGCCGCTGCGTCAGGCCAGGGAGCCGCGCTTGCGCCGGCGGATGGCAGCCGCGAGAACACGGTCGACAGACCGCGTGCCGCGGGGCAAGTCGCATCGCTGGACAAGCTACCTCTCCCGCAAACGCAGAAGCTGAAGTCGGATGCGGCGCAGCCGCCGCAGCAAGTGGCCTCTGCCGCGCTGCCGCCCTCGGTCTACGCGGAAATGGCACCGACAGCGGAAGAAATCGCCGCAGCCGCGCGCTCAAATGCGGCCCAGAGCGGCCCAACGGCGGCGCCTTCGGCCAAACCGGCGGCACCGGCTGGTCCGATTTCCATTTTCGTCAGCCGCAAAGAGAAGAAACTCTTCGTGCGGCGAAATTTCCGGCCGATCTACGACGCGCCGATTGCTTTCGAGGGTGACCAGCCACTTGGAACGCACGTCTACACGGCGACCAACGCGCCGGCTGACGGCACGACGCTACACTGGGTGACGATGTCCATCGCCAGCGCAAACCCAGCGCTCTCGCCGGAACTGAAGACGCACCGATCCGTCGCCGCACGGGACTCGCGCAGCCACAAGGGGCAAGTCCAGGCGGCGATCCCCCCAATGGCTCCGATGGCCACGCCGAGCGAAGCTCTGGAGCGCGTGCAAATCACGCCGGAGGTACGCGACCAGATTGCCGCGATGATCACGCCCGGTTCCTCGTTGATCATCTCGGACAAGGGTCTCGGCGGCGAGACCTCGCCGCGCGCGGGAACCGACTTCGTCGTGCTGACGCACTGATCGGGAGAAGGACCGAGACCGCCATCTCGCCCGTCGAGATCATCGACGGGCCACATGACGCGGGCGTTCTTCTACTCTGCGATCATGCTTCGAGTGCGCTGCCTTCCGATTATGGCGCGCTTGGATTGCCGGCCGACGCGTTCACACTGCACATTGCGTACGACATCGGCGCCGCTGGCGTGACGCGGCGGCTCGCCTCGCGACTGAACTGCCCTGCGGTTCTGACGACCTTCTCGCGACTGCTTATCGACCCGAACCGCGGCGCGGACGATCCGACGCTGATCATGCGCATCTCGGACGGTGCGATCGTTCCGGGCAATGCGCGGATTGGCTCAGTCGAAAGCGCGCGTCGAAAACGCTCTTATTGGGAGCCTTATCGGGAGAGCGTCGGCGCTCTGCTCGACCAAATGCTTGCCGCCGGACCGGTGCCGGCGGTGGTCGCGATCCATTCCTTCACCCCATCCTGGAAAGGCCGCCCGCGACCCTGGCATGTCGGCATTCTGTGGGACCTCGACGATCGCCTCGCACGACTGACGCTGCGTGCGCTTGCGGCGGAAGGCGATCTCATCGTCGGCGATAACGAGCCGTATGACGGCGCGCTCGAAGGCGACACGATGTATCAGCACGGCACCATCCGCGGCCTGCCGCATATGCTCGTCGAAATCCGCCAGGACCTCGTCTCGAACGAAGGGAATGAGGCCGCATGGGCTGAGCGGCTGGCCCGCATTCTGCGTCCGATTCTTGCCGATGCCGAGCTGCACGCCGTCAAGCATTATGGCACGCGCGCGCCCCCGCATTCCTGTCACGCGGGATAGCGGGGAAGACTGGCGCCCTCGCATTGACCTTACCCAGAGCAATCAGCATCCCTGCCCTTTCCGCGCGGATGGTACGCGCAAAGCGATGGGCGGAAGGTGATGCTCGACAAAACCAAAGGCGGGGTGGAATCGGGCCAGCTTCGCGCGTTCGTCGAACGGATCGAGCGGCTGGAGGAAGAGAAACGCACGATCGCCGACGACATCAAGGACGTCTATGCCGAAGCCAAAGGCAACGGCTTCGACGTGAAGATCATGCGCAAGGTGGTCTCGTTGCGCCGCCAGGACTTAAACAAGCGTCGCGAGGAAGAGGAAATCCTGGACCTGTATTTGTCCGCCCTCGGCATGCACGCCGGGGCGTAAAGCCGGGCAACCGCTGGGGAAGCGCCAAGTCACTGTTAAGTAAGCCCGCATTAACCATAAAATCATAAACATCGGGGGCCAGCGGCCACCCGGCGCCGGCATCGTGAAGAAGCTCGGTGCCGTCGATCGTGGGGACGTCGCAGGCCATCCCTTTTTCCAAGATTGCCGGCCGCCCTTCTCGCCGCGACGCCGGTGCTGCAGCCGGCGCTCGCGCAGCAGGCGGGCTCGACTCTCAGCGTCACCGACGCGCCGACCCCGCTCACCATTACCCCGCCTTCGACGACGAGCGGCTCCGGACTTTCCGGCCTGCCTGCCGCGCGCGGGCTCGATGAGCTGCGGCCGACCACCAATCCCTTCGCCGCGCCGGGCGCAACCGAGCCCACGCCGCAGCAGACCTTTGGGCAGAGCCCCTATTCCACCGCGCCAAACTACGGCCGGCCGCCTCAGAGACTCCTGGGGCCGATCAAGCCGCGACCCGCGCCACGACCTAGCGCACGCCAGCTGCCGCCGCTCGAAGCCTACAAAGGCTCAAAAGTCGCCCGCGACCTCCTGAAGCGCGGAACGCCGGTTGCCGACCCGAATGCGCTGCCTGACACGACGGGAGCGCCACCGAAGGTCTTTGATCCGACGCTCGGCGTGCCCGCGCCGAGCGATCCGCCGCCGACGGTCGCGGTCCTGCCGACGATCAGGGTAAAGCCGCGCCCGAAGGTAGACGAGACGCCATACGCCGCGATCGGTGTCGAGGTTGCAAACGTGCGCTTCCGACGACGCTCGACATGTCGGGTACGATTCCAACCCGTTCCGCATCACAACGCCGCTTCGCGGCTCGACCGAATTGCGGACGGATGGTGCGCTCAATATCCAATCCGAGTGGTCGCGCCACGAGCTTAAGGGCGACCTGCGGACGGGGTACGCGGATTTCCTGCAAGTACCGAAAGCAAATCGCCCTGACGGCGCCGGCACGCTGACCGGCCGCGTTGATGTCACGAGCGATACGCAGATCGATCTTGGCGCCCGCTATACGCTGACGACGCAGCGTCCCGGCTCGCCGGAACTGCCCGCCGGCACGGCTGGCGTAACGGTCACCAATCAGCCGATCATCTTCTCAAGCGGTGTGACGCTCGGCGCAACGCAGCGATTCAACCGGCTCGAACTTTCGCTGAAGGGCACGTTCGACCGCACAGTCAATCAGAATGCGACACAATCGGATGGCACGATCATCGATCTTGCCGCGAACAATCAACGCCTATGGCGTGACGGGCCGCGCGGCTTACGAGATCTCGCCAAAGCTCAAACCGTTCGTCGAGGCGACGGTGGACATGCGCCGCTATGACCAGCGCCTCGACCAGAACGGATTCGAAAGAAGCTCCAATGGCCTCTCCGGCCGGGGCGGGAGCGACGTACCAGGTGACCAGCCTGATTACCGGGGAAGCGTCGGCGGGATACGGCGAACGCAAGTACCAGGATCCCCGCCTATCGAATCTCACCGGGCCGCTGGTCGACGCTTCGCTGATCTATACGCCGACCCCGCTGACGAAAGTCACGTTGCGCGGCACGACAAGCTTTGACGAGACGAACGTCTCCGGCGCCTCGGGCGCGGTGGTGCGGCGCCTAACGCTGGAAATATCGCATGCCTTGCTGCGGAACGTCACTCTGACGGCGCTCGGCACATTTCAGAATACGCAATATCGCGGCATCACTCTTGATGAGAAATATTTCAACGGCACTCTGCGCGCCGAATACAATCTGACGCGCACCGTCGCGGTGCGAGCGAGTTACACGTTCGAAAAGCTGAAGAGTACATCGGCCGGCGGCGACTATACTGCCAACGTTTTCCTCGTAGGCTTGCGTTTCCAGAGATAGTGCCTAAGCGCCGTTCTTGGCCAGGCTTGCGGCGCAAACTGTTGATCACCCCATCCATTTCCTTGTCGTGGTTCTTGTCGGCTTCGGCGAGGCCCAGTAGGTGAACACGATGATTTTGCCGCTCGGCACCTTCGGATTGATGATGATGTATTTTATGATGGTGGGCTTGCCCTGATAGGGACAAGCGCGAGGGGCGGCGCCATGCTATGTTGCCGTTCGCCACGTCATGCGTTGCCGCGATCCTCACGGAAGAGATCGAGCTTCTCCTGGATGGGCCGATCGGAGAAACTGAAGAGCACGCTTTCTTGTTCCGCCTCGTGGCTGACCGGATGCCAACTCGGCACGACGAAAATATCGCGCGGCTCCCACTCGAATGTCTTGTCGCCGATGCGCGAGCGCCCGCGTCCTTCGATCGGGACATATACGGTCGCATCGGTCGAGCGATAGCGCGATGTGGAAAAGCCTTTCGGCAGAAGCTGGATGAACGTACCCATCGTCGGCATGGCATAATCGCCCGTTACGGGGTTGGTGTAACGCAGCTTCAATCCGTGGCATGCGTCCCATGCCTCACTCTTCTTCATCTGCTCGAGCGCTGCGCGCGTCTGCTCGTAGGGATAGCTGAACACCGGCGAGGTCTTGGAGCTGCGCTTCAGATCGACCGGCAAGAGGTTGTGACCGAAGCGCGCATAACTGTCGCCGACGGGACGCGTGATCGGCTGCTCCTCGTCATCGAGCCCTTCAGCGAAAGATGCATCGAGAAACTGCACGACCGGAATGTCGAGCCCGTCGAGCCAGAACATCGGCTCGGACGACGTATTGCCGTGATCGTGCCAGGTCATCGCCGGCGTGATCACGAAATCGCCCGGCGACATCATCGTGCGCTCGCCGTCGACAGCGGTGTGCGCGCCCTTGCCCTCGAGTACGAAGCGCAGCGCCGACTGCGTATGCCGATGCGCCGGCGCGACCTCGCCCGGCAGCACCGCCTGAATGCCGGCATAAAGCGAGGTCGTAATTTTCGATTGCCCGCGCAGCCCGGGATTTTCCAGGATCAGGACACGGCGTTCCGCTTCCTTGGCGGTGATCAGCTTGCCGGCTTCCGTCATCCGTTCCCGGATCGCATCGAAGCGCCACAGAAACGGCTGGCAGGCGCTCTTCGGCTCCGGCGTGATCAGCGCGCCGAGCACGTTCCACAAAGCCGACAGGTTCTCGCCGTCGATCTTGTTGTAGAAGGCTTGGCGCTCCGGCGTTTGCTGGACGACGTGTTCCATGTCTCTTGCTCCTTCCGGACAAACGCGTGCCGTCCGGCCGTGTGCAAGCTATTATAGAGCGCCGGCGGAAAGTAGGTAAATCGCTGCGCAGCAGAGGAGGAACGCGAGAGTGAAAATTGGAATGAAGCAAGCCCCGATCCTTGTCGCCGGCGGTGGCATCGGCGGCCTTGCGACGGCCGTCGGCTGCGCCGGCAAGGGCTTGCATGTCGTCGTCCTGGAGAAGGCTGCGGCGCTGGGCGAGATCGGCGCCGGCATCCAGCTTGGGCCGAACGCCTTCCACTGCTTCGACTATCTCGGCGTCGGCGAGCAGGCGCGCGCCATGGCGGTTTATATCGACCAGCTTCGGCTGATGGATGCTCTCACGGCGGAAGAGATCACGCATATCGATCTCGGCGAGGAATTCCGTGCCCGTTTCGGCAACCCGTACGCGGTGGTGCATCGCGGCGACCTGCACGGCGTTTTCCTGCGCGCCTGCCGCGAGCATCCGCTGATCGAGCTCCGCGTCAAAGCCGAAGTCGCCGCTTACGAGAATGACGAGACTTCCATCACCGCGCTTCTCGCCTCGGGCGAGCGCGTCGCCGGATCGCTGCTCGTCGGCTCCGATGGGCTATGGTCGAACGTCCGCAAGCAGCTCGTCGCCGACGGACGCCCGCGTGTCTCCGGCCACACGACATATCGCTCCGTGATCCCGACCGAGCAGATGCCGGAAGATCTGCGCTGGAATGCCGCGACATTGTGGGCCGGGCCGAAATGCCACATCGTGCACTACCCATTGTCCGGCTGGAAAGTGTTCAACCTCGTCGTGACCTATCACAACGACGCGCCGGAACCCGTGGCGGGGCTCCCCGTCAGCGAAGAAGAAGTGCGCCGCGGCTTCGAGCATGTGCACGAGCGTGCGCGCAAAATCATCGCTCACGGCCGGGACTGGAAGCTCTGGGTTTTGTGCGACCGTGAGCCGGTGGAGAAATGGGTGGACGGCCGCGCGGTGCTGCTTGGCGATGCGGCGCATCCGATGCTGCAATACTTTGCGCAAGGCGCCTGCATGGCGCTAGAGGATGCGGTCTGTCTATCGGAGATGATCGCCGCCACGCCCGGCGATCTCGCGGGGGCGCTCGAAGCTTACCGCCGGCAGCGCGTTCTTCGCACTGGGCGCGTACAATTGCAGTCGCGCGCCATCGGCGATCACATCTATCATCCGGCCGGGGTCCACGCGGCTCTACGCAATTCGATCATGGGCGCAAAGAGCTCGCAGGATTACCACAACCATCTGGCTTGGCTCTACGGCGGCACCGGGCTCGAACCGCGCTCCGCGACATAAAGCGCCAAGCTTGCGCCGTTCAAGCCGAGCCTTTATACCGCCCCCACCCCAGCGGTCTTGGTGAACGGGCGCGTAGCTCAGCGGGAGAGCACTACGTTGACATCGTAGGGGTCACAGGTTCGATCCCTGTCGCGCCCACCACTATAGTTCAAACACTTAGTCATTTCATCGGTTCTCCTTTCGTTGCAGGTTGCCCAAGCTTCGCCCACGAAATGCGCGACGCGCGTTCGGCATATAGTCCGGCGAGTGGTGCCCATAGGTCTTCTCGATGACCTTCTCCGACGTGCCGAGATAGCCGGCCACCTCGCGAGTGGAGACGCCTCTTTGCAGCATCCATGTCGCACACGTGTGCCGTAGAATGTGCGGCATGACATCGTCGCCAAGCCCGGCAAGCTTGCGCGCACGAGCAAAGCCGCGCTTCCGCGTTGTGCCAATGGGCAAATCTCTCACCCCGCCTGCCTGAATTCTTGCCCATATTTGAGAGCGATTGCGTTGATCTGCTCCCGCGTCAATTCCTTTCGCGGTTCGCCGGGTCGGCTGCAGGTTTCGCGAAAGAAGCCGTCGAGGCCCGGAGGCACCATGATCCACAGCAGAACCAGTTCCTGATCTGGACTGCTGAAACCATGCCATGTGTTCTTCGGTATGAAAATCGTTCCACCTCTTTCGCAAGGGTGACAGACATCGTTGAGTGTGACCATGCCACTGCCTTCCAGAATGTAGAAGGCTTCGTCCTTGTGGAGGTGTCGGTGAACCGGAATGCCCGAGCCCTTGGGTAGCTGCTGCGTGCCCAGTCCAAGATTATTGGAGCCCGTTACGGGGTCGACTTTGCTGAAGATATTGCCGCCATCACGAAAATGGATCAGGTGTTCACCCTCTTCGGCACCAAGCACATAGCCCTGCGGCACTGGGCTGTGCGACTTCGCCTCAATCTCCTGACTGTTGGGCATCGCGTGCTCCATTGGCTGATATTCAACAATGAAAGGCCTACGATAGCAGAATGGGTGTCAACGAGCGAGGCCCATGGGGCGGCCAAACAGAGTACGACTTTACCCGTCATTTGTTACACGGTCCATTTCTCTTATCGTTGCCGCCGCACTGCGCGCTGCCAAAGTTGCTCCTGAAGTGAAACTTCCAGCAAAGAGCTATCCTGCCGCGTATCTGGGTGGCACAGTCTCGCTCTCGGTGTTTTAGGTGCATCCTCGCAAATTTTGTCCAGCCAAATGCTCTGCGGAACCGTGGCGTTTGTAGTGATGCACGCGTTCACATTCAGCGGCCCGCACCTTCCTCTCACGTCATCCCCGGGACAAGAGGGGCCAACTCTATGAAATTTTCTACGCGCCGAACACCCTCGACATTCTCCGCTGCGACACGCAACGCATCCCGGATCACATCGGATTTCACCACACCGTGGAGCTCGACAACACGTTTATGGACAACGATTTCGGTCGCGCAATTAGCTAGCCAAGCGGCCCGCTTAAACTCCTCAAGAACGCGATTGCGTATCTCTTGATCGGTAGGCGCTTCAGCTGGCTGGGCAGGAAGCCGTCGCGCAAGGGCACGAACCAAATCTGTTTGGCTAACAATTCCTACCACTAAACCCTCGCGGACGACCGGAAGCCTTTTAAAGCCATGTCGCTCCATCAGGTCCACGACGTCAATTAGAGGCGTTTCGGTTCCGACGCTTATAGGGTTCGACGACATTACTTCGAACACTCTCCGACCATGAGTACGCACAAATTCCTTGGCTCGGCTATCGGCGCTCAGCCAAAATTCGATCCATCGAGGCCGTCGCTGTTCAGTTCCTAACTCGGGCCGTCGCAATAGGTCACGTTGACTCAGCATGCCAACGAGACACCCGGTTTCGTTGACAACCGGCAGCCCTCGAAGGCCGCGTGCAACCATTAACTTGGCGGCTTCTCGCAATTCCGCATCCAAGCGAATGGTAGCTGCGCCTTGCGCCATAATGTCACCAACCTTCATGTTTTCTCTCCGGTCGGCATCGTCTCGGTAATTCTAACGTGAGCAAGCGCCGCCAATTGTCATTGACATCGATCAACCAATTTGACGTAAGGCCACGCATCAAAAAACCCGCGCCTCGGAATTGAACGGCTCTGACCTGAATCAAAGACGATCGTCTTCCGGTCGCGTAAAGATCGGCTGAGGCGTGGGCCTCAAGCCGTCGCTCGACCCAAGACCTGCGCCGCCTCAAGCAACTCAACGACCTCTGCATCAGATGTTTGATTGAAATTTAGGTAGTGTGCACCCACAGCATGGAATGGATAG
>Ga0164305_10000707_pt1 | contig 12974 bp, 10 predicted proteins | sample Whisoiple_237_MG_FD_110215 | JGI IMG/M metagenome (GOLD analysis project Ga0164305, IMG submission 110215) | Soil microbial communities amended with pyrogenic organic matter from upstate New York, USA - Whitman soil sample_237_MG | ecosystem: Environmental > Terrestrial > Soil > Agricultural... | reverse complement strand
CCGGCCTCGGCCAGCTCCTTTGCGAGGATGCCGCCGGTCCAGCCCAGCCCGACGATGACGGCGTCGACTTCCTTCAGCCTGGTCGCCATGTCGTTCTCCTCAGCTCATGTCTGAAATGCTGATGGGATCGGCAGGAAATTTCTTGTCGCGATACTTCTCGACATTCTCCCGGTGCACCGCGATCGCGCCGGGAAAGCCGATCAGCCGCCAGCCCGCCTTGTTGCGGTTGCCGCCGTAGATCGGGTCGGAAAACATGCCCTCCATGACGGTCTGGTACACGGTGGTCCAGAACACGCGCGCGGGCAGGCCGTTGTCGAAATTGAGCTTGCCGGAGGAAAGCCCCACCAGCACCTCTTCGCGCTGCCGGTCATCGAGCCGGTCGAACGGTTTGCCATAGGCGCTGCGGCAATGGACGTTGGTCGCCGCGATGCCGGCGCGATAGAGCTGCGCCGGCGTGAGCGGCAACTGGTAGCCCTGGCTGGGGACGCCGCGCTTCCAAGGCCCCTGCAGGTAAAGGCGCTCGCCCTTGCCCCAGCCGCCGGCGAGCGCGCGGTCGATGTAGATGTTGATGCCGATGTCGGTGCCCTTGGGGGTGAGGTCATCGGCGGGCACCATGTGGTCGACCAGCGCCTCGACGAACGCCGCTTCCTCCAGGTTCAGGAACGCGTAACCCGGACTGCCGGCATCCGGAGCGGCGACAGGCGAGGCGCCCTGCTGCGCCTCCGCGCTCTGCGGCAAATTCACGGTGGCGGCGGCGGCACCTCCGACGACAGCGCCCTTGAGAAAGTCGCGCCGGCCTAAACCTTCGTCTTTCATCGTGCGCCTCCCTAGACTCCGGCTTCTAAGTTTCCGGATTACATTAATTCCAAAATGCGCCTTTCAATTTCCGCGAGCAAGAGCCCCGGCGGCGGAACGGTCATTCCCGGCGCGCAGGCGAGCGGCCTGCGGCGGAGGCGCTCCGTTCCGGCACGGGTCGGTCCACGTCATCGATTTGAAACACTTCAGACTGGGCGCCGTCGGCCGCATCTTTGCTTGCCACGCGGTCTCCGGCATGCTGGACACTGGGTGTCAAACGTTGGAGTTCCCGATGTCGACATCGCCTTTGCTCGCGCCGCAAGATCTCGATCCCGCCTCGCGCGCTCCGCGCCGCGTTCGTCATGAGCCGCGCCGTCGCGAGCTCGAAGTGAAGCGGGTCGAGCCAGTGAGCGCGCACATGCTGCGCGTGACGCTGGGCGGCGATCTCGCGGGCTTCACCAGCCTCGGTTTCGACGATCACGTGAAGCTGTTCTTCCCGGAAGCACTGGCCGGCGCGGACGGCGAGCCGCCGATGGTATCCCGCGACTACACGCCCCGCCGTTACGACGCCGTGGCCAATACGCTCGAGATAGAATTTGTTCTGCACGACGCTGGCCCGGCGACCCGCTGGGCCACGCAGGTTCAACCTGGACAGGCGCTGCGCATCGGCGGTCCGCGCGGCTCTTTCATCATACCGACCAATTTCGACTGGCATCTGCTGATCGGCGACGATACCGCGCTGCCGGCGATCGCGCGGCGGCTGGAGGAACTGCCGGCAGGCTCCCGCGCCGTGGTCCTAGTCGAGGTGGATGGTCCGGCCGACGAGATTGCCTTCGCCAGCGCCGCCGACGTGGCGGTGACGTGGGCGCATCGCAACGGCGCCGAGGCCGGAACCACCGACGTGCTGGCGCGAGCGCTCAAGATGCTGCGCATGCCCGCCGGCGACTACTACGCATGGGTTGCGTGCGAGTCGCTTACCGCCAAGGCTTTGCGCGCCCAACTCATCGCCGACCACGGCGCCAACCCGAAATGGATGCGCGCAGCCGGCTACTGGCGGCGCGGCGCGGTCGCCGTGCACGACAATTTCAACGATTAGTTGGACCTGTTCCGGCGCAGGTCGGACCGAGCACTGCCGGCTTGGGATCGGGCAACGACCAAACGAGAATCACTTCGCTCCCGGCAGATATTGCTCGGTGATGAGCGTGCGCATGTCGGGCGCTTGCGGCAGCGAGCCGATCTCGACGAACGAGCGCGCCAGCACGTCGAGCGCCTTGGGATCGAACTTGCCGGTCGAATTGAACATGCCCATCAGCTCGTCGTAGTCGCGCGTCGCCACCCCCGGCGACACCTCCGCGGTGCGGCGCACGATGTCGATCGTCTCGGCGCGATGCGCGCGCATGTAGCCGATGGTCTCGAACCATGCGGCGAGAAAGGCGCGCACCGCCTCCGGGCTCTTCTCGAGGAAGCCCTTGCGCGCGTAGAAGACGTAGATGTGAAAGACCTTGATGCGGTCTCCGAACTGCACGAGCACGCGGCCGCTGCCGTCCTCCTCCATCCTGTAGCCGGCATTGGCCTCGACGATCATGCCGTCGATCTGGCGCGTCCTCAGCGCGGCCATCTGCGCGGCGGTGGAGCCGAGCGGCGCGAGATTGATGCCGGCGGAGCCCCAGCCAAGCTGGCGCGAGAGCTCCTGTCCCAACCAGTGGGTGAGCGAGCCATTGCTCGAGATGCTGATGGTCTTGCCCTTGAGATCCTCGGCGGCCTTGATGGGTGAATCCTTCGGCACCGCCAGCACGACCGAATAGGGCGCGTCCGCCATGGCGGCGACGCCGATCTCCGGCGCGCCTTTGGCGACGAAGGCGAGCTCGGGCCCGGAGCCGATGCCGATATCGATCGAATCCGCCGCGAGCGCCTGCTGCACGCGCGGGCCGCCGCCGAAGCTGATCACCTCGACGTCGATCTTGTGCTTCTTGAAGATGCCCGCCTCGATGCCGACCTGGAGCGGTACGAATTGGAACGTGCCGACCTGCGGCTGGCCGACCCGCACCTTGGTTTGCGCCAGCGCCGGCGAGCCGAACGCGACGCTCAATCCAACCGCAGCGGCGACCAGGCCCATTCGCGACATCGTTTCCTCCGTCATCGTTCTTGCCGATGTTGGCGCGCACAATAGCGGCGCATCCGGCGGGGCGAAAGCAGGCCGCCGCACGTCACCACGTACGATCGCGCGGAGCTTGTGTCGCATCAGCTGCGATGGTTATTGACGCGCACGCTGGCACCTCTCGTCGGCGCAGGGGCTATGGGCCATGAACTGCATATGAACAGATCGGCCGACAAGAAGACCGCCTTCGTGACCGGCGCATCATATGGGGTCGGTGCCGCGACCGCCCTGGCGCTCGCCCGCGCGGGCTTCGACATCGCGGTCTCGGCGACCCGCCCGGAAAACCTCGCCGAGACGGTGGCGCAGGTCGAGGCCATAGGCGTGCAGATCATTCCCGTCGTGCTCGACCTCGGCTCGCAATTCAGCATCGAGCGCGCCATGGCTGATGTCACGTCGGCATTCGGCCGGATCGACCTCCTCGTCAACAATGCGGGCAGCAATCTGCGCAAGCTCGCCGTCGACGTGACCTGGGCGGAATGGGATGCCGTCATGGCGAGCAACCTGCGCGGCGCCTTTTTCCTCAGCCAGCATTTCGGCCGCCAGCTGATCGCAGGCCGCCGGCCCGGAGTGATCGTCAATATCGCCTCGACCCACGGGCTTTTCGGCGCCGCGGAGCGCTCCACCTATGGCATCGCCAAGGGTGCGCTGATCCAGATGACCCGGATGCTCGCCATCGAGTGGGCCGAACACGACATCCGCGTCAACGCGATTGCACCCGGTCGGCTCGAGACGCGCTCGCCCTCGCGCGCGGCGCGGACCGACGACCCGGCCTATATGCGGGCCATGCTGGCGCGTATTCCGCTTCATCGGCTGGCGACAGTCGACGAAGTCGCCGCCGCGGTGTGCTACCTCGCGAGCCCCCAAGCCGGCTCGATCACCGGGCAAACGCTGGTTTTGGACGGCGGGATCACCGTTGCCTAAAATCTTGCCGCGGTAGCGGTTCCTTTCAGCCAGAGCCCAAAAATAGCAGTACTGTCCTCTTCTTCAGGGACGCGATGCGCGATAGATTCGAGCGGCGATGAGCTCTGTTGGTTCGCGTGAGCCGCGACGTCGCCAAGAAGGAGGACACCATGACCGATAGGTTGAGGCGCCGTGACTTTCTGAAGGCTTCGGCGGCATTTGCCGGAGCCGCGGCGGCGGGCGGCTTCGCCTGCGTCGAGATCGCGAACGCCGCGCCGATCGAAGCGCCGGTGGTGGACAAGCTGGCGGTCCGCGTTCTCATCGACGGCAGCTTCGACGCCTTCTTTCGCCCCGGCAAGGTCAACGGCGTATCGGTCGAGCCGGCGCCGCGGGCGCGGGACTATCGCCGCAGTCTGCACAATCAGTGGGGGCTCTCGCTGTTCCTGGAGTCGCAGCGCGCGGGCGAGCAACGCAACGTCATGCTCGACTTCGGCTATACGCCCGAGGCTCTGCTGAACAATATCGAATTGACCGGCGTCGATCCGAGCAAGCTCGACGCGTTGGTCGTCAGCCATGGCCACTTCGATCACTACGGCGGCCTGCAGGGATTTCTCAAGAAGTACCGCGACGTGCTGCCGGCCGATGTGAAGCTCTACGCCGGCGGCGAGGACAATTTCTGCCATCGCTACAGCGGCACGCCGGGTCAGCTCACCGATTTCGGCGCCTTGGACCGCAGAGAGCTGGTGGCGCAGAAGGTCTCGGTCGTGCTGGCGGAAACCCCGACCGTGGTCGCCGGCCACGCCTTCACGACCGGCAAGATCAAGCGAGTGAGCATCGAAAAGATTTTGCCCAATACGCTGGTGGAATTCGCCATAAAGGATGAGCTCGGCTGCGACGCCGGGCATTACACCTCGGCCGAGCTGCTGGGAAAAACCGTGCCGGACGAGCACATCCACGAACACGCGACCTGCTTTAACGTAAAAGATCGAGGGCTGGTCGTGATCAGCTCCTGCGGGCATGTCGGCATCGTCAATTCAGTCCGACAGGCGCAGGAGGTGTCGGGCGTGCAGAAGGTCCACGCCATCGTGGGCGGTTTCCACCTCGGTCCCGCGCCGGCGGATTACCTCAACCAGGTCGTCGCCGAGATCAAGAAGCTCGAGCCCGACGTGGTGATCCCCATGCACTGCAGCGGCAACAACTTCATCACGGCGATGCGGCAGCAGATGCCCGACCGGCTGCTGGTCTCGACCACGGGCAGCCGCGTGACCTTCGGGGCGTGAGCGGTTGCGCGCGCGGGGCGCCGTGCGACCATCCCTGATCTTGGGCATCGCGCTGGGAGTTGTTCTGGCGACGCAGGCGCCGTCCCTGCTCGCGCAAGAGGCGCGCGAGCGCACGGCCGGCGAACTGATGGACGCGGTGATGTGGGGCAAGGAGCCGATCGGCGGCCCGTTCGAGCTGATCGATCACACCGGCAAGCCCCGCACCGATGCCGACTTTCGCGACAAGCTCATGCTGGTCTATTTCGGCTTTACCTTCTGTCCCGATGTGTGCCCGACCGATCTGCTGGCGATGGGCCTCGCGGTCGATCGACTGGGCCCCGCGGGCGAGGCGTTGCAGCCGCTGTTCATCAGCGTCGACCCCGAGCGCGACACGCCCGACCAGCTCGCGAAATATGTTCCATTTTTTCACCCGCGATTGATCGGCCTGACCGGCAGCGCGGCGCAGATCCGCAAAGCCGCCAGCGGCTATCGCGCCTACTTCGCCAAGGTCGCGATATCCGGCGGAAACGAATACACCGTCGACCACTCGAGCTTCATCTATCTGATGGACCGCGGCGGCAAGTATCTCGGTTTCTTTCCGCCGGGCACTTCGGCCGAGCAGATGGCGCAGGTCATCCGGCCGCACCTGTCGGCGCCCGAACGCCGCTGATCGCGGGACCCGCGAGGGTCACCACTCGCGTGCTTCGGCGCGTAGTGCCGCGATGCTCTCGAGCTCACCGACCAGCTTCTGGTAAGCGACGGCATCGAGCGCCAGCACGGGCGGACGCGGCTCGCCGCAGTCGCGGCCCATGGCGCGCATCGCGGCCTTGAGGCTTGCGACCCCGCCCGGCTTGAGCGCCTGCCGCAGCGCCGCGATCTGCTCCTGGCGCTTGCGTGCCTCGAACAGCTTCTGGTCGCGGCAGAGATCGTAAAGCTCGCGCACCAGCCGAGGGGCAACGCCGGCGAGCGGCGCGAGCATGCCGGTGGCCCCGATCGCCGCGGCAGAGACCATCAGCTCGGTCCCCGCCAACAGCTGGAAGCCGGGCCGCAGCCGCGGGGCATCGGTCATCAGCTCGATCATGAACTGCCAGTCCAGGCTCAGGTCGATCACGCCGGCAAAGTTGGGCAGCTTGGCGATGAGCTTGAGGCAGAGTTCCGCATTCACCTTGGCGCCCTGCATCTCCTCGGGCGCGTTGTAGAGGAAGAACGGGATGTTCACGGCCGCGCCGATGCGCACGAAATGCTCGAGCACCATCGCGGCCGGCGGCGTCCAATAATACGGCGTGGTGGCGATGATGGCGGTGGCCCCGCGTTCCTCGGCGTGGCGGGCGAGCGCCATGGCGATGGCGGTGCCGGTCTCGCTGACATGGGCGATGACCGGCTTGCGCCCGTTCACCTGCTTGATCGCAAATTCAACGAGCGCGCGACGCTCCCCGTCGGCGAGGCTCACCGACTCGCCCGCATGCATCGGCAGCGCCAGGGCGTCGGCGCCGGCGGCGAGATGAAACTCGATGAGCTTTGCGTAGCGATCGAAGTCGATGCCGCGCGGGCGCGTGAACGGGGTCACCGGCGTGTGCACGAGGCCTGGCTGATACATGGGCATGGGTTGGACTCGCCTGATCACCAGCCGTGCGGCTCGCTCTCGAGAATGCCGAGGCGTTCAAGCTCGCTGCGGATATAGGCCTGGCGCTCGGGGGTGGCGGTCGGCAGCGGCGCCCGCGTCGGGCCGACCGGGCGGCCCATCATCACCATGCCGCCCTTGAGCGAGGAGGGGTACTGATCGCGGAACAGCAGCCAGAGCCAGGAGATCTTGTATTGCAGCTCCCGCGCCAGCGGCCAGTCGCCGCTCATGCAGGCATCGAACAGCCGCGAGCAGAGGTTCGGACAGATCGAACCCGCGGCCGAATAGGAGCCGACACCGCCGAGCGGCACGGAGGGCAGCAGGTATTCGACCCCCGTGAGCATCGCAAAGTCGGGACGCATCGCCAGCGCCGCGCGCGAGATCTCCAGGAATTTTTCGCTGTTGAAGCTCGCTTCTTTCACGCCGGCGAAGTTCGGCAACTGCTCGATCAGACGCGAGATCAAATCGCCGGTGATCTCCACGCCAGCGAGGTAGCTCGGGGAATTGTAAGACAGAACCGGCAGATCGATCGAACGGCAGAGCCGCACGAAATAGGCATGGATCGCTTCGATCGACGGCGTGCAGAAATATGGCGTGATGGCAAGGATGCCGTCGGCGCCGATCTCCTGCGCGTGCCGCGCCAGCTCCATCGTGTCTTCGACAGCAAGTGCACTCACGTGCACGGTGACCGGTATGCGCCCGTTGACGACGCGCACGGCGGCCTCGGCGAACAACTTGCGCTCCGCGATGGTGAGATTGAGCGACTCGCCTTTGTGATGCGGCCAGGAAATGGCGGTTGCGCCGGTGCGCACATGGAAGTCCAGCAGCCGTTCGAACGTCGGCAGGTCGAGGCTGTAGTCCTCCTTGAACGGCGTAACCGGGCTTTGCATGACGCCTCTGAACTTCGTGGGCATCTGTTTTCCGTTCCGGATCGTGGCGGAGAGACGGGCGCGGGCGCACAAATTGCCGGCTTCGGGCGGTCAGGGCAAGCATGCGCGCCTGCTTGCGGCCGGCGCGGGCAAGGCGCAGTCTGAGCGCGGAACAAACAACAAGTGCCGGGCCGAGCCCCGGCTCTGCCAAGGGAGGGCTACGATGGCGGATGGCGTCCGATCGCGCCGCGCGTTTTCGCTGGCCGTGGTTGCGGCGATGGCCATCACAGCAGTGGCGGCCCAAGCCCAGGTCAGTGCGCCGACCAATTCCGCGCCCAATCCGTATCATGCGGTCGAGAACTGGGGGAAACTGCCGGAGGGACGCGCCTGGGGTTCGACCAGCGGCGTGGATATCGATCCCGACGGCAGCAGTGTGTGGGTGGCTGAGCGCTGCGGAGCGTTCGCTCCTCCCTCGCTCATGAAGCCGGGCACTCCGTTCGCGTGCGACGGATCGAATTTGCCGCCGATCCTCAAATTCGATGCATCGGGCAAGCTGGTGAAGGCCTTCGGCGAAGGACTGCTGCTGTTCCCCCACGGCCTGCATGTCGACCGCGAGGGAAATGTCTGGGTTACCGACGGCCTCGGTAAGGACGGCAAGGGCCACCAGGTGTTCAAGTTCAGTCCGGACGGGCGGGTGCTGATGACGCTCGGCAAGGCCGGTGTCGCCGGCAACGGTCCGGACGAATTCAATGCACCGTCCGCGGTCGTGGTCGCCCCGAACGGCGACATCTTTGTCGCCGACGGACACGGCGGCAACACCAATGCGCGGATCGTGAAATTCTCCAAGGACGGAAAATTCATCAAGACCTGGGGCAAGAAAGGCTCGGCCCAGGGCGAACTCGATATTCCTCATGCGCTGGCGATGGATTCACGCGGACGCCTTTTCGTCGGCGATCGCCAGAATAACCGCATCCAGATTTTCGATCAGGATGGAAACTATATCGACCAGTGGTTCCAGTTCAGCCGCCCGAGCGGTGTCTTCATCGACAAGAACGACATGATCTACGTCGCCGATTCCGAATCGGAGTCGGTATCCAAGAACCATGACGGTTGGAGACGCGGTATCAGAGTCGGGAGACTCCGCGATGGCGTCGTGACCGCGTTCATTCCCGATCCAGTCGAGAGGACGACCGGCACCAGCGCAGCCGAGGGCGTGGCGGCGGATGCGAAGGGCAACATTTACGGCGCCGAGGTTGGGCCAAAACGGCTGATGAAATACATCAAGAACTAGCCCGAACATCCGCGCGCTGACATCTGGAATCGCTGCGTTATTTGCGCGCGTCGCGAGCCCGGACCGTCCTGGTTCCAGCCCGGGGCCGGTCGCATGTCGGTGCGGCCCGCTTCCACGCGTTAATGTCGCGCCTCTTCGCCGGCGCGCCCTCAAAGTTCCCGCGCGGATGTCGAGTTCCAGCATACGTTGTCGTGCGAAGGCCCGAGTTCCGCCTCAGTTAGGTTCATGATTGAGGCGGGGTTAGCCGGGGACTACATCAGCGCATATTGCGGGAGAGAACGCAGCATTAGAGCGCAGTTGGCGGATGCGGGGGGCATACCGTGACTCGTGTTGCAGGGGCAAAGTTGTTGTCGGCGCTGGACCCGCGCGGCCTGGCGATCTACGCGCTCGAGCTGGTGGTCGTCGGCATCACCTATTTCGGCTTGGCGAATGTCAGCCTGACGGTCGCGTCGATTCATTCGAGTGCGATCCCCCTCTGGGCGCCCGCCGGTCTCGGCTTCGCCGCGGTCCTCTTGCGCGGTATTCGCGTGTGGCCGGCGATTTTCGCAGCAGCCTATGCGGCGGGCGTGCCGACTGACCTCGTCGGTGCGAGCGCCGCCGATTCGATCACGATGTCCTTGGCGGTGGCGACGGGAGCCACGCTGGCGCCGGTCGTCGGCGGGTATCTGATCACTGTCTGGGCGCAGGGCCGGAAGACTTTCGACACGCCGACGGGCGTCACGAAATTCGCCCTCATCGTGCTCGGCGCGACGATGATCGGCGCGACGGCCGGCGTCGCCGGCTTGGTCTTTGGCGGATACCTCGAATCGGCTGACGTCATCGCGACGTGGAGCACGTGGTGGCTGCGCGACGCAGCCAGCGTACTCGTTGTTGCGCCGGTCATCGTGCTCTGGGCGCTCGGCGATTTCCGGCCTTTCAGTCTGCGCAAGATCGGGGCCTCCGCGGCCGTATTCGTCGTGGCCGGTGTCGTGGGCGCGCTCGCCTTCAGTCCGCTGATCGAGCAAAGCGTCCCGCGGAGTGCGCTCGCCTTCCTCGCGGTCCTGCCGCTGGTGTGGGCGGCCCTGCGGTGCGGGCCGCGCGACACCGCGACGACGGCGCTCATTCTTGCCAGCTTCGCCGCCTGGGGCATCCTGGCGGGCAGCGGTCCCTTCGCGGCCGCCACGTTCACCGAATCCTTCCTGCTCTTCGTTGCGTTCACTGTCGGCCTATCGGTGGCGAGTCTGGCGGTGAGCACGGACGTGGCCGCCCGGCGACGCCTGGAAGGCAAGTTGCGCCAGCAGGAGCAATTTCTCCGCAGCATGTTCAGCCAGGCAATTACGGGCATTGCCCAGATCGACACGGCCGGACGGTTCAACCTGGTCAACAATCGGTTCTGCGAAATCCTTCGGCGCCCGGCGTCGCAACTGCTGCAGACGCGGATCGAGGATCTCGCCGTACCGGAGGATGCGCCCTATCTGCGTGATCTGCTGCGACAGGCGGTCCAGACTGGCGAGGGCTTCGCGATCGAGACCAGACACGTGCTGCCCGACGGCTCGCGGCTGTGGCTGCGCAACAACGTTTCCGCGATCACCGATCAAGCGGGTGCCGTGCGCTACCTCATGGCCGTCATGGAGGACGTCACCGCCCGTCGCAAGACCGAGGAGGATCTGCAGCGCACCCACGCCGACCTGCAGAAATTGGCGCAAGATCGCGCCACGCGTCTCACCAAGGCTACCGAGCTTCTGCATACCGAGGTCGAGCAGAGGAGGCGGGTCGAGGCCGCGCTCCAGCACGACATCGCCGAACGCCGCAAGACGCAGGAAGCGTTGATGGAAAGCGAGTGGCGGTTTCGGATGGTCATCCAGGGCGTCACCGACTACGCGATCTTCATGCTCGACAAGGACGGCCACATCACCAACTGGAACATGGGGGCGCAACGCATCCACCAGTACACGGCGGCGGAGATCGTCGGCGAGCATTTCGGTCGCTTCTATTCCGAGGAGGAGCAGCAGCGTGGCGAGCCGGCGCGCGCCCTCCAGGTCGCCGCCTACGAGGGCAAATGCGTCGTCGAGGGCTGGCGGGTGCGGCGCGACAAAAGCCTGTTCTGGGCGAGCGTGGTGATCGAGGCTGTTCGCGACGAACTGGGAACGCTGGCCGGTTTCGTGAAGATCACCCGCGACATCACCGAGCGTCGGGAGGCCCAGGCATCGCTGGAGCGTGCCCAGGAGCAGCTCGCGCAGTCACAGAAGATGGAGGCGCTCGGCCAACTGACCGGCAGCATCGCCCATGATTTCAACAATCTGCTGATGATCGTCAGCGGTCACGCGCAGCTCTTGCGCCGCCGGCTCACCGATCCCAAGCACCTGCAGGCGATCGACGCGGTCCACTCCGCGGCCAACCGCGGCGAGAGCCTGACGCGCCAACTGCTGGCGTTCTCGCGACGCCAGCCGCTCAACCCCGTCGTCACCGACCTCAAGGAGCGAATCGAGGCGGTGCATGAAATGCTGGTCGGCTCCTTGCGCGGCAACGTGCAGCTCAAATGCGATATCGCGGCGGATGTCTGGCCGGTGGAGGTCGACATTGCCGAGCTCGAACTGGCGCTGGTCAATGTCGCGGTCAATGCCCGCGACGCCATGCCGGGCGGCGGCTTCATCACGCTTTCGGCGCGAAACGTCGCCTTGAAGAAAAGCGACGGAGTCGACCAGTTGGAAGGAGACTACGTTGCCCTTGCCATGACCGACACCGGCGTGGGCATCGCGCCCGACGTACTGCCGAGAATTTTCGAGCCCTTCTTCACGACCAAGGCGCTGGGGAAAGGCACTGGCCTCGGGCTGGCCCAGGTCTACGGCTTTTCCCATCAATCGGGAGGCACCGTCGTGGCCACCAGCGCGGTCGGCAGCGGCACGACCATCACGATCTATCTGCCGCGCCGGCACGCGGCCCAGGTCAAGGCGGTGGAGGCGCCGCCCACGCAGCCGATCGTGCCGGGGCAGGGGACGATTCTCGTCGTTGAGGACAATGTGGAAGTGGCCGACGTCACGACGTCGCTGATCGAGCAGCTGGGCTACCAGACCCTGCGCGCGCAAAACGCCACCGAGGCCCTGAACCGGCTGCAGCGCGGGGACAAGATCGACCTCGTTCTCAGCGACGTCGTCATGCCCGGCGGCATGAACGGCATCGCGCTCGCGCAGGAGATCGGAAACCACTATCCCCACATCCCCGTCCTGTTGACCAGCGGCTACAGCGACGTCGTCCAATCAGCGCAGTCGCGGTTCGCGATCTTGCGCAAGCCGTTCCAATTGCCGGTTCTGGAAAAGTCCGTTCGTGAGGCGCTGGAACGGGGCACGGCGCGGGAGGGCGGCGATCGCGTGCTGCAGTTCGCCCGCTGGCGCGGCTCGACCGCACGGGACTGAAGGATCTGTCGTCAGCATGCAATCGTCTGCCCGATGTCTCGCGAATCAGACGCTCACCTGGGCTCGCAAGGAATCGGGGGCCAACGGGGACTTGCCGTCGGCTCAAAACCGCCCCCGGACGTCCCTAAGATCGACCGTTCACGGGATTTCGGGTCTTTTGGACCCGATCCCGCCTTCGAGATGCCATAGCCTAGCTCATAATTTATGCATGTATGCCTGCGGCCGTAGCGGTCGGATCCTGCAAACATGGCCGCGGGCGCGTACGGCCGAGCAACAGCCGATTCTCGTAAACGGGGCACGAAATATCCCGGAAAAAAGCGGCCGCAGCCAGCAGGGGGAAGGCAAGGCCGTTGACCATCTTTGCCTTTCGAGGTTATTGATTACGCCTATTGTAAAGAATTCATAACGGAAGGCCGACTTCGACTATACGGACGGAATGGGAGTTGGATGTCGACTAGGGGGGACGTAGTCGCAGTCACCTGTCTTGCGCTCGAGGCGCGCATTGCCCTCGGGCCGGGAGTATCGGTGATCTGCACTCACGCGTCGCAACTCATCGCCGCCCTCGACCGGGCGGCCAAGGGCGGCGCTTCGGGTATCATCAGCTTCGGCATCGCTGGCGGACTCGCGCCGGATCTCGCCGCGGGTGACTGGGTGGTCGGCTCCAGCGTGCGGACCGAAGAGGAGTGCTT
>Ga0164305_10000706_pt1 | contig 12982 bp, 15 predicted proteins | sample Whisoiple_237_MG_FD_110215 | JGI IMG/M metagenome (GOLD analysis project Ga0164305, IMG submission 110215) | Soil microbial communities amended with pyrogenic organic matter from upstate New York, USA - Whitman soil sample_237_MG | ecosystem: Environmental > Terrestrial > Soil > Agricultural... | reverse complement strand
CTTGCCGGAGCCACGGTTCTACGTGGTCCTATGGGCTACGGTCATTCCAGCCGCCTGCACACCGCCAGATTTTGCGCCTTTCATTTGACCTCCCGATGGCGGTCGAGATCGTTGACATAGAAGCCAAGATCAACGAGTTCCTGCCTGTGCTGGATCAAATGATGACCAGCGGCCTCGTCACTTTGGAGAAGGTTCAAGTGCTCCAATACGGTCCGGAAGGCTTAAAGGAGCAGGGAGGGTTTGCGTAGGCAGCCAACGGCGGTGTACTTCAGCCGCCACCACGCGCGCCGAGCAGTCCATTCTTGGTGTTGGCGGTGAGTGTGCCATCGGTCGCCGTGTTAGACGCTCGTCACCGGCATGCTGGTGGACAAGTTGTGCAGCTCGCGCAGCGATGACGTGGTGAAGTGGCATTGCGCCACGTCGAGCCACCATCGAGGCTTGTTTGTTTCCCGGAGCGAAACGTTTCTGCAGCCGACAGACATGGGGCAGGCAAGTCGCCTATGCCTCTCAATTTGCCGATCCAGAAAAATCGCGCTCATAAATCCTGACGAATGGAACTGCCACCCAAACCGAAATGGATGCGTTGGCGCACATACGATCGGTATGTCGAGCGTTACGATGCTTATGAGGCGGTACTCGATTACGGAATCGCCTATCTCCTAGGCCATCGCTGAGAAGCCGGCAATTAACTTTGGATTGCAGGTATCGGCTTGTTCCTCATCGGGCAGGTTGAGGAGCGAGACTTAACCCCGACTACGGTTTGCTGCCGGGGGGATGGTGCGTCTTGCGGCTTCTTGATACACCAAATTTTCGATCGGGGATCCAGTCTAAGAATGGCACGATGACGATGTCTGAGGATTCGCTCCTTCTGCGCGCACGGCGGCGTGTGCTACGAATCGGTGGGTACTCCGCCCAGCGGCTCGGCTTGCTTCCGTGGCTGTTACCGCGGCGAACCGACGTCTGCTGCTGTGGCCTCTCGAAGACCGGCACTCACTCCATGGCGGGTCTTTTCAAGGCCTACCGGGCCGAGCACCATCCCGATCGCGACACCCGGCTCGAACTCGCGATAGATTTGCTCCAAGACAAGTTAGCCGAGGATGAGATCGAGAGGTTGCTGCGTCGGCGTGATCGCGCTCTTTGGCTGGAGATGGAATCGTCAACACTGGCCGGCATCCTTATCGCACCGCTCGCTCGTGCTTGCTCGACCAAGCGCTTCGTGCTCACAGTGCGGGATGTGTATGGCTGGTGCGACTCCTGGTTCGACCACAACCTGAATTTCCCGGAACAATCTCGGTTTACCGATTTGGATCACGTCCGACTACAGCCCAAAGCGTTCCCGCCCACTCGCCATGACCGCCCGCTCCAGGACCGTGGCTTCTTTTCACTGGCCGCGTACTTTAGTCTCTGGTCACGACACAGCCGTCACGTTCTCAACACGCTCCCCGCAGAGCGACTGTTCGTCGTGCGGACGCACGAACTTCTCGCCCGCCTGCCTGAGATCGCGGCCTTCGCGAAGGTCCCTGCCGAGACGTTGCAACCCGAACACGGCTGGGAATTCCGGACGGAGCGGAAACACCGGTTGCTTGCGACGCTCGATCCTGGGTACGTTCACGAAACGGCCGAGCGTTGCAGTGGCGAGCTGATGGAACGCTTCTTTGGCGAGGTCTCTTGGGAGCCGCGCTCGCCCGCTTAGGCTACGTTCAATGTGCTGACACCTTGTCGAGCATCTTCACCCCCTTCAGGTTTCGGTGGTCCCCCACCGCCTCAGCACTATTGACGTGGAATGGCCCGGGTCAAGGCGGGCGATAAGGTCGGTGCCGAGGCCGACATAACAGCCGCCAAGACGCTGGATTCAGACATCGAGGAAGGAATTCGCGCTCAACGGTGGAGAAGGTGCAACATCCGCTTACAAAAGCGCGGGAACCGCGCGACACCGAGTCGGGGCCGCCCCAATTTCCCCTCGTAATAGACGCGTTTGCAGGCGTACTGGAGGCGGCGCGGCAGGGAAACCGAGCGATAAGCGACCGACCCGGGGTCGAAGTGCATCCAGGCCCCGTCTTCCCAGTCTGCCCGGCTGCGGATGATCGTCGCGTAGGCGTTGGCAGCGCGGAACTCCCCCTCGTACTTGACGAACTGCCCGATCGTCGGCTCATAACGGCCCGGCTCCCAGGTTGGATAGTCGGCCCGCACCGACCGAGCGAGATACATCACGTAGGGGAACCGCTTCACCTTATGGAGAAGTCCTTTGCGGCCGAGGTGGTGCGCCAGGAATTGTTCGAGGTTCCACTCCGGTTGGTGTTTCATCTCCTCGTAGAGTTGGATCGGATGCAGCAAGATGTCCTCGATGACGTTCAGGCAGTTCACCGCATCAGGCCGAGACACGACGAGGTGCCGATCTGTGAAGCCGCCGTAGTCTTCGCCGTTCGGCAACCAAATTGCACCACGGTCCAGGACTGATAGTGGCGGGTGCGGGCAGAGCCAGGCGAAGTCCGATCGCGTAATCACAAAGCGGTCGTAGCGGTCGAGGACGTCGTCCTGTTGCAGGCCGTGCAGCAGAAGCCAGCGACAAAAGATCTGGATCGAACCAGCGCCCGGCTGCGGGTCCGGCGACCGGATTCGCCCCTGCCAGTTGCCCTTGATTGGCAGCATCGACCGCCAGTCGGGAGCAGGGACGTTGTGCTGCTGACACAGCCAGCGCTGGGCCAGGTCGAAAGCTTCGCCGTAATCGCTGAAATCGGGGGCAGTCCAGCGGTACTTGGCATGCTGCCAGAACGGGTTGGCGTAGTCGTACTTCTCATCAATCGTCAGAGCCAGCGCCAGGTCGCAGTTCAACTCGTCGAGGACCTGCCGTTTGAAACTCGGAAAGGTCAATTGGTGCGCGCGCGTTTTGCAGAGCACGCATACGAGAACCTTTTCCACAACGAGGCTCCGCGCGAAGGCAGGCTTCCATACTGATATCCGGGGGACGAAGGGATCTTCCCCAGCTCGGGAGCGCAGCGGCGACTCCGCCAGCCTACGTCTCTCGACCTGAATACATCAGACCACTAACCATCGCCAACGGGCCTAGCTGGTTCATTTCGATGTTTCCAGAAATTCTTGTCTCGTTCACGGCGCTCCTGCAGCAGCCGTCCGTAATATCTAGCCAGTTCCGCGTAACGGGTGCGGACGACTTCGATTTCGTGCTCCATCATGTCTGATAAAGCATCGTCCATGCTTCGATACCGGGATACCCAGGTATCGGGGTGGCTCAGGAACTGAAACGAAGCTTTAGAATCCAGCAAATCGTGGGGCGTAGCCTGACGCCACACCATTAGGGAGTCGGAGATATAGTTCATCGGATGTTCGGTAAATCGCGCTTCGTACGCTTCATTCTTGATGTAGCCAAATAGCGCAATTCGATCACTGTCGATCGGTAAGTGCTGGGAGGCGGAAACGATCGGGTGACCGCTCAAGTCCTCAAGCAATCGTACATCGCTGACCAATTGCTGCTTACCGTGCTCGCCCCAATAACGCTCAGCCTCATAATGGAGACCAATCTCATGGCCATCCGCCGCCAAACATTGGATTACCCTACGACTATCTCTGGACAAAAGATTGTAAAGGTCGCAAGCGGTTTGGACAAAGAATGTTGATGTGATCCCAAGATCCGCTTCAAGTTGTCCAAAAATTTCTGCACCCCTCAGCGGTCCGTCAAGGTCGTGGCGGAGCAGTAATACAGGTCTACTAGCAGAGCACGAGAAATCCCGGAAGCAAACGATCCGATAATCGAGGCTTAGGGCTCGGACCAGGATTTTTCGATAGCCCTCTAGAGTGAAGTAGCTCTTATCGACATGACTTGGGAATCTAATCTTTTTAGACATCAAGCGAACAGAGATGGATAATTCGTTAGCATCTCAATTCTCAGGCGCGGGGTTTCAGATCGCGCTGCGACAAGTTTCCTGCGCGCCGACGTCCAGCGCTGTTTGTTGAGCTAAGCCGGGCCTGTTAATGAGATTTCTGTAATAGGCAAGAGTAAATTTCAAACCATCCGACAGGGGAACACGTGGTCGAAAACCCAAGATATTTTCGGATCGCGCAATGTCTGGAACGCGACTCCAAGAGTCATCAAAGTTCTGGCTATAACGGAACGTGTGCGGCTCGATGGGACAGGGCTCGTCGAGCAGTCCCAAGTCTACAGCAATGTTCACGATTTTATGGGCCAGTTCGTGCATTGTAATCGGATTCGGGGAGCCCAGATTGTAGCACTCACTGAAGGGAGTGCTTTGGGCTGCGGCGTGCTCTAGCGCCAGAACCATGCCTCGAATCATGTCTTCCACATAGCAAAAGCTCCGGCGCTGCGAGCCGTCGCCGCTCAGCCTGAGCGACTTTCCCTTCAAGACCCGGTCAATGAAGTGGGGTATCACCCGCTTGGGCGCTGGAAAATCCATCGCTGGCCCATAGGTGTTGAACACACGAATAACGACGCTGCGTGCCACGCTGTTTGTAATCAGGTTCTCTTCCAGCGCTTTGACATGGGGATAGACCCATCGATTCACTTTGGCATTCTGGAACAGGAAGTAGTCATCTTCTCGCATGCCGCGATCATAGAGATGGGAATGTGCGCCATAGACATCTGCAGACGAGGTAAAAAGCGCAACGTGTTCTGGGGAAAGGGCGCTGACGACGTTCAAGGTACCGTTGAGGTTCTCGACAGTGCGTTTGGTGTGCGAGATCGTTTCCTCCACTCCCACCACACTGGCAAGGTGAACCACAGTTCTGTGCTCGGCGACGAGCTTCTTCACCACCCTCCGATTGAAGACGGATCCTCTAATGCAGCGGATCCTCTCCTGCCGGAGTTCTGGGCAGTTGAAGGTGCTGTTCGAACAACTTAGGTCGTCAAGGACTGTAACCCTCCGTCCGCATGTCGCGAGAGCGCTCGCGAGATAACGTCCCAGGAAACCTGCCCCCCCCGTGATAAGTACGTCGCCCAAGCGGTCCCAGACCGGAGCGAAAAGGCCCCGGTCGGCCCCGACCCGGAGGGCAGCTTTCCGCAGCCGCACCGAACTCCGCGCAAATAAGAGTTCATCCGTACTTGCGCGCCCACGAAGTTTAGGATCTTGGCCCAATGCCCGCCCCGGCCCAATGTCCCAACGCCATTTTATCGACACTTTGTCGACACAATGTGCCTTATAGAGGGATGACTGGTCTGCGGCTAGAGACCCCTAAGTCGCATGTTGCGATTTGGCCTTCTATGTGGCAGATCTGCCACAACAGCGCGCGCCGTTCCCGAAACGATAATGCGCTTTCCAATCAGCCGAGAGCAGATGTAGCTGAGTGCCTAAGGCGAAAGGGCTTGGTCCCAAGATTTAGCCCGGGTACTCGTGGGCTGCAAGGGGGTCCCATCTGACCACCTCCGGGGTAGGCAAATTGAAGGTGGGGGGGATTGTAGCTAGAGGTCAAGTGATCACACCGTCCGTTGTGTGTCTCAGCATGTATAGTTTGCAACTACAAGGCGGGAGTCCCATCAAAGACGAGCTGGGACCATAGGGACGGGCATCATCTTTGGTTGCTGATCGCGAACTGCATGCAAGGGTCATCGCCTTGGCGTTTTCGCGCCAGCCTTGGGCCAAATGGTTTGTTGGCGAAGATTTCACCATAGACTGGGTTACATGTCGAGCGCCGATCTGGACACAAGTCCTTGCGTCCGTGCGCGACGAATATGCTGATGTCTTGGAGGTCGGTTCGTTCGAAGGCCGCTCGGCATATTCTGGCTAGAGTATCTGCCACGCTCGACCGTAACCTGCATCGACACATTTCAGGGCACGACAAAATTTCACGACGGCATTGAAGGCCGCTTCGACTGGAACTTGGCCGCCTACGGCCAGCGCGTCCGCAAGATCAAGTCCTCGTCAGCGTCGGCCCTGGCGAAATTGTTTGATGAAGGCGCGAGGTTCGATCTCGCACATGTAGACGGCAGCCACTCACGCGATGACGTAATTGTCGATTGTCTATTGGCTTGGCCAATGCTGCGGCCCGGAGGGCTGATGATCCTCGATGACTATGAGCTCGATCTCGACAAAAAGGCCACCGCTGACCGCCCCACGATGCAATCGACACGTTTCTCCACTGGCACAGAGGGGAATTTCACCAATTGCATCGAGGCTTTCAGATCATTATCCGACGTGAGCGTTAAAATTGCGCCCTAGGCGCGTGGGTGAGCTTCGGCTTCGGTCGGTGTTCTCACCCCTGGCCGCTTGCATTGGCAAAGCCGAGCCAGCCGCCAAGCGCGAGCGCAGGCTTGATTCTGACGCCGTCGAGTGTCACCTGAAGGTCACTGCGCGGGATGCCGTAGCGGTGACTTCGCCTTGTACCGAAGCCGTTTTGCCAAGCGCAGCATCGACTTTGGTCCAGTCAATCTCAGCCGCATGCGCCTGAGGAGCGGCAGCAAGTGAAAGAGCAGCGGTCATTTCAAATCCTCCTACATTAAAGCGCCGGTCAGCTTATCGCGCCGACGAAATACAATGTGATCCCAACTAAACAGCACGCCAGGAGCGTGGGGATCATTCCCACCCTAAACCGGAAGATCGTGACGGCGGCTGCGACAGAAATCGCTAGCGACCATAGGTCCACACTCTTCAGTGTAGGCGCATCGAAGGCCAAAAATGTTGTCCTTACCGGGACCGTCTCGTGGAACAGCGTGTGCACAGCAAACCAGACCGCGAGGTTGAGGATGACGCCCACCACCGCAGCGGTGATCGCCGAAAGAGCTGCATTGAGTGCTTTCACATCTCTAAGCTTCTCGGCGAACGGGGCACCTAGGAAAATCCAAAGGAAGCAAGGAGTGAACGTTACCCAGGTTGCGAGCAGTCCCCCCAGCGTGCCGGCCAGAAATGGAGAGAGCGGCCCCAGATGTCGGAATGCTGCCATGAAGCCCACGAACTGAAGCACCATGATGAGCGGCCCGGGTGTGGTTTCCGCCATACCCAAACCGTCGAGCATCTCTCCAGGTTTTAGCCAGCCGTAATGCTGGACCGCTTGCTGGGCAACATAGGCGAGCACAGCGTACGCACCTCCAAAGGTCACCATCGCCATCTTGCTGAAGAAGACTGCGATCTGACTGAAGACGTTCTGAGTTCCAAGAGTAAGGAGAAGCACTGCCACTGGAACTAACCAGAGCGATAGCCATACCGCCGCCACGCCCAAGAGGTGGTTAAGCCTCGGACGCGTATGCTCAAGCACTTTGTCCCCAAGAAGAGTATCGGCGGCAGGAACACCGCTTGTGGCGAGCTTAGGCTCGCTGGCAACTCCGAGTGCCCGTGGGATGACAAGGTTCCCGATGAACCCAGTGACCGCCGCCGCTAGAACGATGAGTGGGAAAGGCATACCCACAAAGAAAATGGCGATGAAAGAGATGGCCGCGATTGCCATCAGCATGGGGGTTTTGAGGGCTCTCTTCCCAATTCGCAGAAGAGCCTCCACGACGATGACGAGCACCGCTGCCTTGAGGCCAAAGAACAGCGCGGTAACTACAGGCACATTCCCCCACAACGCATAGATGTAGCTGAGAGCCATGATTGAAACGATGCCGGGAAGGATGAATAGACCGCCAGCGATTATCCCGCCGAGCGTGCGGTGCATCAGCCAACCGATGTAGGTCGCGAGTTGCTGTGCCTCTGGTCCAGGCAGGAGCATGCAATAGTTGAGCGCATGCAGAAACCGGCGCTCCGAAATCCAGCGCTTCTCCTCGACAAGGATGCGATGCATGATCGCAATCTGTCCGGCCGGACCGCCGAAGCTCAGAAGCGCGACTCTTATCCAGGTCCGCACGGCTTCGCTCAGGGACGGAAACGAACTCTTCGGCGCAGCGATTTCCTGTTGGGGAATGGTGACAGCTTCGATCATCTCAGGCCCTCGGCTTATTCGTGGGCCAGTTGTGGGTCTCATCCGTAGCGTCGCGGCACCAACGATAGAAGGCGTCATAAAGCAACATCCCGGCCTCGAGCTGTTGTAGATCGTCCGCATACATGCGGGAGAGACCTAGTGACGCGGCAAGCAAACCGGGAGCCTCTGGCGAAAGCTCCGGCCGCGCGGTGTCCGCACCACGGACGATTGTCGCCAAACGAAGCAGGGGCTCGGTGCCTAATCCGAACTCCTCGACCATGGTATCAAACGTGCAGGTGTCACCCCGATGGCTCCAGAATACATCCTCGATGTCGAATGGAGCGCCTTTAAAGCGCTCGGCCACTGCAACGACATCCGACGGGGCGACAAACAGAAAAACTGCACGTGGATCGACGAAGCGACGAATGAGCCAGGGACAGGCGATCCGGTCGATTTTGGGGCGGGCGCGGGTCACCCACAGAGTTCTTCCCCGAGTATCCACGGGGGGAAGTTTGGCAAAGGGGACTAGCGGAAGCCTCGCCTGCCTCCATGCTTCAAACCCTCCTTCCAGCACTTCCGCCGGAACGCCCTGATCCCTGAGTAAAGCCGCCGCGCCCTGGCTTAAACTCGATCCTTGTTGGCAGATCACGATGGCAGACTTCCCGCCATACCCTTCAGCGCGATCCTCTAACTTGTTGGAGGCGTAGCGGGTGGAGGAGGGAATGAGATGAGGATCAGCTTCAAAGTCGTCCTGCCCCCGCACGTCAACCAGCACGGGGCACTTAGGCGTTCCGATTAGTCGAACCAGTTTGTCGATTGAAATTGTGTTCGGCGCGGTCATGGCGCGTCCCTTTCTCTTCTAGGAGCGGAACGCGATGCTTCGGCTTTGCGCCTCGTGGGGAGATCGCGATCCCCATCGCTAAATAGAGGGCTGTCCCGTGCCGGATGTCAAGAACACCGGAAACTGTCCGCTTTACCCTCACTAACCGGACGTCGAGCGGCACATCCGAGTCGCATTTGGCTATCAGTTTATAAGTACACGCCCTAGGTCCAGCGATACTGGCCACGCTAGACCGGCCCGCGCCGCTCCTGTCAATGGAGGCTGTCGGGACTTATTCGGAACCCTGGTCAAGTAAGAAGTTACTGAATAATAAGAGGGACTTCCAAATCTTCTGGCGGAGAGGGTGGGATTCGAACCCACTTTTCAAGCCGCATACGCACCGGGGTCGCCCCGTTTTCTCGGAGTCCCGCTACGGAGCGTGCAATCTCCCCCGTCAGTCAGCATTTGCTTTGATCCAGGCCACAATGAACCTTCTCCTATCATTTAGGATTATAGGTTATATCAATAATATCAATTGTATGGTGACAAGCCCTGTGGCTTACTCAGCCGTCTCGCTTCTCCAGCGAAGGCAGCACCCGAAAACCCGATGGCGCCGCTGAACACCTATGGGTTACCCAGCCGGTCAATGTCAGCCTTAAGGAGAAGGAAAATCAAAAGCTTATAAGGATGGCGGTAGTGATAACGCATCAGCGCGAGCTTGGCTCTAGCTACGATGGCTGCAAGCTACTCGTCACTCATGTCCACTGAATTATGGAAGCTTGTTGCGGTTTTTCTGGCCGGATCGATTTTTAGTCACCTCAGTTGCCGTTGAAGAACGACGAGAATGGCTGCTTTGGGTCATAAGCGGACATCCCACACACTGATTAGGCATGTCCGCTTTCGACCGGAAGCAGACCTGGTGAGGCGATCGGTTGAACGTCCGCCTAAGTGCCAGAAGGGCACATGGCATACGCGTCGCCAACTAAAAGGCGCCGATCGGGCTCCTCGAAGCGAGTCCAAAACGACCCAAATATTGAACCTATCGCAATGACTGCTGTTAGTGCGATCAGCGCCCCGACGATCGCGACGATAACAATATCGAAATAGCTCTCGAGGGTGTGTTGTTCCGCAACTGCGCGAGTGGATCCCAGGCAATGCTCATGCAGGCATAGCGCAGTTGCAACGATGGCACGCCCTTCGTTCGACGTCGGCCCTGCAGCGGCACTTTGTCGAATGGCCAGAGCTATCATTCCTGAGAGAAGCTCACGCGGCCCGCAAACGCAGCGAACACTTTCAACGGGTGGCCCTGCGTAAGCGGGGCTCGGGCTACGTCAAGGAGGCCGCGATGACTAAACTGGCGTGTGCCCTAACAGCGACAGCAGCTGTGTTGTTCGCGGGACTTCTTACCTGGAACGCCGAGGCAACTACATTGACGGTAGCCATACGTCCACTCGCTATGGCCAAGAGCTACTCCCCAGTTCAGAGGACGGGGTGCCTCTTGGCCGGACGATACTGTGGCGTCGGCTTTCATTTTGTTTGCGGCCTGCCACCGAATTCGGAGCGGCGCAGATGTCATTGCGTGCCCTGTTAGTATGAGGACCCGTCGTGGAGTGCGCGGAAAGACTTTCGTGCCATTTTGCTAATTCCATCGCTGGGGGCAACATTATTGAGCGGATGTCTTCGAGCCCGATCAGCATCGATACCAAAGATAACGTCCGCGTCATTGCGGGAGACGGACGGGTACTGATGCCGGGCCTGATCGACGCGCTCCGGCCCTGAACGACGAACCTCAAGGGGACCGGTTGCGGCAATGAAGCGGTGTTGCCCGAAGAAACGTAGGGAGGATTCAGATGCTTTTCCAAGGAGGTTTCAGTTTTGCCAATTTCCTGACGGACGTTCTCGCGCTGTTCCTGTTTGTCGTCTGGTTCTGGCTACTCGTTTTAGTTTATGCCGACCTATTTCGACGTCATGACATTTCCGCTGGGGTAAGGCACTCTGGGGGAGTGGATTATCAGGTCCTCTGGTCTCGAGTGGACCGTTGTGCGGCCCGGACTGCTGACCGACAGGAGCGCAATTGGCCAATACCGTATCCTAACCAAGCCAAAGGATTGGCGGTTCGGCGTTATCAGTCGTGCTGACGTCGCGAACTTCCTCGTGCGACAGATCGACAATCGCGCGCTGATCGGCAGCACGCCGCTCCTCATTAGCTAAGCCAAAGCATGCCGTCTCCCGTTGCCAAACGTCCTCCCGAGCAACGAAAGCTCTAGAAAGGTGGATGCCTTGCCATGGCAACAATGGGGTGCTGTCATCTGAGATGATCGTCCTCTTCACGGATTTCGGGTTGGAGGGCCCATATGCAGGGCAAATGAAAGCGGTGTTGCACCCGCAGGCACCCGGCGTGCCCATTGTCGACCTCTTTGCCGATGCGCCGGTCGGCAATCCGAAGGCATCCGCCTATCTGTTGGCGGCCTATGTCGGATGGTTTCCGCCGGCAACCATTTTTCTTTGCGTCGTCGATCCCGGCGTCGGGGGGACGCGACCAGCAATTATTCTCGCAGCGGATGGTCGGTGGTATGTCGGCCCCGGCAACGGTCTATTCGAGCTGGTCCAGCGACGGGCCGAGGGAAAGACGCGCAGCTGGGACATCGAATGGAAGCCGGATCGGCTCTCGGCAAGCTTTCACGGGCGCGACCTCTTCGCACCAGTTGCAGCCATGCTGGCGCGGGGCGAGCCGCCGCCTGGCGGGCTGCGCGAGGATGACGCGGATCGGCGCCCAGACTGGCCAGACGATCTCTTCGAGATCGTTTACCTCGACCATTTCGGCAACGCCATGACCGGGGTTAGGTCCGCCACAATACCATCCGACGCTAAGCTAGTAGCGGCAGGGCGGGTCTTGGAGCACGCGAGGACTTTCAGCGATCTGCCGATAGGCAGCCCGTTCTGGTACGAGAATTCGAACGGGCTTGTTGAAATCGCCGTCAATCAGGGGCGCGCGGATCGCAAGCTCGGCCTCGCGATCGGCACTCCGGTCGAGATCGTCGCTTGAACGAAGCAGGAGCTAACGATGCCGAAGCTCGACGCCCGTAAAAACAGGCTCGTTCAGGATCGGTGGCGAAATCGAGATTCACCGCCTCGGCTTCGGAGCGATGCGCATTACTGGGCCTCGTGTCTGGGGTCCACCTGTTGACATGGCAGAGGCGATCCACACCCTAAAACGCCTTCTTGAGCTCGGGATCGATTTCATCGATACCGCAGATTCGTACGGTCCAGAAGTTTCCGAGCAGCTCATCCGTCAAGTTCTCTATATCCCCATAACTGGCCGGCCAGGCGAGGTACTTGTGACAAGCGCACAAATTAGAGCAGCTCGGGGATTGCTGGACTGGACCGTTCGTGACCTAGCGGAGCGCTCCGGCGTCCACCGAGACATGGCCAACAAGATCGAAACCGGTGCGTATGCTGGCCCCCCCCCGGGACGCTTGAAGCGATCCGGCGTACCCTCGAATATGCTGGCGTCGAGCTCACCAACGGCGATGCGCTAGGTGTCAAACTTAGGAAGCGATGACTGACGCGAGGGCAGACTACACGTGGAGGTTTTGGAAGTGGCAAACGCGGTCACGTCATGAACCTATTTGGCCCTAACAACAAGCGGCCTCCATCTCGCCGATCGACTCTGCGATTCCGACCGTACGCTCTGCCATGCCGAGGTGCAGCCGCTCGACCATGTGCCCTTCGACGACTATCACGCCCTTTTTGGCATTCTCGGGCCGGGCGAAGGCGGCAATGATTTTACGGGACCAATCAACCTCCTCCTCGGTCGGCGAGAAAATCTCGTTGCAGGGCGCAACCTGGCTCGGATGGATTAGTGTCTTGCCGTCCATGCCAAGGGTGCGGCCGTGTTGGCATTCCTCGCGCAGGCCTTTCTCGTCTTTGAAGTCATTATAGACCCCGTCGAGAATGTCGAGGCGATAGGCGCGCGCCGCGGCGATGGTCATGGCGAGCCAAGGCACCACGGCGAAGCGGTTGTGCAGCGCGCGAGCCCGTGACTCTTTCAACAAGTCGTTCGTTCCCATAACCAGGCAGCAGAGCCGGTTCTCCGGGTAGACGGCCGTCGCCGCGATAGTGCGCGCGTTCAGGATGGCCATGGGTGTTTCCATCATGGCCCAGAGCCGAATCTTTTCGGGGGCCTGTAAGCCTTGCAAGATCTTGGCAACGCTGATGACCTCGCCGGGGTGCACAACTTTCGGCACCAGGATCGCGTCTGGCGCCGCATCACAGGCTGCGAGCAGGTCGTCCGTTCCCCAT
>Ga0164305_10000704_pt1 | contig 12988 bp, 8 predicted proteins | sample Whisoiple_237_MG_FD_110215 | JGI IMG/M metagenome (GOLD analysis project Ga0164305, IMG submission 110215) | Soil microbial communities amended with pyrogenic organic matter from upstate New York, USA - Whitman soil sample_237_MG | ecosystem: Environmental > Terrestrial > Soil > Agricultural... | reverse complement strand
CGCACCGCGGTGATCCCGTACTACCCGCTGCGCGACGAGAACATGCGCAAGATCGTGCGCCTGAAGCTCAACAAGATCGGCAAGCGGATCAGGCTCAACCACGGCGCGGCGTTCGAGTACGACGAAGCGGTGGTGGATGCCATCGCCAAGCGCTGCACCGAGGTCGACTCCGGCGCCCGCAACATCGACAACATCCTGACCGGGACCGTGCTGCCGGAAGTCTCCGGCCACGTGCTGGAGCGGATGGCGGCCGGCGGCGGCATCAGCGCCATCCGCATCGGCGCGGGCGAGGACGGCAACTTCACGTACGCGGTCGAGTGACGTGTTGCCCGTGCCGCCATGGACGGCGGCGCGGGCATACCCCCTTCGCGCTATGCCGTGCCGCTGTCCGTGACCAGCGGCATCGGCCACGCATAGCTCTTCGGATGAATGTCGCGAAGGCGCGGCAGCGACGACGATAACCAACGACGCCCAAGGCATCGAGACATGCCCCTCAGCCTTTCCACCAGCAACCGGATGTACTTCCTCACCCTGCAGGATTATGGGGAGGACGACCTGTTGATCGAGGAAATGTCCGGGCACGAGGCGGTCTCGGAACTGTTCGAGTTCCGCCTGCGCCTGCTGTCAGAGCACGACGACATCGATCCGCGCAAGATCATCGGCAAGTGGGCGATCCTGCGGATCGAAAGCTGGGACAGCAGCCACATGGCGGGCGAGCGCCACTGGAACGGTTACGTCTCGCGCTTCTCGCAGACCGGCCGCGCGCCCTCACCCGACGGCGAGGGCGACCTCTACACCTACGAATGCGACATCGTGCCCTGGTTCTGGATGCTGACCCAGCACGAGGATTGCCGGATCTTCCAGAACCTGTCGGTGCCGGACATCATCGAGACGATCTTCGGCGAATTCGCATTCAGCGACTTCAAGCTGGAACTGACCGAAAACCACCCGCAGCTCGAGTACTGCACCCAGTACAACGAGACGTCCTTCGAATTCATCTCGCGGTTGATCGAACGCGAGGGCATCTACTACTACTTCCGCCACAACGACGAGGGCGGCGAGTCCAAGCACATCCTGGTGCTGACCGACAACAAGGACAGCAACCCGGCGCTCGACCCGGACGAACTGCCGTTCCACCACGACGGGCACGCCGAGGATTTCGACGCGATCCGCACGTTCTCGCGCAGCGAGCAGATGCGCACCCGCAAGGTGACCCTGCACGACTGGGACTACAAGAAACGCGGGGCGGTCGGCGAAAACACCCCGACGGTGCTGGACATCGGTTCGGACCACGAGCTGGAGCGTTACCGGTACCCGGGCGGGTTCGTCGCGCAGAGCGGCGCGAGCGATGCGGAGGCCGGCAAGCACCTGTCCAAGGTGATCATGGAGGCCGAGGAATCCAGCCACCTGCGCTTCCGCGGCGACAGCCAGATCCGCACGCTGGCGCCCGGCCATACCTTCAACCTGTACGACCACCCGTTCGACGCGTTCAACGCCGAGTACATGGTCCTCTCGGTCTGGCACCACGGGCGCAACAACCTGACCGCCGACAGCGGCGATGGTGGCGGCTACGGTAACGAATTCACCCTGCAGCCGCACGACACGGTCTACCGCGCGCCGCTGGCCACCCGCAAGGGCCGGGTGCACGGCCCGCAGACCGCGATCGTGGTCGGACCGGCTGGCGAAGAGATCTACACCGACGAACTCGGGCGGATCAAGGTCCGCTTCCACTGGGATCGCAAGGTGCCTGGCCGCGCCACCGACAAACCCGACGACAAGGCGTCGTGCTGGGTGCGCGTGGCACAGATCTGGGCCGGCAACGGCTACGGCGCCTTGTTCATTCCCCGGGTCGGCATGGAAGTCGTGGTCGATTTCCTCGAAGGCGACCCGGACAAGCCGATCGCCGTCGGCTGCGTCTACAACGGCATCAACAAGCCACCGCAACCCCTGCCGCAGTTCGCGACACGTTCCGGCATCAAGACACTGTCGTCCAAGGGCGGCGGCGGTACCAACGAGCTGGGCTTCGAGGACAAGAAAGGCAGCGAAGAAGTCTTCATCCAGGCGGAGAAGGACTTCAACGTCAACGTGAAGGCCAACAAGGCCGAGAACATTGGCGGGAACTCGACCGAACTGGTCGGCGGCGAGATGATCCTCGAGGTGAAGGGGGACATCACCCAGGGCACGCATGCCAACTGGTCGCAACGGGTCATGGGCGAATACAAGCTCCATGCCGACTCGCTCGTGCAGATGCAGTGCAGTTCGGACATGACCATGTCCACCACCAGCCTGCTTTCGGTAGAGTCTGTCGGGGGCAAGGTGCAGATCAAGGGCACCGGAGGTGTGGTCGTCGAGTCACCATCCTCGATCAGTCTGTCATGCGGCGGCAACTTCGTCGTCATCGACGCGAGCGGTGTGTCCATCGTAGGCACGATGGTCAGGATCAATTCCGGCGGAGCCGCGCAGCCCTATGCGTCCCCGGACCTGAACTTCGAAGGCAAGAATGCCCCTGGGGTTCATTCCACTGACGATGGCAAGGTCACCAAGCCTGTTCAGCAACTGCAGGCGCAGGCGCTGCGCAACGCCGCGCTGCAGGGCCAGCCCTTCTGCGCCGAGTGCGAAGCCGCCCGTGCCGCCCTCGAGGCGATGATGGCATGACCTGTTTCGGCGCCGACCTGCGTAAACCTAGTGGCGTGGGCATGGAGCACTTCCATTGCCCGGGCCAGGGTCTTCGACGTCTTCCGCGTGCTACCAGCGGCCGCCGACGTCGTCGGCGTTGCCGATGAACGCTTGGAGACAGGACCAGGTGATCCCGCAAGGCCAGTACGAATCGCTGCACAAAATGGTCTTCGGGCAACCTGCCCGGGCGATCTATGCGGTCATGGATGGCGCGATGATCGACGACCTGCCCGCCCGGCTCGCGCAAATCGCGCCGGATGCGGCCTGCCTGTTCGAAGGCGCGCTGGATCCGATGCTCAGCAAGGCGGCGCCCTGGCTGGTGAAGCTTGACCCGAACAGCCCGGTCACCCAGATGGCATTGCGCGAGGGCTGGAACGGCCATTGGGGCATCGTGCTTGTGACCGACGCCGGGCTCGACCTGCGCACCGTGCGTGCGCATTTGCGCCGGGTCCTGCGGGTACGCGCGCCGGACGGCAGCAGCATGCTGTTCCGCTTCTACGATCCGCGCGCCTTCCGCACGGTCATCCCGGCCCTGGATGCGCCCGCGCGCAAGGAATTCTTCGGGCCCATCCACGGCGTCTATGCCGAAAGCCGCACTCCGGACAGCGTGCTGTTCTTCGCGCGTGACGGCCGGGCCGAGCCACAGGCGCTGCCGCTCTACACGGCGGCTTGAAGGAGTCAACGGTGCTGGCAGTCAAGCGCAAACAGATGGCGGCGATCGGCGAGGTGCAACTGCGCAACAACCTGGCCGATTTCCTGCACCTGCACCTGGGCGGCAAGTCCCCGCTGCAACTGGACCAGCTCGATGCCCAGCTCGATGCGGTCATCGCGCATTGCCGCAAGGCTGGGTTGAAAAGCCAGCGTGCAGTCGCGGCATATGCGCTGGCTTGCTCCCTGTTCGGTAACGACCGCGTCGCCGGCGACCCGTCCATCGTCGGCATCCTTGCCGACCGCAGCAGCCCGCAAATCGACCGCGCACTGCTGATCGAGATGTGGACCGCGTCCGCCTACAGCGACTTCCGTCGCTCACACGGAGGCTGACATGTTCGAGGATCTGACCGAAGGCCTGTCCGCGATCGGCGCCGCCGCAGGACAGGCCGTGCAGCAGGCGCAGCAGGCTGCGCAGGAAGCTACGCAACAGGCCGCCGAGGCGGCGCAAGGCGCGATCGCCGAGGCGCAGACGGCGGTGTCGAATGCCACCACCGCCGCGGCAGGTGCCGCGAATGGTGCCGTCGCACAGGCTCAGAAGGCTGCACAGAACGCAGCTGCACAGGCGGGTGCCGCCGCCCAGGGCGCGCTCGGCCAAGCCAAGTCGGCGATGGGTGCGGCGCAAGATGGCCTGAATCAAGTGCAGGGCGCTCTGGCGCAGGCGAACCAGATGCTCGAACAGGTTCAGCAACTGCCGCCCAATCCGGCGCAAGCGCTGCTGGCGCAGGCCAAGAGCGCGGTCAATGACGCCAAGGAGCAGGCCAAGTCAATTGCCGAAGGCGCGCTGGAGAAAGCCTCCAAAGCCCTCGATGACGCGATGCAGACCGCCGAGAGCGCCGCGCAGTCCGCCATCGACGACGCGATGGGCTATGTCGACAACGCGATGGAGCTTGTCGAGAACGGCTTGGATACCGCGCTCGACGTCGCCAATACTGCGATCGACCAGGCACAGAGCCGGTTGCGCAACGCCGCCACAGAGGTGTTGCAGACCGCACGCAACGAAGTGATGGATCAGGCTCGCGGCGTCCTTGGAACTATCGGCTCCGCGCTGGACTCGTTGCCGACCCGCTTCCCAGACCTGCCGATCGACTTCCCGGCCTCCGATTGCCCCTACGTACGCGCATTGCAGAATGAGCTGGCACGACGGGCTGCCCAGGCCAACAATGCGTTGGCCGATGCGGTTGGCGCGCTGAACGGCGTGGCCGGTCCGCTGCTGGATCAGGCAAATGGCATGCTGGACCAGGCCGATGCATTGGCCGACGACGCCATGGAGGCGATGGACGATGCGATGGCCGCGATCGACGATGCGCAAGCCACCGCGACAGATGCGGCCAGAGATGCACTGAACACCGTCAAGGAGACGGTGCAGCAGGCACAGCAAACGGTGCGCGATACCGCCAAAACTGCCATCGCGCAGGCCAAGGAAGCGGTCAACGAGGTGAAGCAGCAGGCGCAAGAGGCCGCACAGGGCGTGATCGACGACGCCATGTCCGCCGTCGATTCCGTGCAGGCACAAGCCGAAGGGGTGGCTGATCAGGTGGCTCAGCAGATCGATGAAGCCGCGCAACCGGCCATCGACGCCGCCAAGGGTGCTGCCGCGCAAGCGCAGCAAGTCGTGCAGCAGGCCCAGCAAGGAGCTGCGCAGGCACAACAAGCCGCCCAACAGGCTCAGCAGGCCCTGACCAGCGCATCGGAGAGTGTGGCGCAGGCGCAGGAAGCCGCGCAGCAAGCCGCACAACAGGCAGGCGAAGCCGCGCAAGGCGCGATCGCCAGCGCCCAGAACGCCATGGCCGACGCGACCGGTGCCGCGGCCGAAGCGGCCTCCAGCGCGGCCAGCGCAGCCCAGTCCGCCGCCGCAGGTGCGATCGATGCTATGGGCAACGCCGCTGACTCGCTGGGCAACCTGTTCGGCTGATCGACGATGAGCGCCGGATTCAACCGCAAACCGCCGCCCAGGGTTCGCCAAAGCGAGCAAGATAGTTGCTGGGCCGCCACGCTGGAAAGCTGGTCCCGAGTGGACTCGCGTATTACCGCGGTCACGGAAGCGCAGATGATCCGGGAGTACGGCGAAGGCCCAACTGGCGCTATCACGCCTACTACGAAGATCCCCGTCCTCGCGAAGCAATTCGGTCTAAAAGCTAACGCCTACAACGGTGAAGATCTGGAAGATTACTTAGAGGAACACCTCAAGTTCTCTCATATTTTCTGCGCCTACAAACGCGATACGGAAACCGCGAAGTTTCATCACGCCGTGTTGATCTACCGATTGAGTGGTCAACGTGAGAGAAAGATACATGTGTCGTACATGGACCCAGACGGCGGTTTTCACCGTTCGCGCACGCTTGACTGGTTCGCCGTGAATGGGCCTTTGGTTGTGATGCGGAAGTTGTAGGTATCGCACGCTCCGACCGATCAAATGCAGAAGGGCGGCCAAGGCCGCCCTTCTGCATTTGATCGTTGAATAGCGTGGCTTCCGATCAGGGAATCATCTCGGTCGCTTGGCCAGGATTGGTCACCGTGATCGTCCCTGCCCAAACGCACTGACACGTGCACGTGTTATCCAGTGCGGGCATGTAACCCAGCAGTACCGTGGTGGCACCGGGTTTCCACGGTGTAGTGACCGGCAGGCATGCTGCCGGGGTGGCAACGCCGGCCTTCGCTGCGGTGGCCGCAATGACGGTCGGATTGAGCGGGGCGTTGCACAGCGGAAACGGCGGGATGTTCTTGATCGGCACGAAGTCCATGATGTTCGCCGCCGGCTGGTTACCCGAAAGCACGCGGTTTTCGGGCGTCACCACGAACGTCGACGGCCCGATACCCATCGTGCACATCAAGGTGGCGCCGTTGACGACCTGGATCGGCATGCCGGCGCCCTCCCTTACCTGAACTCAGCCGCCGGTCGCCTGGATCTCGACGCGACGGTTGCTCGCGGCATCCGGATCGCTGCTGTCGAGCAACTGGCTTTCGCCCTTGCCGACCGCACGCAGGCGCGACGATGCGACGCCGTTGTCCATCAGGTAGCGACGCACCGCGGCGGCGCGACGATCCGACAGCGCCTTGTTGTAGGCCGCGGAACCGCTGGCGTCGGTATGGCCGATCACGGTGAACTTGCGGCCGTCCAGCTGCGGCGATGCGAGCGCCTTGGCCAGCGTCGCCATGGTCTTCTCGGAGCTGCCGGCGATCTCGGCAGAGTTGTACTCGAAGTTGATCTGCATGTTGATCGAAGCCGGCTTCGCCGGGGCGGCCGGGGCCGGGGCCGGTGCAGTCGCCATCGACGCCGCGCCCGGGCGCAATGCACGGGTCTGGCCCTGGACTGGCGCCGGCGTATCCGCCTTCAGGCTGTCGATGATCGAATCCACCGAAGGCGCGCTCTGCGGATCCTGCGCGAACGCATTGCCGCACGCGGCCAGAATCGCGATCGCAACGGCGGTGCGGAGATACTTGGTCATGCTCATCGTCCCATCCTCGTAACGTAGTGGCCTTGCGGCCGGAATGCGCTTGCTGCACGGGCATGGTGACCCGTTCTTTCCCGGAAGTCTGCACCCGGCGACGCGACGATTCGATACCACATTCGGCCTAGTTCCAGGATGTCCGGTGGGCGTCCTGGTTAGCGCCGATGGGATATCGCCGCAGAGGCAGCGGCTGCCTACCCTGCATGGGAGACACCGGGGGGTTCATGGAAGCGATGCGGCAACTGCTGCTGGCATCGGGCTTCGCCGTCTGCGGCGGGCTACTGGGCGCCTGCGTGTCCTGGGTCCTGGCATCCCGGCGGACCCGGCGGGAAGGCGCCCGGCTGGCGGCACTGGTCGAGGCCGAACCGGCGGCCGTCCCCTCCTCCCGTTTGCCCGAGTTCGGCGCGTTGATGGCCGCCTGGGGACGCCGGCAAGCCACGCTGCTGGCGGGCGGCGAGGCGCACGCCGTGCAGTACCGGCAGTTGTCCGCCGAGATGGTCGGCCTGATGCAGCAGGCCGATGGCGCGCAACGCGCGAAGGAACGCTTCCTCGCCGCCAGCAACCACGACCTTCGGCAACCGCTGCAGGCCATGGACCTGGCCTTGGCCCGCCTGCGCCGCAACGCACAGCCCGTGCAGGATCCCGACATCGACGGTGTGCAGGACGGGATCCGCACGATGGCCGACATCCTCGACGGCCTGCTCCTGCTGTCCCAGCTCGAGGTCGACAGCCTGCAGGCACAGCCGGTCGCCTGCGACCTGCAAGACCTGTTCGCCGAACTGCTGATCGCCCACGATGACCGTGCGCAGCGTGCCGGCATCGGCATTCACGCAAGTGCGCACGCGCTGGCGGTCACCACCGATCCGGGGATGCTGGCGGGACTGCTCGGCAGGCTGCTGGACAATGCGATCAACGCGACGCCGCCGGGCGGCCGAATCCTGCTGGCGGCGCGCGTGCGCGGCGAGCGGATCCGCATCGAGGTGCGCGACAGCGGGATCGGCATCTCGCCGGTGCACCAGCCGCGCGTGTTCGACGAGTTCTTCCAGGTCGGCAACCCGGAGCGCGACCATCGCAAGGGCTTCGGCCTGGGCCTCGCCATCGTGTCGCGGCTGGCGGCCTTGCTTGGCGGGCGTGTCGAATTGCGTTCCCGATTGCATGGCGGAAGCTGTTTCCACATCGACCTGCCGCGGGCGACCGCCGGCAAGCGCTCGCCGCAGGTCCTCGTGCTCTCTGGGGTGCCGGCCGATGCCGACACCCTGCCGATGATGCTGCACGCCTGGGGCTATGCCGCGGTGCTGATGACGGACGCGCGCGCCGCGCAAGGACCGCCCGCCATCAAGGAGGGCGTGGATGCGGTGGTATGCGCGGTTGGTGCCCACGATGACCCCGCCTGGGACGCGCTGGAAGCGGCCGCCCGACAGCACCCTCGCGCCATCCGCATCGTGCTTGCCGCCATCGCGAGCAGCGAGATATTCGAGCACGCCGGTCGGCTGCAGGCGCGGGTGCTGTTGCGTCCGCTCGCCCCTGCCAAGCTGCGTGCCCTGCTGGCCCAGCGCGGCGCTGCCTCCGCCCTGCCCGGCGCCGCCTGATCGGCGACGCGAGGCCCCAGGTGGCGTCGCTTCAGAAGCTGCCGCACCCGTTCTCGCGCTCGCTGTCGAAGCAGTTGGTCAGGTTCGGCCGGGAACGCACCTTGGTCCATTCGGTGGACAGCCCATCGCCGCTCGTCGCCAGCCCGGTGTCGTCGATCGACGCATTCACCGCGCAGGCCGGTGCTCCGCCGAAGTTGCGGTCGTACACGTAGGTATTGATGGTTTCCCGGATGAAATTGACGGGCCTGCCCGGCACGCTCGGCAGCAGGATGACCTGCAGCGCGGTCGCATTGCCCGGCGCCTGCGCGAACACGTAATTCCTCGCGGTGGTTCCGCCATTGATCGGGTAGTAGCCGATCGGCGACAGCGGCCCGGCCGGCGACGACCAGATCACGCTGTTGCCGAACACGCTGGCGACGGTGTCGCCATTGCGGAACCCGGTGACGGTGCCGGTGAAGTCCGGATTGGGGAAGCCGAGATAGCGGACCGCGCCATCGGCGGTGAACAGCAGTGTCGCCGGGGTGATCGCCAGCGTGCCGGGCACGAACTGGATCCGGTAGCCGGCGGCGGACAGGAAGTTGCCGGTGATCGCATAGTTGCCGACGTCGCTGCCGATGGTCGCGGTCGTGGTGGCGGTGCCACTGGCCACGTTGGCGGCGGTATCGCCCAGGATCGCGCCGCTGACGCTGAAGGTGAACAACGGATTCGGCAGGCCGTATTCGCGCGTGGCGTTGTCGAAGGTGATCAGCGCGGTCGGCTGCTGCACGTAGATGAAGTGGTTGTCTCCACTGCTCACGGTGACGCCGCACGCGCCGAGGTACGCGCAACCGTAGAGATTCGGCAGGTTGCCGTCGCCGGCCAGGCCACCACGGGTCTCGCCTACCCAGGTATTGGCCCAGACCCGCCAGTCGCCACTTGCCACCAGGCTCGCGCCGGCCACGTTCTGCAGGCGGCCCGCGGTGACCAGGTCGATGTTGGTCGCGGTCACCCCTGCATTGAGCGTCAGGTCGCCCTGCAGGTTGCGTACGTAGGCATCGCCGCCGGCGGAGATGCCGGTCGAGGCGATGTTCGACAACTGCCCGGTCGTTGCGTCGAACCCACGGCCCGACACGCTGCCGATCGCCAGGGTGTTGGCATCCTGGAACTCGAAGTCGCCACCGGCCGAGCCTGCCAGCGTGGTATTCGCCACGTCGTTCAGCGCCGTGGCCAGGAGTACGTCGCCGCCGGCTCGCGCGAGCAAGCTGTGTGCGCTGATCACACCCGCGCTGGTCTGGGTGATCGAGCCACCACTGGAGAGGACCAGCGTACCGTCGCCCACGTCGAGTACGGCCCGGATGTCGATGCCACCCGTGCCGCCACCGTTCTGCAGGGTCAGGTTGCCCTCGCGGTTGATACCGCCCAGCACTTGGATCGCACCCGCATGCAGGTTGCTGCCGATGATCAATTCCGGTGTATCGATCAGGGCAAGCTCGGCATTCGACAGCACGAAGCCGCCGGTGCCGCTGCCCAAGTAGATGCTGTCGCCGGTTGCCTCGGTCAGCCCGCCCTGCAGGTCAACGCCACCCGGACGCAGGTCGACACCCACGCCGCTGTGGATGCTGCCGCGGATGTCGATCGTGTCGGTCGCGCCGGCGCTTGTCGCACGCAGCACGATCAGGCTGTCGCCGGCATCCACGCTGGCGCCGTCGCCGATGACCAGGCCGGCAGCCGCATTGCCCTGCCCGCTCAATTCGATGCCGCCGCCATCGGTGGCGACGCTGACGCCCTGTCCGATGCGCAGGCCGATGGCACCCGACGACGTCCCCCGCCCACGCAGGTCGATGTGACCGCTGTCGGTGGTGAGTTCGCCACCCGCAATATCCAGGCCGATGGAGGCACCGATGCCGGTGATGCTGACGTCGCCCGTCGTGGTGGCCACCCCGGATTGCCCGGCGAAATTCACGCCCGTGCCCAGCGCCGCATCGCCGAACAGGCGGATGTCCCCCGCGCCTGCGGTCAAGCGTGCGTCCGTCAGGTCGATGCCGACGCCGCTTCCCGACGCCTCGCCGCGCACGTCGATATTGCCGCCCGCGCTGTCGATGTCGCTGCCGTCCAGCGACACACCCGTCGTCGCGCCGCTGCCGATGATCGATACCGTGCCGCCACCACTGGCGACTTGGTTGCCTTGCATCAGCACACCGGCAGTCGTCCCGGTGCCCTCGATCGTGATCGCGCCGCCCCCGCTGCCGACCGCGAACGCGCCGCCATCGCCGAGCTGCACGCCCACGCCACCGGCACTGGTGCCGGTCACCCGGATGTCGCCGCCGTTGGTGGTCAGGCCGTTGCCGGTCACGCGCACGCCGGCCGTGGCGGTCGCCGCGGTCGCGGTGCCTTCCAGGGTGATGTCGCCGCTGTCCGTGTCGATCGCGCCATCGGCGATGTCCAGGCCGAAGTCCGCGCCGGTACCGTACAGCCCGATCGCGCCGGTCGTCGTCGAAATCGCACTGCCGAGGCCGAACTGGATGCCGATCCCCGCCGCCGCGCTGCCGCGGACGATCACGTCGCCGGCGCCGCCGGTCAATTGAGTGTCGTACAGGTATACGCCCGCTCCGCCGGCCGCGGATGCGCTGCCGTCGATGGCGATGTCGCCGCCTGCGCTGTCGATGGTGCTGCCTTGCAGGGAAACGCCCAGGTCGCCACCGGTGCCGGTGATCGATACCGCGCCACCGCCGCTCGCGACCTGGTTGTCTTGCATCAGCACGCCCGCATCGATGCCGGTGCCATCGATGGTGATCGCACCGCCACCGCTGCCGATCTGGAACGCACCGCCATCGCCGAGCTGCACGCCCACGCCGCCGGCACTGGTACCGGTTACGCTGATGGCGCCGCCATTCGTGGTCAGGCCGTTGCCGGTCACGCGCACGCCGGCCGTGGCGGTCGCCGCGGTCGCGGTGCCTTCCAGGGTGATGTCGCCGCTGTCGGTGTCCAGCGCGCCATCGGCGATGTCCAGCCCGAAATCCGCGCCAGTGCCGTATAGCCCGATCGCGCCGGTAGTGGTCGACACGCTGGCCCCGTTCTCGAACAGGACGCCGATGCCGGCCGGGGACGTACCGTCGATGCGCACGTCGCCGCTGCCGCCGACCACCGCCAGGCTCGACAGCAGGACGCCGAACGCATCCGTGGCGGACGCAGTGCCGATGATGGTGATCAGTCCGCCTGCGCTGTCGATGCTGTTGCTGCCATAACCGCTGCCGATCAGCAACGCACCACCGGTCGCGCCCACGCCCTCCAGTCGGATGTCGCCGCCATCGCTGCTGATGCCGTCGAAGAAGCCGCCATTGAAGACCAGCCCCTCCGCGGTAGCGCTGTACCCATAGATATCGATGTCGCCGCCGCCGCTGTCGATCGCGAACGCGCCGCCGGCGCCCAGTTGCACGCCCACGCCGCCAACACTGCTGCCGGTGATCGTGATGTCACCACCGTCGGTGACCAGGCCGTCCCCGGTGACGCGCACGCCCGCCACGGCATTCGCCGCCGTCGCCGTACCGTCGAGGGTGATGTCGCCGCTCACGGTGTCCAGCGCACCATCGGCGATGTCCAGGCCGAAGTCCGCACCGGTGCCGATGAGGGTGATCGCGCCCGTCGTGGTGCTGACGCCCGCTCCGTTCGCGAACAGCACGCCGACGCCAAGCGGCGCGGAGCCATCCACGGTCACGTCGCCGGCGCCGCCGACCAGGCCCATTCCATCCAGGTACACGCCAACCGCATCGACCGCGGACGCGGTTCCGACGATGGTGAGGGAGCCGCCGCCACTGTCGATCTCGTCCACATCGCCGGGGGCGAACAGGATGGGTCCGCCGACGACGCTTGCGTAGAGCGCGACGCCACCCGTAGCACCGTACCCGGTCAGCGAGATGTCCCCGCCGACGCTGATCATGCCGCTGTAATACCCGCCACCGAATTCGAGGCCGGTCGCATCAGCGCTGTAGCCATACATCGTGATGTCGCCGCCGGCGCTATCGACCGGCCCGGTGAGAGCGACGCCTGCGCCGCTGCCACCCTCGCCATGCACGTCGATGTCGCCGCCATAGCTGTACAGGCCGCCATCGAAGTCCACGCCATACGTGCCGCCGATGCCGGTCAGGGAGATATCGCCGCCCGCGGCGACGATATCGCTGCCGTAGGCGTACAGGCCATTGGCATCGGTGCTTTGCCCATCGATCAAAACGCCCCCGGCTCCAGCGGTGATGTCGCTGAAGCCGAGGATCACGCCACTGGTCACGCCTTCGCCGGCGCCGTATACCGCCACCGCGCCAGTGCCGGCATCGACGGTGGTGTTGTAGAGCGCCACGCCGGCGTCGTCGCTGCCGGCGTCCGCGCCGGTGCTCGAACCACGGACCAACAGGTTGCCGCCGCCCGTGCTGATCGTGCTGCCGGTAAGCGAGATGCCCGTGCTGTAGCTGCTGGCCGTGCCCGCCAGCGGGTCGGATTGGCCATACATGGCGATGTTGCCGCCATTGCTGTCCAGTGTCGCGTTGCTGAAATCGATCCCGGCGAAGCCGTTGTTGAGGCTGTTGGCATTCG
>Ga0164305_10000703_pt1 | contig 12988 bp, 9 predicted proteins | sample Whisoiple_237_MG_FD_110215 | JGI IMG/M metagenome (GOLD analysis project Ga0164305, IMG submission 110215) | Soil microbial communities amended with pyrogenic organic matter from upstate New York, USA - Whitman soil sample_237_MG | ecosystem: Environmental > Terrestrial > Soil > Agricultural... | reverse complement strand
TCATCATTTAATGAAGGTTCTAGCCGATGATCTAGCACTAAAATGGGTGGCTTTTCTGATTGCTGAGCTAGAAAAGTTAACCCTTGTACTAACTGCTGTTCAGCATAGATTTCTCCAATATAAATGACCAGCAAGTCAACATTTTGATGTTGAAGATGACGATATACTTCCGTCCAAGAAGAGGAAAGTAAACTGGTAAACCCTGCTGCTTGTAAATACTGAATCAGCGCTTGTAGCCATTCAATTTGGCTATGAGTTGTGTAAGATTTAGATGCCCGAATTTCCTGCACTTCATCAGGACTTTCCTCCTCAAGGGTCATGTTTCCCTGACCATAAGCGAAGGTAGAATACGGCTCAGAACTTGAAAGAGTTCTCCCTTCTAGAGAAGTTGACCGAGCATAAACAGGAACTGATAAATCTGAGAGTTGAGTAATATCTACCACTAAAATATTGGGTTTCCAACATAGACCCGCCGCCACTTGAATTGCCTGCAATAAAGCGGCTGTTTTATGACTTTGGGTTGTTTCTAAACAGGGAAAAACTGAAAGTTCAGTAACTTGATTGGCTGCTGCCGTTGTTTGATGATCGAGTGTTACTAAGGGGAGAGAGGCAAGATGGGTATGTTGAGTCAGTTGTCTTAGGTAGGTAAGGGGATCTTCTAGATCACAACTCTCTAATAAGACAACGTGGGGATGCCAAACACGAGCTAACAGTTCTGCTTGCTCTAAATCATCAGCTTCTAAAACTCGATAATTTAACTCATAATTAGGCGATAAAAACGATACTTCTTCTTGATTACTGACCTCTTCTAACTTGAGGCAAGTTGCAGCCATTTTTTCTGGATTAGTGCATGAAAAAGGAGTCAGCCGCAAAATCATTAACGAGCTACTAGCGTTTGATTTTTGTGGGGTTAACTGATTCAAGCTTTCTTGCAAAGCCGTTCCTTCGATTGGTAAGCTTAAAAACCCATCCGCTTGATTTTGATAAGCCTGCTCTTTTTCTGCCCACGTTGCCATTACTAGGACTGGAATGTGCCGAGTTTGGTGATCTGATTTGAGTAAAGTTAATACGTCCCATCCTGAAAGTAATGGTAAGAGGGGATTTAACAGTACTGCACAGGGTTGTAATCGACGTGCTTTTTCAATAGCTTCAGTACCAGAACGAGCAATGACCACTCGATAACCTAAACCTGTTAACTGATCAGTTAAGGCTTCGATGTAATGAGGGGTTGCCTCAACAATTAATACTAAAGAATTGGGTGAGAAAGAGATGAACTGTTCATTTCCTCTGGCTTCTAGAGGGGGACAAGGAGGTAATAAAAGTGTGAATTGACTACCTTCACCAACTTTAGAAATAAAGGAGATATCTCCTCCATGTAGACGGGCAAGGCGCTGGGTTAATACTAAGCCTAAACCTGTGCCCTCAAATCTCCGAGTTAAAGGATTTTCTAGCTGTTGAAATTTCTGAAAGATTAAGTGTTGCTTTTGCGGGGGAATCCCAATGCCCGTATCCCAAACAGTAAAAGCAATCCATCCTTCCCAGCGAGTAACTTTAAGACCAATTTCTCCCCCAGCTTCGGTGAATTTGAGCGCATTAGAAAGTAGGTGAACTAGCATCTGACGGAGACGCAAGTCATCCGCTACTAGCATTTCTAAACTGGGTTCAATTTCTAGGGTGAATGGGGTTTGCGAAGTGGCTTCTTCGGGGGAGGTGTCTTTGCCAGGTTGCAGTTGTTGGGCTTGTGTGTAAGCGCGATCGCAAACGGTCTGAATATTCACTGCATCCAGTGTCAATTCTAGCTGACCCGTCTCCATGCGCGTTAAATCTAAAATGTCGTTAACCACCGTCATCAACTGCCGTCCACTTTGGTGGATGAGTTGAGCATAACGCGCCTGACGTTCGTTCAGATCTCCTAAAACTTTCTCTTTGAGTAGGCTAGATAATCCGAGAACGGCGGTTAAGGGAGTTTTAAGTTCATGGCTAATGCAGGCTAAAAATTCATCTTTTAAACGGTTGAGTTGCACTAAATCAGCATTTTTCGCCGATAGTTCTTTGGCAACTTGTTGTTGTTCGGTGACATCGGTTGCCAAGACTAACCACAGGGGAGTTCCCCAACTCTCTATTTCTGGTAGGGGAATTTTGGCAAATTGCCAAACGCGATCGCCCCCCCGTTTCAATGGCTCAGATTCTGGGGTAGAAATGGTACAACTTGCGGGCATCCCTTGGGCTTTAATCGCGATGGGGACTGACACCATGACGTTGCTTTCCGAAACGTTTGTCAGCTCACTAACGCCGCAACTAGCCCCGTCTGTTTGATCAAAGAGATCACATCGTAGATAAAAGAAGTCTTCCAGCACAAAAGATTCTTGCCCGAAATCTAATCCCGTTGCTATTTTCTCTGCCAAACTATCGAGAATTTTAGAAACACCAACCTGCTGTCGCCAAGTAAAATTTTGACTAACAACCTCTCCACTCTGGGTTTGTAAGCTTAGAGGTAAGGGTAGTTGCTCTAAAAGTTGCACTAAAGACTTTAAGGCAGTTTGCTGAGGTGCTTGTTCAAGCAAGAGACTTTGAGGGGACGTAGTTGCTAACTGCTGAACGTTGCCTGAAGTCTGTGAAGTAGGAGCTAAATAGTTTAACAACCGCCAGTTGCTTAAAAGTCCTAAGAACTTTTCCTGAGCATCAACAATTGCCCAAAGCTGATTTTGATTAGAGTTGAACGGCTGAGTTTCTAGCTGAGTCCAAAACTCCCTTAAGGGGATATCGACGGATACACAGGTAATGGGATCGAGCAAAGCTGATAAGCTGAAGCCCGTCTCATAGGGGACAATATAAGTAGACAATAAATCGGTTGAGCGGGTAGGTAGGCTTTCCTCCTGCATTTGACTGATTAGATGAGGCATCAAGCGTTGGAGGTGTAATAATCCCAGAGGTTTTTGTTGCTGAGTGACAACCACTAAGCGATCGCATTGATGAAAGCTAAAAATGGCGAGTACAGCGTCCAGACTCGCTGTCTGTTCACAAACAGGAACAAGCTCTATAAATTCTTTTAGACTGGAAGTTGACCTTAGCATGAGAAACCTGGCTGGATAAAAGGAAAAGCTTGCCAGTGACCTCTTGGCAAACACAAATGTCTTGGAGAAAGATGCCTCAATTGCAACTTAACGCAGGCATCTATAAATTTTAGGGGTGGGACGTTCGCTAAAAACTACAACAGCAGTTGAAAAAGTGTTGGGAATGAGCCGCGATTTCTACGCTCAAATGCAAGTACAGCTCAATTATTGATCAGGAAAGGAGAGATAGATAGATAAGCAATTGCAATAAATCACCATTTTCGGAATACTTAAACTAATCTTAAGTATCTTTTCTCAGGATTTCATTGATAGATCTATCTTCTGACGGATTGAAAACTGATCATAGTCAGTCCCCTTCTACCATACCGACTATTTTGCCGCCTCAACTCACAATTGGTATCTATACAAATTCGGAATCGCTATCTGACCTACTTGGGCAGTATTTAAGGAGCGATCGCTATAACTTGACTTATCCTAGTTCTCCGGCTGGATTTGTCAAGTTTATCGAGCAATCTAAGCATCAATTAGATTGTCTCGTGATCGAAGATGATCAGGTACTACAACCGATGGTCAATCAACTCTATGAACAAGGTACGCTATTACCTGTTGTGATTTTACAAAGTCAGCAAAATACCCCTAAAGATTTAGAATCTACTTCCTCAAAAAATACTAATGAAACTTATACTGTACAAGCTTCTTACCTCTATCACCCTGCTGAAATTGTAATTCTACAGACTCAAGTTGAGCAAATTGCCTACTATATTGACCAAGCACTCGCTGAATTTCTCAAGCTTTCTCCCCATTATCGCCTCTCTGAGCAATTTACCAATGCTGAGTCCCAAGCTGAACCCATTAACAATTTAGATTTTCTGACACAGCAGCGACATCGATTGGCTGAAAAACTTAAAGAGCGACTTGGATACCTGGCTGTGTACTATAAAAGAAATCCCCAGCATTTTTTCCGCCATCTGTCCAGCGACGACAAGCAAGAATTTAGAAAAAATCTGAGAGCAGATTATCGCCAGATTTTGCTGAATTACTTTTCTCCCGATCAGAATCTAAATCAAAAAATTGATGATTTTGTGCATTTAGCTTTTTTTGCGGATCTATCAGTAGCACAAATTGTTGAAATTCATATGGAATTAATCGAGGAATTTGCTAAACAACTAAAATTAGAGGGTCGAAGCGAAGAATTTTTGCTTGACTATCGACTGACATTAATCGATATAATTGCTCACTTGTGCGAAATGTATCGCCGTTCTATTCCCAGAGAAGGTTGAGCAACTCCACCAGCAAAGACAATTCCATTCACTCACTTTGTGACTCTCAGGTGCAATTTTTTAAGTTATGAGTCCTCTAAAAAAAACCTATATTCTCAAGCTTTATGTCGCTGGAAATACCCCTAATTCTATTCGTGCTTTAAAAACTCTTAAAAATATTCTAGAGCAAGAATTTCAAGGGGTATATGCGCTTAAAGTTATTGACGTTCTCAAAAACCCACAACTCGCCGAAGAAGATAAAATATTAGCCACACCCACCTTAGCCAAAGTATTGCCCCTTCCAGTGCGTAAAATTATTGGAGATCTTTCAGACCGGGAAAAAGTCTTGATTGGCTTAGACCTTCTCTATGAAGAACTTAGTGAAGCCGAAGCCGATTTGTAGATCTCAACTTTTAGCATCAGCGCCTTAAAGTGCGAAAATCTCAATAGAGGTCTAGGAACCTGTATTCTATTGTTTGTATTAACTTCCTAAGAATTTAAACAATGAATCCCACTAATTTACCCGAACAGCCAGAGGAAGCATTAAAAGTAGGCGTTCATAAAATCAGAACAATGATTGAGGGCTTCGATGATATCAGTCATGGAGGCTTGCCTGTTGGAAGAACGACAATTGTTAGTGGAACGTCTGGGACAGGAAAAACTTTACTAGCCGTTCAGTTTCTCTACAATGGTATTAGTCACTTTGATGAAGCGGGAGTCTTTGTCACATTTGAAGAATCGCCTACAGACATTATTAAAAATGCTTACAGTATTGGCTGGGATTTACAAAAACTTATCAGTGAAGGCAAACTTTTTATTCTAGATGCTTCTCCTGATCCCGAAGGACAAGAAGTCGTCGGACACTTTGATCTTTCAGCCCTGATAGAACGGATTCAGTATGCTATTCGGAAATACAAAGCTAAACGGGTTTCTATCGACTCAGTAACCGCAGTATTTCAACAGTATGACGCGGCTTCTGTTGTCCGTCGAGAGATTTTTCGTCTAGTCGCTCGTCTCAAACAAATTGGTGTTACTACCATCATGACGACTGAACGAGTCGATGAGTATGGACCTGTAGCCCGGTTTGGCGTAGAAGAATTTGTTTCTGACAATGTGGTGATTGTTCGCAACGTTTTAGAAGGAGAACGTCGCCGCCGGACGATGGAAATTCTGAAACTACGGGGTACTACTCATATGAAGGGTGAGTACCCATTTACGATTACGAATCAGGGCATTAATATCTTCCCACTGGGAGCAATGCGACTAACCCAGCGTTCTTCTAATGTACGAGTTTCCTCTGGAGTCAAGACTCTTGATGAAATGTGTGGGGGTGGCTTCTTTAAAGATTCAATTATTTTGGCAACAGGTGCTACGGGGACAGGTAAAACCCTGCTAGTTAGCAAGTTTTTACAACAGGGTTGCCGAACAGGTGAACGAACGATTCTTTTTGCTTATGAAGAATCTCGCGCCCAGCTATCTCGAAATGCTTATTCTTGGGGCATTGATTTTGAAGAACTAGAACAACAAGGTTTACTCAAAATTCTTTGTACTTATCCTGAATCTTCTGGATTAGAAGATCATCTGCAAATCATTAAATCAGAAATTGCTGATTTTAAGCCTTCTCGGATTGCTATTGACTCACTTTCAGCTTTAGCGAGAGGGGTTAGTAATAACGCCTTTCGACAGTTTGTTATTGGCGTGACGGGGTATGCTAAACAAGAAGAAATTACAGGTTTCTTTACCAATACTTCTGATCAATTTATGGGATCTAATTCGATTACTGATTCCCATATTTCAACGATTACCGATACGATTTTAATGTTGCAGTATGTAGAAATTCGCGGTGAAATGGCTCGTGCTATTAACGTTTTTAAGATGCGAGGTTCTTGGCATGATAAAGCGATTCGCGAATATACCATTACTAAAGATGGAGCCGAGATTACAGATTCATTCCGTAATTATGAACGAATTATTAGTGGTTCACCGACTAGAATTACAGTAGATGAGAAGAGTGAACTCTCTCGAATTATTAAAGGAGTTCGAGAAAAAAGTAGTGATCCGACAGATCTTTAAGCGTTCGTTATAGCTATTTAGAAGTTGATGTCAATCAGTTTTAATGAGGGAAAGTAAGTTCAGGGTTACTGATTAGATAAAGAAGCTTAAGTTGTGCTTCTATTCATCAAAACTGCTAAAAATAATAGGTTAATCGGATGACTAAATCAGAAACTGATCCTTTAACACTCAATGACTTTGAAGTGCATGATGGCATCTATTTTCCTAAAGATTCCGAGATGTTAGCAAATTCTAAGACTAAACCTGTCTGGGAAAATGCGGCTGAATCTTGGGTAAAAACTGGTTATGCATCCGGAATGCCAGGGGGACTTTGGGAAAAACTGCCTTCAGGTAAGCACTATAATTCTATTCTCGATATTGGTTGTGGTTATGGTAGACATGGCTTTTATCTTTCCCAGCATCGGCAAATTACTTGTGATCAATATTACGGCATAGATATTTCTGAAAATATGCTGCGCCGTCTGCTAAAAGTTAAGCAGGAACAGAATTTCTTTTCTACAGCAGAATTTTGTTTAATTTGTATGCCTGTTGAGAAATTACCTATTGCCGATAATTCAGTAGATTTTGTAATTTCTAGTAGTGTCTTTATTCACCTTGATAAACAAGTTGTTAAAAACATCCTATCTGAAGTTTATCGGGTGCTTAAGCCTGGAGGCGTTTTTTATTTTGACGATTCATTTTATAACAAATATTGTCCTGCTAATGTTTTGCGGAATCTATCTAGAAGTTTAGTGGCTTCAGATGTCAATCGTTCCTATCTTCAGCAATATTCATTCAGTGAGATTCAACAGCAACTCCAAGCATCTCAACTAACTCTTAAATGTCCAGACTATACAATTCAAGTTCTGAAAACGGCTATTTTGCCAGATCAACTCAAAGGAACTAAAGTGCCTTTTGCTAAAACCCTGAATAGTATCAAGCCACCAGAATTCTTGAAAGGGTTTTTAGCCAGTACCTATAGTGTGTATAGTAACAATCTATTTGCAGGGATTGATTAAAAGCAGCGATCGCTCCCTGTCTTTGTGTGGCGATCGCCGCTTTGCTATTAACTACTTAACGAGCATGGAGGGATTCGAACCCCCGACCCTCAGAACCGGAATCTGATGCTCTATCCACTGAGCTACATGCCCTTTTTTCCTTTCTAAGTATATCACTATTTAAAGCGATAAAACTGGGACTTAGCGGCAAGCTCACCCAATCCCTTCAGACAAATTGCTTAAGCGCCCAACATTTGCAATTTGTACAAACTGGCATACAAACCCCCTTGCTCTACTAGTTCGTCATGGCTACCTGATTCAATTAGACATCCCTGCTTTAAGACAAGAATTCGATCGACATTACGAATAGTTGAGAGTCGGTGGGCAATGATAATGGCTGTCCGTTGCTCCAATAACCGATTGAGTGCGTCTTGAATTAGGGCTTCTGTACCCACATCTAAACTGGCGGTAGCTTCATCCAGAACTAAAATGCGGGGGTTACGAATGGCAGCACGGGCAAAAGCTAGCAACTGCTTCTGACCTCCAGAAAGATTAGTACCACGTTCTCGCAACTGGGTATCGTAGCCTTGGGGAAGTTGTTCGATAAACTGAGCAACGTTGGTGATTTCAGCCGCTTTTTTGACTTCATCGAGGGCGTAAGTTTCACCTAAGGTAATGTTACTTTTGACATCCCCTGCAAACAGAAAGCCTTCTTGAAGAATCACGCCCATGTAACGCCGCAATTCTGCTTGGGGTAAATCTCGAACATCAATCCCATCAACTAAAATTCTGCCTTTACTCGGTTCATAAAGACGACACAACAGACGAATAATCGAACTTTTTCCAGCCCCGGTTGGCCCAACTAAAGCAACTTTTTCGCCGGGACGAATGGTGAAGTGTAAGTCTTTGATGACGTATTCGTCGTTTTTGTAAGCAAACCAGACGTGTTCAAAGCGGATTTCTCCTTGAGGGGTTGCAGCTTGATGATTAGGGTGGGAGCGATCGCCTTCTAAGCTATTAATTTGCAATCCTTCGGGATCTTTGATTTCAATGGGTTCACTCATGATGTCTGTGATCCGTTCAACGGCTGTAAACCCAGCTTGAATAGCCGTGAATTTTTCAGCAAATTGCCGTAAGGGATCAAAGAGACGTTGAGCAAAGAGGATAAAAGCTGAAAGAGTCCCAAAAGTGAGGGTGTTTTTCAGTACCATTAAGCCCCCTAACCACAAGACGGCGGCGATCGCGACTAAGGCAACCCACTCTAATGTGGCTGATACAGCTGAATCGTGAAAGATGGTTTTATCAACTTCGCGGATGTACTTTTGGTTAACCGTGCGAAACATTTCAGAATTAAATCGCTCTCGACGGAATAGCTGCACCACATTGAGACCGACAATGTTTTCTTGCAGCATCGAGTTGAGTGAGGAGAGTTCTTCTCTGGCTTTGTAATTTGCCTTGCGATATTGCTGCTGAAAATAAATAATTAAGGCGGTTACAGGGATTAGCATTAACACCAACATTAATGCCATCTGCCATTGCAAGCTAAACATGGCGATCGCTATCACCAAGATGGAAAATAAATCGCTGACAATGCCGATCGCCCCAGTGGTAAAAACATCGCCTAAAGCTTCTACATCACTGGTAAGGCGGGTAATCAACCGTCCTACGGGAGTACGGTCAAAAAATCGCACCGCTAAGGAGGTGACGTGATCAAATAAGTCGTCGCGAATATCGGCGGTAATTTGCTGCCCAACTTTTTGGACGAGGTAGCCTTGAACGGCTGTAAATAGTAGCCGAATTCCGACTGTAATCAGGAGGATAATCGCCAGAATATTTAATCCGTCTGCTACCGTGCGATCGCGTAGAAAAGACCAAGTTTGTTCTCGGCGAATCAGGGAGATAGCTTGCCCAACGATTAGAGGTTGCACCGCACCCGCAACCGACAATGGCACCAACAAGATCATTGAACTCGCGAGCAAACGTCCACTACGACGGGCATAGGGCACTAATCGCAGGAATAATCGCCAGTCTGTTTCACGAGTACGCGATCGCTGATTTTCTGTCAGTGGCAATGAATTCGTCATGAAGAATATCTATTAGAACTTTAGTTTCGTTAAATTTTAGTAAAGACCTAATAAACTCCATCTGAAGATAGATTCAAATGAAAATTTACTAATTTTAGAGTTTGCTTTTTGATCAAGAGATTATTGAGGATTTCTATTTTAGAAAATTTTGTTTGTCCTATGCGATTTTAATTCTATTGTTACATTAATTTTATCTGCTTTAGGGATTAAGCAAAGTTCGGCTATACTAAATTTGAGAAAATCTAATTAAACAAAACAATGATATCACCTTGGCCTAGCTTAGTAACTGTTTTGAGCTTGATCGTTTACTTTGTACTCATTATCAACGTAGGTCGGGCAAGAGCAAAGTATAAAGTTATGCCACCCCAGATGTCAGGCGATCCAGATTTTGAGCGAGTTATCCGAGTACAACAAAATACTTTAGAACAAATCGTGATTTTCCTGCCAGCACTCTGGGTATTTTCAGAGTTTATTAGCCCTATTTGGGGAGCCGGAATTGGAGCCATTTGGATTATCGGTCGTATCTTGTATGCTTGGGGTTACTATCAAGCAGCCGAGAAAAGACTGATTGGTTTTGGAATTAGTTCTACAGCAAATTTAATCTTATTAGGAGGTTCCTTAATTGGGATTATTCTTAACTTATACCAATCCAGATTATAAAAACTTTAAACCTTTCAATTTTAGGTCAAATCAAACAACTGTTATGGGTAAGGGCGAAGCATTCGGGGAATAAGCTCTCGCATCTACCCAAAATTGACTCTCCGAATGCTTCGCCCCTACAGGTGTATTCTACCTACCTGGAATCTACTGCATCTGTGTCTATCTGCATCCATCTTACATAACCTGCATTAAACGCTAGACACCCCATCTGTGGTAAAAAACTCAAGATTTTATAAACGAGGTCTAATCATCACCTTTATCGGTTAGATGTAGCAACCATCGGCAAATCTTAAGCCACAGGTAAAGCCGCTAACCGTAGTTTCTCTACCCAGTCATTTAGCCCCCCAGTATTGAGACGATAACTCAGGGGATGAGCAATCAGTCGAGCGCTACTTTCAAACAAGATATCCGTTTCAATTAAGCCATTTTCTTTGAGTGTGCGTCCCGTAGAAACTAAATCTACGATCGCCTCCGACATCCCGGTAATCGGTCCCAGTTCCACAGAACCAGACAGGGGAACGATTTCTACAGGTAAATCTAAGCTATGAAAATATTCACGGGCGCAGTGAACAAACTTTGACGCGACTCTGCCATGGGGAGGTAACTCTAAGGCTGAACGGTAAGGGCTAGATTCCCTAACAGCTACAGATAATCGACAGCCACCAAATTGCAAATCCGCTAAATGAGCCACTTGGGGGGTCTTTTCCCGCAATACATCATAACCAACAATTCCTAACTGAGCCTGACCATATTCCACATAAACGGGAACATCTTGTGCCCGAACTAACAAAGCTTTAGCCGTATTAGTAGGATCAGGGATTTGCAATTGACGGTTAGCTTTGTCAAGAAAACCACTAAAGTCTAATCCAACAGATTGCAGCAGACGAATGCTATCAGATAACAGAGCGCCTTTCGGCAATGCAACAGTAATCATGTTTGAGCTTTGAGAAGTGACGGGTTAGCGTTGAGCATTAAAAGGCGATCGCTTTAAGCACTTTATCTCAATTCCTCAAACTCTTGCTATACATCAGACTCCTACCCAATGCATCTTATAGGATAGCGAGACATTCGATAAAAAGCGCCTTTAAAGAAAAATCTATGAGTTAGAGCGATCGCTCACAGAGAAAAAACGAGAGCGATACAATTGATTCAACCTTGTAAGCTGTTGCAAACTGGAAGGAAATAGCCTAATCCCATGAGTACCCTTGAGCAAGTCCTAGAAACTGCTTTGCAACTGCCTTACGAACAGCAGGAAATGCTGATTAAAATTTTGCAAAACCGTCACCAAGAAAGTCGTCGTGCAGAAATAGCTACGGATGCCCAACAAACCTTAGCTGATTTCCATGCAGGCAAGTTTAAACCCCAGTCATCTATAGATGTTGTTGCAGCATTACGCCAGTCTCTGCAAGAGTCTGAAGCATGAGGTCGCTGGTTTTAACTCCCAAATTCAAACGATCTTTTCGTAAGTTTGTGAAGCGAAACGCTGATCTCCAGCAGCGTATTGAAGAAACGCTTCAACAAATGGAAGCTGATGTCTTTGCACCTACCCTAGGCACCCATAAATTGAGTGGCAAACTAGATGGTCTACAATCCTGCTCTTGCGGCTACGACTGTCGTGTAGTTTTCTCCATTGAGCAAGACCCAGAAACCAAGAGTGAAGTGATTGTCCTACTCGATATCGGAACGCATGATGAAATTTATTAGCCATACCCATCTTTGGGGGCATCGCACCAATGCTGATTTGTCAGTTCGCCGCTTTTGAGGATAGAGTAGCGATACGAGAAAGGAAGTTTGCAGGTTTTGGGCGCTGAGAGGGATAAATTGTACTTTAACTTGCTCCCCCTGAAGGGATGACAGATGAAAGCAGCCGAAGTTCTAAAGCGATACAAAGCAGGAGAAAGGGATTTTCGGCGGTTAAACTTGCGTGGGCAATCTTTTAAAGGTGCAAATCTGTCAGACGCAGACTTTTGTGAATGCGACATCCAAGGCACAAACTTCACTAATGCCATATTACACAATGCAAAATTCTGTGGTGCTAAGGCAGGATTACAGCGTCGTTGGGCGATCGCGTTGGTTCTAGCTTCGTGGTTAATGTCAGGACTAGGTGGGTTTTTCTCAGGTTTTGTTGGTTATTTAGTAGCATCGGCACTTAATTTTAGTAACATCCAAAACTTCACAGTTGGCGTAGTCTCCTTAATTGTGCTGATAGCTTTCTTTACTGTCACTCTCCACCGAGGTTTAGTAGCCGGAGCCGTAGCCCTAGCCGTAGCTCTAGCCGTAGCCGTAGCCCTAGCCGTAGCTCTAGCCGTAGCTCTAGCCGGAGCCGTAGCCGTAGCCCCAGCCGGAGCCCTAGCCGGAGGCTTAGCCGGAGCCGTAGCCCTAGCGGTAGCTGTAGCCCTAGTCGGAGCCCTAGCTGGAAGCCTAGCCGGAGCCGTAGCCCTAGCGGTAGCTGTAGCCCTAGTCGGAGGCCTAGCCGGAGGCCTAGCCGGAGCCGTAGCCGTAGCCCTAGCCGTAGTTCTAATCAGTGCATATATAGGGTGGCGTGCTTTAGCTGGAAATGAAAAAGATACCTGGGTTCGCTCTATTGCTATAGCCTTGGCTGCTACAGGTGGTACAAGTTTTCGCGGGGCTGATTTAACGGATGCTGATTTTACTCAAGCCAAACTTAAAAGTACAGATTTCCGAAAAGCTATTGTTACTCGTACTTGTTTTCGTCAAACCAAACTGTTAGATCGTGTGCGACCTGGAACAACTTACCTAAACAATCTACAACTCTGTAAATTGCTAATTACCGGACAAGGACAAGACAAGAAGTTCGAGCGTTTAAATCTGCGAGGTATTAATTTACAAGGGGCTAATTT
>Ga0164305_10000702_pt1 | contig 12993 bp, 13 predicted proteins | sample Whisoiple_237_MG_FD_110215 | JGI IMG/M metagenome (GOLD analysis project Ga0164305, IMG submission 110215) | Soil microbial communities amended with pyrogenic organic matter from upstate New York, USA - Whitman soil sample_237_MG | ecosystem: Environmental > Terrestrial > Soil > Agricultural... | reverse complement strand
GCCCAGCTGCGGGTCAGGCGAGTATTGGCCACCCGGTCGTGCATGGTCGCCACGACCGGCGCGGCAAGGGTCGGCACGTCCGCTTCGGCCGGCGTGTTCACCGGCCCGCGCGGGATGGCGCCGAAATAGCGCTGCATCAGCGGACGCGCCGTGGCCTCGTCGATGTCGCCGGACAGGACGACGATGGCGTTGTTCGGGCCATAGTTCTCGCGGAACCAGTTGCGCACCGTCTCGAGGCTCGCGGCGTCCAGATCGGCCATCGAGCCGATGGTCGAGTGGCGATACGGATGGCCTTCGGGGAAGAGCGCTTCCAGCTGGGCGTATTCGAACAGGCCGTAGGGCTGGTTGTCGCCCTGGCGCTTTTCGTTCTGGACGACGCCGCGCTGCAGATCGAGCACCGGCTGGCCGATCTCGCCGAGCAGATAGCCCATACGGTCGCTTTCGAGGAACAGGGCCTGCTCCAGCGCTGGGGTCGGGACGGTCTCGAAATAGTTGGTGCGGTCGAACCAGGTCGTGCCGTTCAGATTCGACGGCCCGAGGTTGCGCATACGGCCGAGATAGCTGCCCGGCGCGTTCTCCGAACCGCCGAACATCAGGTGTTCGAACAGGTGGGCGAAGCCGGTCGAGCCGGCCGGTTCGTCCTTGGAGCCGACGTTGTACCAGACCGATACCGCGACGACCGGCGCCTTGCGATCCTCATGCACGATCACCGTCAGACCATTGTCGAGGGTGAAGCGCTTCCACGGAATGGCCACCTCCGACACCAGATCGGCGACCGGAGCGGCGCGCAGCTCAGGCGCCTGGGCGGCCCCGGCGACCGCAGCGGTCTGGGCGCCGGCGGAGCCAACGATGGTCAGGGACGGTGCGACAACCGCGAGAAGGGCCGCAAGAGAGACGAGACGAGCGCGCATGAACGACTTTCGAATGATTCAGGCCAAAGGCGGGAGCGGCATAGGGCATGGCCCCACGTCCTTCGTCAAACGTGACTGTAGTGGGACGGCCGGAAGCGCAAAACCTTGCCCCCCGGCGTCGTTCTCAACGCCAGACGGGGCGTTTGGGCGCGGCGAGCGCCTTGAGACTCTCGACAAAGGCCAAATGTGTTTCGAGCGTGGGCCCGCCGGCGCTCGCGGCGAGGACTTCAGCCTCGCTGACCAGACCCTCGACTTCCTCGGTGATGCCGTCGCCGAGCCGGACCAGAGCCCGGGCGCGGGCCCTGACAAGCAGAAGGGCGGCGTCCGGATAACGGCCGGCGAGCCGCGCCGCCCAAAGAGGCGTGTCGTCGACGGAGCCCCGGAGTTCTTTGCGCCGGATCAGCACCATCTCCGCCGCCTCGCGGTGCGCCGGCCAATTCATCAGGAACGCCAGCCCCTTCATGGGGTCGACGAAGGCAGCGGCAACGGCGAAGGCGCGATCCAGGGCGATGACGTCCTCGAAATCGGGCAGCCCGGCCAGCAGGGTTCTCAGGGCATCTTCCGAAAGCGTCCGCTCGAACAGACTCCATCGCGCCTCCCCGGCTTCGGCCGCCCGGCCTTCGGCCTCAAGGACGGCGATCTCGGCGACGTACCAGCTGTCCGGAAGCGCCGGGCGCTCCGCGGTCTTCACCCTCCCCCAGCGGCTGGCCGACGGTGGTTCTGTCCGGGAGAGTTCCAGCGCCGTGCGCGCCTCTTCCGGGCGCCCGGCCTGCGCCAGACGTCTGGCGATCTCGGCGGCGACCTCGGGCTTGCGGCGGTCGTCGTCCGGTATGGCGAGTGCCCATGCGTCGATGTCCCCTGCCCTGTCCGCCAGCTTTCTCACGACGAGGGCCAGACGGCCGGTTGGGCGCGGCCTGTTCTGCGTCAGGTCGGACAACAGTCGGCGCGCCAGAGCCGGACTAAGGGCTCCCGCACCGCGCCCGATCCACGACGCCCATTCCGACAACCGGGTCGACAGGGCCTCCGTCAGCACGGGTCCGGCCGCCTCGGGGCCGACCGTCGACGCCAGCGCCGCCAGATCAATCGAAGCAGCGTCAAAAACGAGGGTAAGCTCGCCCTTGGGGTCCTTCACCCTCGCGGCGAGGAGTGGATACAGGTCGAACCATGCCACCAGACGATCGAGGGCCAGTTTGGCGTCCATCAAGGCGAGACGTCCCACGATCATCCGCCTCAACATTTGAAGGTCCGCCAGCAGCTCGGGCCGCTTGCGCCACGACACCCGCGCCCGACTGGCGGCCAGCGTATTCAGCCGCTTGTCCAGTTCCAGCGCCAGATCGGGCGCGCCGACCTCTGCGGCCAGCTCCATCCTCAGGCGTCGTTTCAGGTCCCCGTCCGCAACCTCGATCAAAAGCGCGGCTAGTCGCTCCGCGCCGAGTGCGACGAGATTGGCTTCGGACAGGGTCTTCCTGGCGGTGGCGGGGCGTTTGGCCATACCGAGGTCAAGACGCTGGAAGCCGCGCCGTTGCAAGCGCTCTGCCACATATCCCGGCCGAGACCTGGATCGTCTCCCCCGTCGTCAACTGCCGCGACCGTCCCGTTTCAGCCGCAGCTTTTCTTCCCCATTCAGAAGTACTTCGATGTGGGTGAACTGACTGCTCAGCAACAGCCTCATCTCGGCGAGATCGCGAGCCTGATCAAGGTCCGTCGCCTCGACCGATTCTTCCTGGGGCGGCACAGCGGGGCCGTCGTGCAAATGAAAGACATAGGTCGGCATGACGTATCTCCTCCAAAAACCGAAGGCGAAAACGACCTGACACGGCTCAGGTTCCCATGTCGAAAAACGACGGTGCGCGGGTCTCGGACTAAGCGCCGATCAGGCCTCCCCGGCCTTCCGGCCCGGAGAGGCAGAGTTCGGTACGGCAAAGCAGCTTCAGGCCCGACTGGTCCGAAAACCGGCGACAGAAGCAGAAGCCTGAGCCGGACACCCCTCAGAGGCGGCGCTCCGCAGCAACGAGACAATGCGTTCGATCGCCCGCAGATCCAGACCGTCGCTGCGGCCGTCCCCTCTCTGTTCCATAACGACTTCCAGCATGGTGGCTGCGTCCGCGAGAGAGGCCGGCTTATGTGTCAGGATCACGCGCTCGGCGTCTTCCAGCGTGGCGAATTCATCGTCCGTGACCGTCTGGCGCGTGGCTTCCCACAACGCGATCGCCTGTCCAAAGGCGGGATTGGTCGTCATGATATGGCTCCTGGCCGGCCTCGCGGGCCAGCAGATGTTGAAGGTCGGGCGTAAGGGGCCGCACGGGCCTCCCAGATCCCGAAAAGGGCGAGAAGCATCAGCTGCATCCAGATGACGATGCGCACCGTGACCGCGCCCCAGATTTGCAGGTCGCCGAGCAGGGTCGCCGCCCAGAGACCGATGGACAGAAGTTGCACGCCGGCCGCGGCGATCAGCCACCACCGGTCGGTTCGCAACGCCAGCACGATCAGCGTCGCGAAGAGGCCCAGCGCCAGAATCGCAACCCCGTAGCGGAACTCGCCGACGTGCAGATGATCCACGATCGGCGTCCCCACCTGGGCGACGAGAAGCGCAACACCGGCGATCCGCTCGGCCGTCCGCCCGAATCCCAGCAAGGCGCCGAGCGTCAGGAAGGTGAAAGCCGTCAGAACCAGTTGCGCCAGGCTGTAGCCGGCCACGCGCGCGTCACCCGTTCGCGACGAGAGACAGCGGCGTCAGCGGCTGCTTGTCCTCCAGCGTGCCTTCCATTCGCCACGACACGCCGAAGTCCTCAGCCACCTGGGCCAGTCCGCCGTGACTGCGGACCACCAGGCCCCGCGCTCCGTTCAGTTGCGCGAGGCTGGCGACGACATCGCTGATCTCGGCATGGCCGACATCGGCGCCCACTGCTGCGTCGCGGCGTCCGTCGAGCATTGTCTGCAACAGCTCACTTGCCGCCACCATCGCTCGATCGACGGCATGCTCCGTCGTGTGGATCTTTCGGGCGATCCGTACCCCTACCTGTGCTCGCTTCATGTACCCGCTCCGTCGCTGGTCTCTGGTCCTGACAAGGTCCGGATAGCATCGGGCGGAGCCTGTTCGGCGGCGGCGCGTGTAGTCGCCGCCATCACAGACACGATTCCGATCGACACGATCGCGGCTCCCATCGCGAAAGCGAGGACCAGAACCAGCCGGATCAGGATGCGCCGGTCAGGACGCGGGAGGAACCAGCTGGACGGGCCCGGGCGCTCGCCTGGGACGCCGGGTTGTTCGTCCGGCGCAGAACCAGGGAACGTCGGGGATAGAGCGGTGGGAAGGGCGCCGGGAGAAAACGAGGAGGAAAGCGGGTAGTCCCGGGAGACAATCCGCACGGCTTCGTAGCGATCGGACGTCCCGAGCCGTTTGTAGGCGTTAGACAGATGATTGTTGACGGTGTTCGGCGAGATCGTCGCCCCCAGTCGCCGGGCGATCTCCTTGTTGGAGAGCCCCTCACCCGCCAGCCGAACACACTGAAGCTGCCGTCGCGATAACCGGTCGCCCATGCCCCACCCCTACAGACGGTCAGGGCCTAAGCCGCTGACTCGAAAGAGAAGGGTTAAACCAAATTCCCGGGAATGCACGCGCGAGGCGTATCGAACCTCAGTGGCGGACGCGGACGTAAGATCCGGGAGCGGCTTCTCCGGCCTTGAGCTTGCCAGAGCCGACCTTGCGCGCCTTGACCTTTTCATCCGCGGCGGCGGCGTCCAGCCAGCCCTGCCACTCCGGCCACCACGAGCCCGGTTTCTGCTCGGCGGCGGCCAGCCATGCGTCGGCGTCGCCCGGCGCCGCATCGTTGATCCAGTAGCCGTGCTTGTTGGCGGCGGGCGGATTGATCATGCCGGCGTTGTGTCCCGAGCCGCCCAGCAGGAAGCGGGTCGGCCCGCCGAAGAAGCTGCGGCCGGCGTAGGTGTTCTTCCAGGCCGCGACGTGATCATCCTTCAGGGCCACGATCATGACCGGCGTCCTGATGGCGCCGAGATCCAGCGCGACCCCGTCGATCGACACCCCGCCCTTTTCCCTGAGCCGGTTCCCGCGCAGCACCTGGGCGCCGTATTCCTTGAGCATCCGGGCCGGGATGCGCGAGCCGTCGTCGAACCACCACAGCAGGTCCGAGGCCCGCGCCTCGTCGCCCAGCAGATAATGGTTCACTACCGACGACCAGATCAGGTCGTTGGCCCGGACCGTCGAGAACAGCTTGGTCAGGTCGTGCGCCTCGACATAGCCCTTCTCGTCCAGATAGCGGTCGAAGGCTTTCATGTCGTTGTCGCCGGTGAACACCGACCATTCGCCCATGTCGCCGAAATCGACGAGCGTCGCGATCAGCGTCGCCGAGGCCACGCGGTCGGCGCGATCCGTCGCGGCCAGATAGGCGAGGGTCATCGCCGACAGCGTCCCGCCAAGGCAATAGGAAACCAGATCGACATCCGGCTCGCCCGTCGCCTTCACCACGGCGTCCATGGCGGCGATGACGCCGTCCTTCACATAGGCGTCTAGCCCGTTGTCCGCATGGCTTTCGTCCGGGTTGGCCCAGGAGATGACGAAGACCGTGTGACCCTGGTCGACCAGCCATTTCAGATAGCTGGCCTTCGGCGTCAGATCGAACAGGTAGTATTTGTTGACCAGCGGCGGGACGAACAGCAGCGGGCGACGATAGACCTTGTCTGTCGTCGGCGCGTACTGGATCAGCTCCATCAGGTCGTTTTTAAACACGACAGCGCCGGGCGTGGCGGCGACGTTGACGCCGAGCTCGAAATCGTGAGGCGCGCGGCGGCTGACCAGCCCCTGCCCCTTACCGATGTCTTCCAGCAGATTGGAGACTCCGGTCATCAGGCTGAGGCCGCCGCTCTCGATCATGCGTCGCGCGACCTGCGGATTGGTCTGGGCGAAATTGGTCGGCGCCAGCGCGTTCATCATCTGACGGCTGGCGAAGTCGACCTGGGCGCGGGTGTCCTCATCGACCGGGGCCGTTGCCACGAAGTCCTGCAGCTGCCGCGCCGCCAGCAAATAGGCCTGTTTCAGATAATCGTAGAGCGGCTCGTCGGTCCATGCGGGGTCCGAGAACCGGCGGTCGCCCTTGGCCGGAGCGGCGACGGGCGCGGCCTCCTGGCCCATCGCCCGCTCGCCCATGGTGCGCCACAGGGCCGTCCAGTCGTTCCAGTTCTTCGCCTGCGCCTCGAACAGCGCAGCCGGCCGCATCATCACCGAGGTGTTGAAGTCGATCATCGCCCTGGCCAGCGTCGTCGGGTCGTAGGGCAGCGTCTGCGGCGTCGCGGCCTGGACCATGGTGGTGCGAACCGCCGCGGCGGCGTTCTGCATCAGGGTGGTCAGGGTCTCGGCGACGACCATCGGATCGGGCGCGGCGGGAACGGGCGTCGGTGTGGCGGTCATCGGGGGAGCCTTGCTTACAGCGAGACGAGGACGTCAACGGCGGCGCAGGCGCGCGGGGCCACAAAGAGCAACGCGAGGGCGCGGTCAGGGTTCTCGGCGGCCCACATCGGGCAAGGCTCGGCCGCGGTGTCGATCAAATCGCAAACGGGCCGGACCTGATCGGTCGAACCGGGCGTGTAGGCGGTGGAGTCGAAGGCCATGACGGGGATCCCTTGAACGAGGTCGCGTTCGATAGCGGCGGTATCCCATGGCTTTTCTGTTCTGACGATGCCAAGGTTTGAGCAATAGTTGTGCGTTTTTGCACAGGAGCCCGAATGGCGGATTTCAATTGGAACGACCTGCGCGCCTTTCTGGCGGTGGCGAGGACCGGGCGGCTGACTGCGGCGGCCGCGCGTGTCGCCATGGACCACACCACCGTAGCCCGACGGATCGCCGCGCTGGAGGCCGGTCTCGGCGCCCAGTTGTTCGACCGCAGCCCCCACGGCTACGCCCTGACGCCCCACGGCGAGCGTCTGATGCCGACGGCCGAGAAGATCGAGAGCCTGACCATTCGGGCGGCCGATGAACTGGGCGAGGCCGACCAGGCGCTGACCGGCACGGTGCGGATCGGCGCGCCCGAGGGATTCGGCAGCTATGTGCTGGCGCCGCTGATGGCGCGGCTCGCGGATCGGCACCCCGGACTGGACATCCAGCTGGTGGCCATCTCGGGCGTACTCAGCCTGTCCAAGCGCGAGGCGGACATCGCGGTCACCCTCAGTGCGCCCCGCGAGGGCCGGCTGGTGTCCCGCAAACTCACGGACTACGGCCTGAGCCTGTACGCCGCGCCCTCGTACCTGGACGCCCGCCCGCCGATCCTGACCCGCGCCGACATGGCCGGCCACCGCTTCATCGGCTACATCGGCGACCTGCTCTACGCGCCGGAGCTGGACTATATGCAGGCGCCTGACGTGGATATTCACGTCGCCCTGCAGAGCTCAAACCTGATCGCCCAGCTGCAGGCCGCTCTGGCCGGCGCCGGTCTGTGCGTGCTGCCGGACTTCATCGCGGCCCGGGAGGCGGGCCTGCGTCGGGTCCTGCCGGATTCGGTCCACCTGGATCGCAGCCTGTGGCTGGTGACGCACGCGGATCTCCGCCCCCTCGCCCGCATCCGCGCCGTGACGGCCATGATCCTTGAGGCGGTCAAGGCGGACCGGATCATGTTTACCGGAACCTGAACGTCCTCGCACCGTTGGTGCCCTGCACCGCAGCAAAGGGCAGAAATGGCCCTTTTGCGAAATATGTGAGGGAAGCGGCTGTGTTCGAGTCACTGAAATGCGCCCGCAAGGGCCATATGTATGTCGACAGCCGGAGCCAGCCGGGAACCGAGGTGTGTGTCCGTTGTCGACATCGCCGACCGTTTGAGGGCTATACGCCTCCGGTCAAACCAACCGACTCTGCACAACCGCCGCTTCAATAAAGCCTGCGAACAGCGGGTGAGGCGCGAACGGGCGGCTCTTCAGTTCCGGGTGGTACTGCACGCCGATGAACCACGGATGGTCCTCCCGCTCGACCGTTTCGGGCAGGACGCCGTCGGGCGACAGACCGGCGAAGGTCAGTCCCGCCTTCTGCTCGATCGCATCGCGATAGTTGATGTTGACCTCGTAACGGTGGCGATGCCGTTCGCTGATGGTGGTCGAACCGTACATCTGCGCGATCTTCGAGCCCGGCTTCAGCGTCGAGTCATAGGCGCCCAGCCGCATCGTTCCGCCCATGTCCCCGCCCTGCTGGCGCAGGACGCGCTGGTTGCCCTGGGTCCATTCGGTCATCAGGCCGACAACCGGCTCGGTCGTCGGACCGAACTCGGTCGATGACGCCTTGGGGTAGCCCGCAAGGTTCCGCGCCGCCTCGATGACCGCCATCTGCATGCCGAAACAGATGCCGAAATACGGGATCTTGCGCTCGCGGGCGAAGCGCGCCGCCTCGATTTTGCCCTCCGAGCCCCGCTCGCCGAAGCCGCCGGGCACCAGAATGGCGTGGGCGGCCTGAAGGCGCGCGTCGCAGGCCTCGCGGTCGCCCTCGAAGGTCTCGGCCTCGACCCAGTCAATGTTGACCTTGACGTTGTTGGCCACGCCGCCGTGATGCAGCGCCTCGATCAGTGATTTGTAGGCGTCCTTCAGGACAGTGTATTTTCCGACGATGGCCACGGTGACCTCGCCATCCGGCTGCAGCCGGCGGCGTGCGATCTCCTGCCACATGGTAAGGTCCGGCGCCGGGGCGTCGGTGATGCCGAAATGGGCCAGCACCTCGGCGTCCAGACCCTCGCGGTGATAGTCCAGCGGCACGGCGTAGATGTCGTTGGAATCCATTGCCTGGATGACGCCGCTTTCGCGCACGTTGCAGAACAGGCCGATCTTCCGTTTCTCCTCCGGCGGAATCGGGAATTCGCAGCGGCACAGCAGGATGTCGGGCTGGATGCCGATCGAGCGCAGCTCCTTGACCGAGTGCTGCGTCGGCTTGGTCTTCATCTCGCCGGCGGTCTTGATGTACGGCAACAGCGTCAGGTGCACGAAGCACGACTGGCCGCGCGGCAGATCCTGCCCCAGCTGGCGGATCGCCTCGAAGAACGGCAGGCCCTCGATGTCGCCGACCGTGCCGCCGATCTCGACCAGCACGAAGTCCACGTCCTCGCCCGCGTCCGTCAGGGCGGGCGTCAGGCAGAAGGATTTGATCTGGTCGGTGACGTGCGGGATCACCTGCACCGTCGCGCCCAGATAGTCCCCTCGCCGCTCCTTCTCGAGGATGGTCGAATAGATGCGGCCGGTGGTGATGTTGTCGGACTTGGCCGCCGACACGCCGGTGAAGCGCTCGTAATGGCCCAGGTCGAGATCGGTCTCGGCCCCGTCGTCGGTCACGAAGACCTCGCCGTGCTGATACGGGCTCATCGTGCCCGGATCGACGTTCAGATAGGGGTCGAGCTTACGAAGGCGAACCTTGTAGCCGCGCGCTTGCAGAAGCGCGCCGAGAGCGGCGGATGCGAGGCCTTTTCCCAATGAGGAAACCACGCCGCCGGTGATGAACACGTAACGGGCCATGTCGTATATCTCAGGACTTACTACTAATGAGCGCCAACTACGGCGTTGTTTCTAATTGTCTTTTGTACTCAACATAATAAGTCGAGCGGTTGAACGGTCGGCCCGTCGGGCGTTACGCCGGGCGTTACGACACCGAGGCCATTCAACTCGTTCAACTAATAGCACCCTGTTCAGCCTTCAATCCGGGTTTGTCATGCGCCGGTAGAGTTCCGCTTGGGCGAATTTCGCTCATCCCACGACCCGGGGCGTTGGGAGCCTCCCCAATGGTTGCGACAACTCGATTGTAGAGCAGAGACCTCAATTCCTCAGGGTCGGTCCAAACCAAGTGTGCGAACTGCCGAGTATCAAAATGAACGTCGCCGATGCGGTCACGGTGGCAACAGAATATGACCTCTTTCCCTAGGCCATGACCGAAGCCGGCCTCGTAGTACACGCCTCCCCTAGGTACTGCGTGAGGCCCCGCAACTCCCTCCAGAGCGCCGCATGTAAAGTCAGCTACGAGAAATTTGGATCGTTTGATCTCAGCTACGATCTCGTCATCGATCTTGCCGTTGTGCTGCTTGTTGTCGATCCGCAGAGGGAGGTATCCTGCATCCCGAAGGCCGGGCTCAATACCGAGCCGCCACGCATCGGCCATCGAGTCGTCGAACCACATAGCTACGAAGGCCTGCGTGGTATCGCCTCCTGAAGCGTCTAGTTCATCGACATAACGCCACCCGGCCGAGCTGACATGGAACAGGCCCGGAGGTGCCGATTGAGCGATCAGCAAGCCGTCCTGCGCGAGAAGGTTAGCGAGGCTGGCGGTCTCTCTGAATGATGCGCTTTCGGTCCATGCCGTAAGATGCAGATGCCAGAAGCGCTTGTCGGGTGTCGCCGTCCCAAGAAATATCGGCCCACCGACGCCAAGCCCCGCATTCATCATGGCGCGGAAAAATCGCTCTTTGCGCTCTCCAACTCGCAGCGGGCGACGTGCCGCTACCTCCTCCAACACAAACGAGTCGATCAAAGGCGACGGCACACCGGAGCGCCGTTGATCAACGAGCCAAGTCGTCAGCCTCGCCTTCTGCGCCTCGTCCATCGAAGCAAAGTCGCCCTCGATTGACCCCGCTAAGCGATAGGCGCCGCCAGCTCGTGGCGAGTCGATGTGGCGGGCATCCCCCGTCCGCGCGAGCTCCTCGGCGGGGGTGCCCCAGATAAGACAATCCATCAGCTGGCCCCCAGGCGATCATGGGCGAAACGCGCTCTCCCATCCCACTCGTCTAACCCCAGAGCTTGCCATTTAGAGGGCATGGCGGGTGGAAACGTGCGGGCACTAAACGGGGCGTAACGCCCCGATCGGGCACTAAAACTGTTCAACATTGTCCAACATTGTCCGGCGCTGACTACCGCCCACGTCAGGCCAGCACTGCAGAAAGCCTTGTTGAACACGGTTGAACGCTCCACGGCCGCGTCAACGGGCCATGGGAGATCACTCTACCGCCGATTCGGCGGCCAGACGCTGGAGACTTTGAGGGCGGGAGCGGAAGGCGGGGATAAGGTCCCCGCTCATCCTTACTGCGCCGGTGCGGGTTGGACGGGAGCCGGCGCGGGGGCCGTTCCCGACAGGCTGGACTCCAGATCCTGCAGCGAGGGCGCTGCGGGCTGGGCCGGGTCGGCCGGAGCCTGCGTCGGCGCGGCCCTGGGCGTCGTCGGAGCCACCAGTTCGCCGATGGAGTCAGCGTCGACGATCGAGCGGTTCGAGCGCTCGACGTTGCCGAGGATGGTCAGGCCGATCGCGCACAGGAAGAACAGGATCGCCAGGACCCAGGTGGTCTTGGTCAGCAGATTGCCTGCGCCGCGCGCCGTCATGAAGCCCGACGGGCCTCCCCCCATGCCCAGCGCGCCGCCTTCGGAGCGCTGAATCAGGATCACGCCGGCGAGCGCGACCGAAATGAGGATCATGGCGACGAGGAGAATTGTCTGGAGCATGGCAGCCGATATGTGTGGCGCGACACCGCGCCGATCAAGCGGCGGCGTCTAACATTGATGTCGTACGGGAGCAAACGGTCGAAGTTCGGCTATGCGCCCCTGATGATGCCCAGGAAGTCGGCGGCCTTCAGCGACGCCCCGCCCACCAGCGCGCCGCCCACTTCTGGCACGGCGAGAATCTCGGCGGCGTTGTCCGGCTTGACCGAGCCGCCATACAGGATCGGCGTCGTCGCGATGCCCAGTCCCAGCCGCTCGATCATCGCCGCACGCACGGCGCGATGGACTTCCTCGATCTGCTCCAGCGTCGGCGTCAGGCCCGTTCCGATCGCCCAGACCGGTTCGTAGGCGACGGCGAAGTCGCGGCCCGTCAGCGCCAGCGGCAGCGACGCCATGATCTGAGACCGCACCACCTCGACGGCGCGTCCAGCCTCGCGTTGCTCCAGGGTTTCGCCGACGCAGACGATGGGCGCGAGGCCCGCGGCCAGCGCGGCCTCAGCCTTCGCCGACACCAGCAGATCGCTTTCGCCATAACCCTGACGGCGCTCGGAATGACCCAGAATCACGAGGGTCGCGCCGGCGTCCTGCAGCATCGCCGCCGCCACGTCGCCCGTGAAGGCGCCGTGGGTTTCAGCCCGGCAGTCCTGCCCGCCGATCTCGATCGGACTCCCGGCCGCCGCCCGCGCCATCCGCTCGACGAGAGTTGCGGGCGGACACAGGGCGACGCGGCAGACCGCGGGCTCCTTGTCCAGCGCGGCGCGCAGCGCCTCCACCTCGCCCAGACTCGCGCCCAGACCATTCATCTTCCAATTGCCGGCGACCAGCTTCACGGATTGTTTCATGCCCGCCTTCTATGCGGCGACGTCGCCCAAGCCAAGTCGTCGAGACACGCCGTCAGCTCGCGTCGGGTCGGGACCCGTGGGCGGCGCGTAGCAGCCAGGTCCGAAGGCCGACGATCGCGACCCAACAAGAATGGCCTTCGTCTTGCCGTGCAGGTCGCTCAAGCCCTATAGGCCAAAGCGACACTCTCGCCGCTGTTCCGCCAGGACCGACCATGCTCACCGCGTTCCGCACCTTCGCCAAATCCAAATGGGCCGTCGGGCTGCTTGTCATTCTGGCGCTTGCGCTGCTGATCGGAGGAGGCTCCCAGCTGGACGTGCTGGGCAATCTCGGGCCGAAGCACGTGATCACCGCCGGCGAGCGCAGCGTCGGCCAGGCCGAGTTCCGGGGCGAGATGGACCGCATCCTCCAGCAGTCCCAGGAACAGGCCGGTCGCGCCCTGACGTTCGAGGAGCTGGTCGGCCAGGGCGGTCTTGCCCAGTACCTTCAGCAGAGGTCCCAGCAACTGGGCTTCCTGAACTGGGCCTGGCAGGCGGGCATCCGCCCCGGCAAGGAACTGGTCCTGCGCCAGCTGCGTCAGGCGCCGGCCTTCTTCGACTCGATCACCGGCAAGTTCGACGAGAACCTGTACCGGCAGAAACTGGCTGAAAACAACGCCACGCCCGAGATGTTCGAAGCGCAGATGCGCGACCAGTACATCACCCAGCACTACGGCTCGGCCCTCGGCGCCGGTATGCGCCTGCCGCGCATCTACGGTGCGATCCTCGCCGGTCAGGCGCTG
>Ga0164305_10000701_pt1 | contig 12998 bp, 11 predicted proteins | sample Whisoiple_237_MG_FD_110215 | JGI IMG/M metagenome (GOLD analysis project Ga0164305, IMG submission 110215) | Soil microbial communities amended with pyrogenic organic matter from upstate New York, USA - Whitman soil sample_237_MG | ecosystem: Environmental > Terrestrial > Soil > Agricultural... | reverse complement strand
CCGCGTAATTGCGCCTTCTCTGCCAGCATGGGAAGCAATGGCGGGAGCTGAGTGGAAACTGCGGTAACGGAAAGGCCGTCGCCTATCACAATCTCCAGATCGGCATTCAATGCGCAGTGCGCAGCCAGGTAACTGCGCGCGCTCTCGCTCAGACGACGACCCAGGTCGGGCCGCCGCAGATATTCGTCTTTGGACGCCACCATGGTCGAAACGCCGAAGAGTTTCCATCGCTCCACAAACTCCGCGTCCAGATCTCTTGTGAGATCGAATTCAGTTCGTACGGCATCACGCGCGGCGGCATGGTCCTGGCGCAATTGGAGTTGTGTAGCGGTACGATACGCCGCGCCGCTGCGGTCGGCCAGAACGCGCGCTGGCGTGCGCGCCCGGATCTTTTCGATCAGGCTTGGCCATATGCTAAGACCGTTACGGTGATCCTCAGCCATACGATTTATCCAGTGTATTTGAGCCGAGACGAAAAGCGCACGGAATACCATGGCATCAACGAGCTTTGCTCAGGTCCGGCTCATGCGCTCCGCTCATGCCCCCTCATAAAGTCTCGCTAATTCCCCATCGATCCTGAGCTCCTTTCTCAGAAAAAATAAATCTTCCGCATCTCTTGACGTGACCATATGGTCACGTTACTATTTACTCACATCATACATATTGAGGAGAATAAAACGCATGAAACTGGAAGATCTGACACTAGACGTTGAACAGCGCATCGACATCAAAGCGGCCCCCGAAAAGGTATTTGCCGCCGTGCTTGAAAGGTTCGGGAAGAAAAACACGCGGCCCAATGGGGAATCGCTGGAATTGCAGATAGAAGCCAAACCGGGCGGCCGCTGGTATCGCGACCGCGGCAACGGCATCGGACACCTCTGGGGCTTTGTACAGGTCATCAAGCCGCCAAGCCTGCTGGAACTGAGCGGCCCAATGTTTATGTCGTATCCCGCCAACAATCACATAGAAATTAAAGTTGATAAAACCGCCGGCGGCAGTCAGGTCACGTTGCGGCACCGCGCGCTCGGCATGATTGATCCTGAACATCGCAAAGGCGTGGGCGCCGGATGGGGCCACATGCTTGCCGAACTAAAAAAGGACGCTGAGTAACCACGTGCCCAGGATGAAGATGGCTTCAGGCCCCAAAGACAAGCTGGATCCGGTGTGGAAAGCGCTGGCAGACCCTACGCGGCGCTCCATTCTCGATCTGCTGCGCGACCGGCCGCGTACCACAACGGACATTGTGGACGCATTCCCACACCTCACGCGCTTTGGCGTGATGAAGCATCTGGACGTGCTGCGGGAAGCGGGACTCGTCCACACGCGCGAAGAAGGGCGGCAACGGGTGAACTCGCTGAATGTTTTTCCCATTCGGCAGATTTATGAGCGCTGGGTGAGCCCGTTTCAGGAAGTCTGGTCAAGCCATCTGCTGGGGATCAAGGAACTTGCTGAACAAGAAATAACTCAGACGGGGACTAATTCAAAAAAGAAGAAAAAGACTTAACCCGACAAACCTTCAACGCTGGCCCGCGCCTCAGCGGGCCCTTAACAACAAATCATTTTAGGAGAAATGATCATGGCAGAACTGACAGTAAAGAATGCAATTCACGACCACCAGGTTGTTTCCAGCGCAGAGTGGCTTGCCGCTCGCAAAGAGCTGCTCCGGAAGGAAAAAGAATTTACCCGGCAGCGCGATCAAGTAAGCCAGTTGCGGCGCGAGTTGCCGTGGGTGAAAGTCGAGAAGAATTATGTTTTCGATGGGCCCGCAGGCAAGGAAAGTCTGGCCGACCTTTTCGGTGGCAAGAGCCAGCTGATCGTATACCACTTCATGTTTGGTCCGGGATGGGAAGAAGGCTGCCCGAGCTGCTCCTTCCTGGCTGACCACTTTGAAGGCAGCCTGGTGCACCTTGCCAATCGCGACGTAAGTTTTGTGGCGGTCTCACGCGCGCCGATCGCCCAGATTGAGGCCTTCAAAAAGCGGATGGGCTGGCGCTTCAAGTGGGTGTCGTCTTTCGGGAATGACTTTAATTACGACTACAACGTTTCATTCACCCAAGACGAGATCGCGCAGCACAAGACGTATTACAACTACCAGAATCAGGACTTTCCGCGTGAAGAAGCTCCGGGAGCCAGCGTGTTTTACAAAAATGCCGCTGGAAATCTCTTCCATACTTACTCAACGTACGGGCGCGGCCTGGACATTCTGCTGGGCGCTTACAACTTCTTGGACATGGTTCCCAAGGGGCGCGATGAAGACGGGCTGGATTTTACGATGTCGTGGGTCCGGCATCATGACCGTTATCCTGAAGAGAAATCCGCGGGGCCGAAGGCGGCAGCTACATCCTGCTGCGGGAATGAGAGCCACGGATGAAAAGGCCCACCTGCTGCACAGCTATCGGGAGCAGGTCACACGGCGGCGCAAACAAAGCGGATGGCAAGTCCCATCCGTCGGGGCTGAGGCAACGCGGGTTGGCAGCGATGGGATTTTCACTGCCAACGCTGGTCCTGGCGTTACTGCCAAAGTGTCCTGCCTGTTTGGCGGCGTATGTGGCGCTGGGAACGGGAATCTCATTGTCAGTAGCGGCCGCTTCCCTCCTCAGGACTTCGCTGATAGGTGTATGCGTTGCCATACTGGTTTTGGTCCTCGCCAGCACCTTGCGCACGCTACCGATGAACCGGTTGCTTCCGAGCAATCGTATCCATTAGAAATGATTCAGGGCGTCGACGAGACGCCCTGATTTTGGAAGCAACGCACAAACCTTCTTGCACGATTGAGTGCTATAAGAACTTTATCAGCGCGTCCATTGTTTCTTTCGGGTTCTCTTCCATTAGCCAGTGGCCGGTATTTTTCAGGATGATCACGGTTGGATCGGTGGACACCAGCTTCATCTGATTTCCCAGCAAGGCTCCATTGGCCTTCTCGCCACCGATGGACAACACCGGCATGGGTAATTTCGTTTTAGAAAGTTCTGTGAAGTCTTTTGCGGCTTGCGGGAATGAGACAAAGTAAGCCCATCCTGCGCGCATGCGTCCCGGTCTGGCATAGGCAGCGGCGTAAGTTTGGCGCTGCGCTTCAGGAATGGAATGTGTTTTGTCCGCGGCAAAGTCATTCCAGTAATGCTCAAAGTATGTGCGCTCCCGGCCTTTCACCAGAAGCTCCGGTGTGGGCCCGTTGAAGCGGAAATGCCATATCCCCGGATTGTTGTACACGTCTTCCCAGCCGGCCACGCCGGGAAGAAACGCGTCCATCACCACCAGCTTGGTGACTTCGGCAGGAAATTGCGCGGCATAAGCGTACGCCACCATTAGACCGATATCGTGGCCCACAACTTCCGCATGCTGCACGTCAAGCGAACGGACAAGAGCATGTACACGGATGGCTGCAGTCTTCATATCCATGCCGCCAGCGGGAATGGAGGAGTCGCCAATGCCGGGAAGGTCCGGAGCAATCACGGTAAAGCGCGTCGCCAGCAGCGGGATCAGCGGCTTCCACATCAATGAAGTTTCCGCGTAGCCATGGATCAGGACAACCGCCGGGCCTTTGCCAGCAGTCATGTAATGGAATTGAACGCCATCAACATTCGCGGTGCGTGAGACGATGTTTGGGCTTGCCGCGCCGGCCTGCGAAAAGGCCGAAAGCGAAATGGCAAATATCAGGGCGGTTAGAGCTAAAGGGCGGCGGAGCATGGCAAAGCATGTCATAGAGACTCCCAGGAGAAGCATTTTACCTGAGAGGCCGCTGACAAATTTTTCCAGGCTTTTTACGGATTTTGAGACCGCCTTGTCATTTCAGCACCCACCAGTCCATCGCAGATTCCGGTTCTTTGTGTCCGATGACAGGCCGACGAAACATCTTGCCGCAGCTATGATTTCTCGGCTGAACCGGGCTGATATCTAAAATGCATTGGGTTTCATTCACAGAAAAGCAACCATCTGAGTTTCCGGCAGCATCTGACTGTTCTGCTCTGCTCTCCCCTTCTAGTAAGCGCTTCCACTTCCGGGGCGGCGTGTTTGTTGAATTCTGTTGACGTGGGCGCTGTTGACCCGGGCTCTGGAACTTTTGTGACATCTTCAGTTAATCTATTTTGCTTTTTTGTATAGGAGCGCCTTGGCCAACGCATCCGTCCGGACTTCAGCAAGCTCTTGTATGAAACTGCCTTTGTTGGCATTGCTCGTAATCTGCAACGCCTTGAGTATGTTTGCTCAGGGGCCCAGCCCGGAATCGGACAATCCCGTTAAAAAGCTAACGCTGGAGCAGCTCGGCAATATTGAAGTGACAACGGCTTCCAAGGAGCCGGAAGAAATACGCAAGACGCCTGCAGCCATCTACGTCATTACCCACGATGACATTGAGCGCTCCGGCGCCACCACCCTTCCGGAAGCCCTTCGACTCGCGCCCGGGATAGAAGTCGCCCGCATTGACGGCAACAAATGGGCGGTGGGAATCCGCGGCTTTGGCAGCCGCCTCTCGCGCTCCGTGCTGGTGCTCATCGACGGGCGTAACGTGTACACCACTCTGCTCTCCGGCACCTACTGGGAAGTGCAGAACATGGTGATGGATGACATTGATCGCATTGAGGTCATCCGCGGCCCGGGCGGCACCATCTGGGGGCCAAACGCCATCAATGGCGTGATCAATGTAATCACTAAAAACAGCAAAGACACGCACGGCGCGCTGGTCTCCGCGGGCGGCGGCAATGTGGAACAGGGCTTTGCCAATCTACGTTATGGCGGCAGCAATGGCCACAACCTGAATTACCGGGCGTACGCAACGGCGTTCAACCGCAGCCCGGAGTTCCACGCTGACGGGCGCAATTTTGACGGCTGGCGGGCGGGGCAGACCGGCTTCCGCATGGACTGGGAAAAGAATGACCACAGTGCGTTCACTCTTCAGGGTGATTTATACGACGAAGCCGCGGGCGAAAGCGTGCAGGCCACCAGTTACACGCCGCCCTTCTCCCTGACTGTGGAACAGGACGCGCGCCTTTCTGGTGGTAACGTCATGGGCCGCTGGGAAGGAAAGACTGGCGGCGGAAAAGACCTTCAGCTCCAGGCTTATTATGACCGCACCAACCGGCACGAGCCGAATTTCGGCGATATTCGCGACACCTTTGACGTGGATTTCCTGGAGCGGATTCCCTTGCCTGCCCGGCAGCGCTTATCTCTGGGGGCCGGAGCGCGCTTCAGCCGAGGCGATGAACTGGTGGTCGTGACAGGACTGACGTTCGATCCAGAGAAGCGGACAGACCAGCTCTTAACAGCATTCCTACAGGATGAAATTGAGCTGGCGCCACACAAGCTGTCATTCATTGCGGGCACAAAATTCCTGCACACAAATTACAGCGGTTTGGAGCTGGAACCCAGCTTTCGTATGCTGTGGACGCCTACGGACAAGCAAAGTGCGTGGGCTGCTTTCACCCGCGCCGTACGCACTCCGGCTGACGTTGAGAGAGATTTCTTCCTGTCAGGATTTATCGGCACCGCGCCCGGCGGACTGCCATTTTTTGCGCGGTTCAATGCCAATCCGAATTTCAAGTCTGAAATCCTGAAAGGCTATGAAGCTGGCTACCGGCGTCTGGTCAGCAAGAACTTCTATCTCGACATTGCGGCCTTTTTCAACCAATACAACAATCTCTTCAGTGAAGAGATAACCGGCCCCCCGTTTATTGAGAACCAACCGCCTCCATTGGACGACAACATTTCCGCGCCAACACACATTCTTCTACCGGCACAGTTCGGAAACAGCCTGACTGGCACCACGTCAGGCGTAGAGATCGCGCCGGAATGGCGTCCCACAAGTTTCTGGCGGCTGCGCGGCTCGTATTCATTTCTTGAAATGCACATCAAGAAGGCGCCAAATTCCCTTGATATCGGGACTGGGCCCGGGATTCAAGGAGCCAGCCCGCAGCATCAGGTGTTTTTGCAATCGGGATTTGATCTCTCCAAGGCCGTCACTCTCGACCTGCTGTACCGTTACGTAAGCAGGCTGCCCGCACAAAACGTGGAGGCTTACTCCACGGGCGACGCAACTTTTGGATGGCGCATGAATGAGCACTTTCATCTCTTTGTAGTCGGCCAGAACCTTCTGCAACCACATCATGCTGAGTTTCTGGGCGATCCGCGTGGTTTAGTTCGGATCAAAAGATCGGTTTATGCCAAGATTGCCTGGACAAAGTAAATCCGTTCACCAACAAAATATGGGTACATTCACTCAAGCGATAGCGCCGGGGTTGCCGCCCGGATCGCAACTAGTAGTCTGGAACAGGAGTTAGACTCCGAATTCTCCATGCACTTCACCATGCAAAGATCGATGACTGGAAAGCTGATCGCCTTCGTCCTCATTCTTGCGATCGGGTGTAGCAGCCACGCCCAGGCGCCGGCAACAGAATATGAGGTGAAGGCAGCCTATCTTTTAAATTTCGGCAAATTCGTGAAGTGGCCTGAATCAGCCTTGCCTCCCGGCACGGACAAGTTCTCAATCTGTGTTCTGGGCGACGATCCTTTTGGCAATGTGCTGAGCACAACCGTTCGCGACGAAAAGATTGACGGCAAGCCAGTCGTCGCGCGCCACATTAGCCGATCGCAGGATGTTACGGGATGCCAGGTGCTGTTCGTTAGCCGCTCAGAAGATAAGCAGGTCCGGAAGCTTCTGCAATCTTTCAGCAAGTCCGCCGTTCTTACAGTAAGTGATATGCCCGGGTTCGTGGACCATGACGGCATGATCCAATTTACGCTGGTCAACAACCGCGTCCGGTTTGAAGTGAACCTTGATTCGGTGCAGCAGGCAGGGTTGGTTCTGAGTTCTGAATTGCTGAAAGTGGCAAGCTCCGTAAAAGGCAAAAGCCGGGTGGGGGTGTTATGAGCATTGCTGCCCCGCGCTTCTCTCCGCTTTCACGGCGCTTAAGTCTGATGAACCTCTTTGTGAGCGGAGCCGCGCTGCTGATAGCCAGCGTGGCATTCCTGGCCTACGATCAGTTCACTTTCCGGGAAAACCTGGTGCGTGATCTCTCGGCGCAGGCCCAGATCGTGGGCGCGAATAGTGTTTCAGCCATCACCTTTAACGATCCCCAGGCGGCGCAAAACACGCTTTCAGCCTTGAGCAGCTTTCCAGAAATCCTAGCTGCCGGAATCGTTACGCCGGACGGACGCATATTCGCGCGTTACTCACGCAATTCGGCGGACCAGATCATTGCCGTTCCGATGATTCCAACCGGCAACGATGAAGCCGTGGACTTCCGGTCCGGCGAAGTGTTTCTTGTGCGCGCGGTGCATTTTCAGGGCAAGAACATTGGCGGAGTTTACATTCGCTCCAGCCAGGCGGCGCTGGCGCACCGATTCTGGCGCTACATTCTCATCTCATTCATCGTGCTGCTCGCATCATTGATCGCGGCCTTGCTCATCACGTCGGTTTATCGTCGGGCGCTGGCGGGGCCGATCATCAATCTGGCGCAGACGGCGGAAAGTGTCTCGGCGGAAAAAAATTATTCGCTGCGCGCCACGCCCATTGCCGACAAGACGGAAGTCGGCCTGCTCATCAACGCATTCAATGAAATGCTGCAGCAAATCCAGGTCCGCGACCAGGCTCTGCGGGATGCCCAGGGTGAACTCGAGCAGCGCGTGCAGGAACGAACGCAGCAGCTTGTCGCGGCCAACCATGAGCTGGAAGCATTCTCTTACTCGGTTTCACATGACCTGCGCGGCCCGCTGCAAAGCATTAACGGCTTTGTCCACATGCTCTCCGCCGACTATGACTCCAAGCTGGACGAGCGCGGGCGCAACTACCTGCAACAGCTCCGGTCGTCATCACGCCGGATGGCAGAGCTGATTGAGGACTTGCTGAACCTTTCGCGCGTAAGCACCACGGCGATGCACGGGGAAAAAGTGGATTTGTCCGCGCTGGCCAGGTCAATTGCCAGTAATCTGCAAAGTCGAGAGCCGGAACGGAACGTTGAGTTTGTGATCGCCAATTGCAGTCCGGAGGATGGCGATTCGCGCCTGCTGCAGATCGTGATGGAAAATCTCTTCAGCAACGCGTGGAAATATACTTCCGGACGCCCACACGCAAGAATTGAGTTTGGCCGCCAAAACAGGGCCGGCGGGCGCGTTTACTTCGTCCGGGACGATGGCGCAGGCTTTGATGCACGCCAGACAGACCGGCTATTTAAGCCCTTCCAGCGGCTCCATTCAGAAAATGAATTTCCCGGCACGGGAATCGGCCTGGCAACTGTCCAAAGGATCGTGCAGCGCCACGGCGGCGAAGTATGGGGAGAGTCCCAGGCGGGACGCGGAGCAACGTTCTATTTCACCCTCCGTACTGAGGCCAGCAGCCAGCGCAAACAAGCGTAGAGACAAATGAGCCCGCGGCTGCAATGGATTGAAGCGGCAGGCTCATCGGCGACTTTCTGATTCGCAACCTAAACCGCGCGACCCGAAACAGCTCCCATTTCCGTACCCGCCAACGGTTCGTTGGGCTTCATCCAATATGCCATGATGGCGCCAAACAGCAGCAGACCGATGCTCCCGAGAAATGGCAGGTCCCAGTTTTTGGTCTTGTCGATCACATAGCCCGCCACCAGAGGTGAGACGGCTGCGGCAAGGGCCGAGCCAACATTCATCAGCCCGCTGGCCGAACCGGAAAAGCGCGGAGCAATGTCCATGGGAATCGCCCAGAAGGGGCCGATCGTAAATTCGGCGAAGAAGAAGGCTGCGCTCAGGCAAAGGGCGACGGTCGTAAGATTGTGTGACCGCAACACGGGAATCATGAATGACAGTGACAGAAGGAAACCGGCGATCACCAGGTTGCGGCGCGCTTTGTTGCGGTCCCCGGTCTTGATGAGAATCCGATCGCTGACCAGCCCGCCGACGGTGTCACCAATCACACCCGCCAGAAACACGCCGCTGGAAAACAGGGCAGATTTTTTCAAATCGAGCTTGTAGCCGTGCATAAAAAACTGCGGCAGCCATGTGAGGTAAAGCCAGAGCGTCCAGCCGTAACAGAAATAAACCAGAGTGACCGGCGCCATGCGGAAGGTGAGGGCCTTCCATGGAACTGGATCTTTCTTTCTGTCTTTTTTTGCGGCGTAGTCGGGGACACGCGCCAGTTCTTCCGGCGTGATGCCGCGATGGGTGGCCGGATTATCACGGAAATAGAACCACCAGACCAGCGACCAGATCAGGCTCACACCGCCCAGAACTATAAAAGAAAGCCGCCAGGAACCTATGCCGATGAGAAATGCCACCAGCGGCGGAGTGAAGAAATTTCCTAATCGGGCAAAGGAATGGGTAATGCCCTGGGCGAAGCCGCGCTTTTCTGCGGGAAACCAGTCTGCCAGTGCGCGCGTCGCTGTGGGAAAAGTTGCTCCTTCGCCCAAGCCAAGAATGACGCGGCACACGATCAACGCCGTAAAACTGCCGACCAGGCCAATCAACATGGTAGAACCGGCCCAGATGATTCCGCAGACAGTGAGCGTCAGGCGCGCGCCGAATCTGTCACTCAACCAACCGCCCCAGACCTGAAGGGCCAGGTAGGCCCAGCCAAAGGCAGAAAACACCCAGCCCAGTTGAACGGTGCTGATGTGCAGGTCACGCTGAATCGACGGACCCGCGGTGTTGACGTTGATCCGGTCAATGTACGTAAGACCGTACATCAGGCACACCATGAAGAGCACGATGTTGGTTGATGAGAAAATTCTTTGCAAGCCGCCGCGCGGTGCGGCGACCTGAGCGGGCTTGGTGTCAAAGGTAGACATGGTTTTGTGCCGCCAGTTTTATCAGGAAACCGCGCTGGCGGCAACGCTCTTATTGGGTTAGGATAGGAGAAGGCCGTGCCACCGGCCTGAAGGGCTGCAAAACCGCCTTTTTTCCTGCCTCGGTTTTCAAGCAACATCCAGCTGCACTGGCCGCATCATACTCAGCTAGACCGGATTCAACGTCCCACAGAAAAGAGACCCTTTGCCCCAACCACTGGTACTTAAAAAGTCCGGGAAAGCGCTATCTCCATCCCCAGGCGTTGCTCCAAAGAATGAAACCAGGCCCAGAAAGGCCGCCGTGCTGTTCGCCGGCATGACTGAAGCCGAGGTGATCCGCAAAGCGCAGGCCGGCGACGCGGATTGTTTTGAAGCGCTCTATCTTCAGCACAAGCGGCGTATCTTTTCCCTGTGCCTGCGCATGACGAACAATTACGCCCAGGCAGAAGACTTCACGCAGGAAGCTTTTTTGCAGCTCTACCGCAAGATCGCTTCGTTTCGAGGCGAATCAGCTTTCTCCACGTGGCTACACCGTTTGTCCGTGAATATCATCCTGATGCACTGGCGCAAAAAAGGCCTGGCTGAAGTCTCACTGGAAGAGACGCTGGACCCGCAGTCCGAAGACGGTCCCAAAAGAGACATTGGCAAAAGGGATGACGTTCTGCATGGTTCGATCGATCGCATGACGCTGGACAATGCCATTGCAAGCCTCGCTCCCGGCTACCGCATTATTTTTGTGCTGCATGACGTGGAAGGCTACGAGCATAATGAAATCGCAGAGATGCTGGGCTGCTCCATCGGCAACAGCAAGTCGCAACTGCATAAAGCGCGGATGAAACTGCGCAGCGTTCTGCCATACATCAACGGCGCTAAGAAGCAACAAATCGCCGATGAAAACATGGCCGTTGCCGTCGCCGCCTAACCACTGCGATTAAAACTCCACTAATCTGACATATCATCGCTCGCCGAAGGCAGATTCCTTGCCCGGCGAGCTTTGCATTAGCATTAGAATTTTCCCATTTTTCTGCGACCCTGGAAGCCCGCGCCAAAACGACACTAAAAACATTCTTGTTGTTCAAAAGTGTACAGCCAATTTTTGTGCGTAGCAGTATTCTTCGCCAATGTTAGGCCTCAGGCATTTGGAGCTCACTTACGGGTGAAGATGGAGCTCTGGGCTTGATGTAATGGCTCCTGCATTCTTCCGTGGCCACCCGCAATGTACGGAAACGCCCATGCATCAAGCCCAGAGCAATTGAGGCGTGAAAAACAATATTGGCCAGACTCAACCGAAGTTTCTGGGCATTGACGAAAGACAGCAACTCACGAAGAGGAAACAGCGGGCATGAGCGCAGCGGGAAATATTCTCTCGATCGGATTAGGCGATTTGGTCAGCGCCAGAAATGCAGCGCTCCGCAGGGCCGGCTTTGACGTGGTGGCGGCAATCTCTCTTGAAGAAGTTTTCCGACTCTGCGGTGCCCGGCGCTTTGATGTGGCCATTGTCGGGTATGCTTTTTCCGTCGCGGAGCGGGCCGAATTTGTGCAATGCATTCATCGGGATTTTCTCACGCCTGTAATTTTGATCGACGCAGGCCAGATGCTTGCCAGCCTGCATGTTGATTCCCATATTCACGTGGACGCGCCAACAGAAGAACTGGTCCTCGCTGTCGAACGACTGACCTACGGGAACGGTTCTTCCGCCGTGGCGGTGTGACCACTCACGCCCGCGATTCCCAATAAAACTGCTTCAATTTCTGCTGGGCTTTTTCGGCTTCAGGTCACAATCCTGCTTCACTCGCGCGACGTCAAGACCGGCGGGAGAGAATTCCGCAATCTCCGGCCCTCGCGGTCCGGGGATTTGCACTTTGAAGATCTGCGCTCCAAGCAGCTCCCGCGCAGTGCCTTTGTCCATGGAGAGGAAACGTCCGCGTACCCAGTTCCATCCGTGATAGTGATGCGTGTCATCAACCCGCACCATCACTTCGATCTGCGGCTGTCCCCAAAAGCCAGGACGGTTCGGCGGCCCCAGCGGCATACCAGGATTGAAGTCGGCGTAAGTGTAGTTGCGATTGGTGCAGACGATTTCAACCCGAGGCTTGTAATCCGGGCTCAGGCTGAGGTAGTTATCCGCCTGGAGCTCAAAGCGGACCTTCTTGTGGCCGGTCATCTTCTCCTCCGAACGAAACTCAACCCACTTGCCACCAACGCTGATGCCATCGGCTTCTCCCTGATACGGACTCGCGACCCGATTCTGAGCGCTGGCCAAAAGCCCCGCGATGAAAATTACCGTCAGGCCAGCAATAAAGGGCTTCATGTTCACGGCCCGACGGTTACCGCTACGGCCAGTTCTAAAGTTGCCGCTGAAGAATTGCGATGCTTTCAAGTTGGCCTCCGAACAGGGCTAGTTTCAGACTAAATGGCCCGGCAATAAAGTGGTAATGATGATTCCAGACATCACGTTAATGCACTTCAGAGGCCAACGGATGTTCGCAATATTCGCTGATTTTATCTCGTTTTTTTCCTATGCAATAAGAAGTGGTGGTTTTCAACCAGCGGAATGGCTGATTTGGGCCAGAAATCCGTATCATCCGTGTTTATCAGTGGAAAATCATTTCCCATCACATCATGAGTGTGACTTGCTTTGTTCGAGTTCGTTTGTGAAATTTGAAAATGAGTATTTGTTAGAAATGTCCTTGACATGATGCAAGTACGGCGATACGATTTGCAGCCATTGGAAGTCTTACCAGGGATCAAGAGAAGGGTTTCCGGTTCATTCATACGGACTTCGATAGAGCGTCCGTCTATTTGAAATGCACGTAGGCAACTTCCGGAGCCGAAGCATGTCAGAGAGATGCAGACACACCCTTGGTGCCCGCCTGCCTGTTTCATGCAAGCATCGACCCCCCTTTGTGCGTGCCGCTACTTGCCCTCCGCTCTAACCGCGCTCTGCTGGGCAATTGACTCTTAACCGTTGGATTCTCACGCAAGAACTTAAACCATGCCATCGCCGAAGCACGGCTCTGTGCTTGAGGAGCCGTGGGCGACGCTCCATCCATCCACGAGTCAAGGAGAAAAATATGGGTCGCAAAGATGATAGAGAAGGTTTTTGGTTAACAGAAAATTCTGATCGAAGACGGATCAGGGACGCAGAGAACGCGCGCAGGAATCGCGCTGAGATCAACAAGGCATTGTCGCACGGGCAGGTTTCACGGCGCGACCTGGTGAAATGGGGCCTATTCACTTCAGCCGGCCTTG
>Ga0164305_10000700_pt1 | contig 12998 bp, 14 predicted proteins | sample Whisoiple_237_MG_FD_110215 | JGI IMG/M metagenome (GOLD analysis project Ga0164305, IMG submission 110215) | Soil microbial communities amended with pyrogenic organic matter from upstate New York, USA - Whitman soil sample_237_MG | ecosystem: Environmental > Terrestrial > Soil > Agricultural... | reverse complement strand
GCACGCCCGCCTCGCCCGCGACGGCGCGGGCCAGCAGCGTCTTGCCGGTGCCGGGAGGTCCGACCAGCAGGGCGCCCTTCGGGATCTTGCCGCCCAGCTTCTGGAATTTGGCCGGGTCCTTGAGGAAGTCGACGACCTCCTGCAGCTCCTCCTTGGCCTCGTCGACGCCGGCGACGTCGTCAAAGGTCTTGCGGCCCTTGTGCTCGGTCAGCAGCTTGGCCTTCGACTTGCCGAAGCCCATGGCGCCGCGCGCCCCGCCCTGCATCTGGCGCATGATCAGCACCCACAGGCCGATGATCAGCACGAAGGGCAGCAGGCCGATCAGGGCGCTGACCCAGATCGACTGGCGCGTGCTCTTGGCGTCCACCTGGGCGCCGGTCGCGGCGATGGAGTCCAGCAACGGACCGTTGGGAACGGGCGTCGTGACCGTGACGACCCGGGCGTCCTTCAGCGTCGCCTTCAGGGTCTCGCCGCGCGATTCGACCTTCGCGATCTGACCGGCGTCCCGCGCCTTGAGCAGATCCGAATAGGTCATGGTCTGCGCGCGCTCGGTGGCGGCCTTGGCCCCCGCGGGCGCGGCGATGCCGCCGGGGCGGCTGACGGCCACATAGAAGGCCATGGCGCCCAGGATGATGACGCCCCAGATGGCCAGATTGCGCAGGTTCATGCTCGTCTCGTTCCTCGGGCGCATAACGCCCTGTCACTGATGTCAGGTCGAAAATAGGGGGTTCCTGAGCGTTTCGCCATGGAAGACGGCGCCCAGGTCCCTTTCGTGCGTCATTCGGTCCAGCGCGAGCGCCAGTCTCTCTTCGACCAGCGACCGCACCCTCGCCCCCGTCCGTGCAAGAACCGGGGCGCCGCTTTCGTTCCGGATCAGGACAGGTTGGCTGGCGCGAGCGGAGGCCGGAAGGGTTTTCAGAAGCGCCCGGTCGGCGTCCGACAGCGCGGCCAGGCGACCGGCGGCGGGGACGACCGACCAGTCGGGCCCGGAGGCGGTGATGGCCCAGCGCCCATCCCAGACGGTTTCGACACCCGGGGAGAGCAGAAGAGGCGGCGACGGGCGGCGGGTCAGTTCGCCGGGCTCGCGGGTGATGGTGACGGGGTCGGCGGCGGCCTCGATACGGGCGCCGCAGAGGGTGGCGGTGAAGGCTTCGTCGGAGCGGAGGCGCGTCAGGAGGCTGGCCAACCGGTCGCCGCGCGGCGGACGGTCGCCGCCGCCGGCGCAGACGAGGATGGCGGCGAGGGTTTGGGCGTCGATCCCGCGATCAACGTCGAACGCCCCCTCTCCCGATGGGAGAGGGCTTGAGCGCACGGCGGCGGAGCCGTCGTCCTTGCGCTCAAGGGTGCGGGTCGGTTGGCCGGAGGCGGCTTCGCCGCTCCGACTCCCGACCCTCATCCGGCCCTCGGGGCCACCTTCTCCCAACGGGAGAAGGGAAGTCCGTGCCCGGGAACGGGCAAAGCGCGGGTCTTCGTTCGCCGGGTCATCGATCCACGCCGCACCCCGCGCCGCCAGCCAGTCCCGCACCTCCGCCCGCCCCGCATCCAGCATCGGCCGCAACAGCACCAGCCCCCGCCCCTCGGGCCAGGCCGGAGACGGCGCCCAGTCGCGCAACCGTCCCAGCGTCGAGCCCTCTTCCCGCATCACCTCGCCCTCGGCGATGTCGTCGGCGGTGTGGGCGAACAGGATGACCCGCGCGCCGGCCTCTCGCGCGGCGTCCGCAACCAGTCCATGGCGCGCGCGGCGGGCGGCGGCGGGAAGCCCGGTCGAGGGCTTGGGACCCGTCCACGCCAGACCGCGCCAGTCAGCGCCCGCCTCCCGTGCGGCCCCTTCGGCGAAGGCGGTCCAGTCGGCGCTGGCCGGGCTCAGGCCGTGATCGACCGTCAACGCCAGCAGCCGCCGCCCGTTCTCGCGCGCCCAGTCGGCGGCGAGGCGCAGCAGGGCGATGGAGTCACCCCCGCCCGACAGGGCCAGGGCGACGGGACGATCGACGTTGCGCTCCAGCCGGGCGGACAGGCGGTCCCTGACCGGCGCGGTCCAGTCTTCGGGCGTCGGGGTCAGCCCGGCCGCCGGGGCGGCGTGGCCGCGGGAGCCGCGGGGGTCGCAGGCGCGGCGGGACAGCCGATGCGGGTCCGCGCCTCGGCCGCCCGGGTGCGCACCGCGGGCGTGGCGGCCGTAGCGTAGCGCCGCGCGAACTCGTTCAGGGCGGTGCAGGCCTGGGTCTTGCGGTCGGTCGCGTTCAGAGAATTGGCCAATTCCAGCGTCGTCGCCGGGGCCCAGCCCGTGGTCGGCCAGCCGCGCAGGGCGGCGGCGTAGGCCGAGACGGCGCCGGCGTGGTCGCCCGCCGAGACGCGCAGATCGCCCAGCCGGCTGTTGGCCTCGGCCGCTTGGGGCGTTTCGGGCCAGGCGGCGATGACGGTCTGCAGGGCGCGATCGCCGCGCGCCGGGTCGCTGGCGGCCAGACGGGCGGCGGCGGTCAGGTCGCGGGCGGCGTCGCCGGTGGGCGAGGTCGTCGGAATGGGAGCGTTCAGCTCGGCCTCTCGGGCGGCGGCGACCTCCATCGCCCGGACCTTGGCCTCGGCGTCGCGCACGCGGGTGGTAAGGGAGCCGTTGTCGCGCTGGACCTCGTCCAGCTGGAAGGTCAGACGCTCGAGGTCGGCGTTCACGCGCTGGACCGTCGATTCCATGTCGCCCAGCCGTCGATCCATCAGGCCGACGCGGCCCTGAAGGGCCACGACTTCCGGGTCCGGCTCGATAATCACGGGCTGGCCCGCGGCGTTGCGCTGAGTCACGGCGCGTTCGAGGCGGCGGACGTTGCGGTCCAGCTGATCCAGCCGGCGCTTGTCCCACTGGACGGCCTCCATCGGCGCGTTCTGGGCCACGACCGTCGTGGTCCCGGCGATCACGATCACGCCCAGAAGCGAGATCAGGCCGTTGCGGGTGCGGAGGGCGGCGGGCAGCTTCAGCATGGTCGATGTCGTCCCAAGGTCTTCGCCCCGCCGCACCGCGACGGGGCCAGGGATCGTACTAGCGCGTGGCGCCCGAGACGATGGCGGTGTGGGCGTTGCGGTTGCGGGCGAAGGCTTCCTCGGTCGAACCGGCGGCGATCGGCCGCTCCTTGCCATAGCTGATCGTGTCGATGCGGCCGGCGTTGACGCCGCGCTCGACCAGATAGGTGCGGACCGATTCAGCGCGGCGGGCGCCGAGGGCCAGGTTGTACTCGCGGGTGCCGCGTTCGTCGGCGTTGCCCTCGATGCGGATGGTCACGTTGGGATAGCGCTGCAGCCAGGCGACCTGGGCGTCCATGCGCGGATAGACTTCCGGACGCAGCTGATAGCTGTCGAGGTCGAAATAGACCCGGTCGCCGACGTTGACGACGAAGTCCTGTTCCGAACCCGGCAGGGCCGCGCCCACGGCGCCGCCGGTGATCGGCGGATTGTTGTTGTACTGCTCGTTGTTCACGGGCGGCGCGGTCTCGCCGGCGCCGGTCACGACGGGTTTGCGCGGGGTGCAGGCGGCGATGGCGGTCACGGACAGACCGACAGCGGCCAGACGGACGAGGGTCGAGGGCTTCATCATCGGATCGTCTCCTTGGGTGAGGCCGAGGCCTCCAGCTTGGCTATAAAAGGTTGCTAATGACGCGCCACTCGTTTCACCAGTCGCGATAACGCGGGAGTGAGCCGAATGGCTCCGCTTGTGATCAGGTGGGGCAGCCGTCCGGGCCGCCGCCGCCGAGGTTGGAAGGCTGTTCGTCCAGAAGCGGCGACCACGCCGGGTCCGAACCGCGGCCGTTGTAGCCGGCCTGCGACACCACCCGACCCGACAGGTCGACGGTCCACAGCCGGGTGTCGCCGCCCGGGCTCTGACGGGCGAACATGATGTAGCGGCCGTTCGGGGCCCAGGACGGGCCTTCCTCGAAATAGCTGGACGACAGGATGCGCTCGCCCGAGCCGTCGGGGCGCATGACGCCCGTCGAGAACCGGCCGCCGCCCTGTTTGGTGAAGGCGATCAGGTCGCCGCGCGGGCTCCAGTTGGGGGCCGTGTAAAGGCCGCCGCCCCGGGCGATGGCGCGCTGGCCCGAGCCGTCGGCCTGCATGACGTACAGGCGGGCGCTGCCCGACCGGTCCGAGGTGAAGACGATCTGGCTGTTGTCCGGGCTGAACGAGGGCGAGGTGTCAATGCCGGGATCGCTGGTCAGGCGGCGCGTCTGGCGGCTGGACAGGTCCATCACATAGACGTCGGTGTTGCCGCCCCGGATGATCGAGAAGGCCATCTTCGACCCGTCGTTCGAGAAGCGCGGGGCCAGAACCTGACCGTCGAACTCGCCGAGGCTTTCGCGCCGGCCGGTCGACAGGTTGTAGAGGTAGATGCGGCTGTAATCCTTGCCCAGCGCCACATAGGTAATCTCGTTGGGATCGTTCAGCGAGAAGCGCGGCGACATGATGATTTCCTCGCCCTGTGTCAGATAGACGGGGTTGAACCCGTCCTGATCCGAGATGGCGAGGCGCGACAGGCGGTTCAGCTGTGTCCCGCTTTCCGAGACGAAGACCACGCGGCTGTCGAACAGGCCGGTCTCGCCGGTCATGCGCTGATAGATCAGGTCGGCGATCTTGTGGCCGATGCGGCGCCACTGCTCGGGCGTGGCGGTGAACTGGTAGGAGGCCAGCTGGCACTGGCGATAGGGGTCGTACAGGCGGAAGCCGAAGTCATTGCGGCCGTCGGGCCGGGGCGACACGGCGCCGTACAGCACCGCCTGGGCGCCGATCGACGTCCACTGCGGGAAGTTGGGGGCGTTGGCCAGCGTCAGCCCCGTCTCGACGAAACTGGCCGGGTCCATCGGCTCGAAATAGCCCGAGCGGCGCAGGTCGGCGCGGATGACGTTGCCGAGGTCCGAACCGTTCTGGCCGTCGAAATTGACCACCGCGATCTGCACCGGACGCAGCACGCCCTGATCGATCTCGACCTCGACGGGGTCGCCGGATCGCGGAGGCGGGGTCTGGGCCGTGACCGAGGTCGCCGTCATCGCCACGAGGGCGACGCTCGCCAGAAGTCGGTTCAGTCGCATCAGGGGCTCCCGCAGTTCAAATCCACGCCGGTCCTTATCGCCAGACCGTGCGCATAAGGCCAGCATGGCGGTGATTGGGGCGACTTTCAGGCCCTGCTACGCTTCATCAGCGATTGGCGCAGGCGCGTTCGGTCACAAAGGTCGGACGGAAGGGGCCGCCGGGGAAGCCGTCCGGCACGTCAAACGGCGCCGTCTGGCGAATCGCCCGCACCGCCCCGTCGGCGGCGGCGCGCCAGACGGGGTCTGACTGGGCCCCGATCAGCGTCGGACCTGCCGTGATCCGGCCCTGTGCGTCGAGCGTCACATCCATCTGGATGCGCAGATTGCGCGCGCCCGGAATATCGCAGGGCAGAATCCAGTTCGGATAGACCTGATTGAAGATGGCCGTGATCTGCGGACCCGTCGCGCGCGGCGCAGCGCCCTGCCCTTGCTGGCCGGTGGCCGGGCGCGTGCCGGGGCGGGTCGCGGGCCGCGGCGGGCCCGCGAGGGAGTCGAGGTCCAGGGTTTCCTCGCGGCGCGGCGGGGTTGGACGCGGCGGCGTAGGCTGGGCGCGCGGCGGCGTGGGCCGGGGCGGGGTCGGACGCGGCGGCGGCGGGGCCTTCTTGGTCGGGACGGGCGTAGGCAACGGCGGCGGGACCGGCTTCGGCTCGGGCGGCGCCGCAACGGGCTCAGGCGGCGGAGCCACGGGCGCGGTCGTCGCGTCCTCGGTGACCAGTTCCTCACTCGGATTGTCGGCGGCGGCGGCCTCGATCACCACGTCCGAGACGATCGAGACGGGCACGGCGTTGGCGATCGGGCGCGGGGCCGCCTTCGGCGCGAACATGCCGATGGCCAGCACGGCGGCGACGACGCCGCCATGCACCAGAACCGAGCCGATCAGAGCCGCGCCGGGCCGTTCCAAGGCGTCAGCCCTCCCCCGAAGCCGAGGTGTCGGTGATCAGGTTCATCTTGGTGAAGCCGGCGCCCGACAGACGCGCCATGACCCGGGCCACGGCCTGATAGGGCGCCCGGCCGTCGGCGCGAACGAAGACGGGCTTCTCGCGCGCGCCCTCCCCGCCTTCCTGCGCCACGGCGAGGATCAGACGATCCCACGGCACCTCGCTGTCGGCGACGAAGATGGCGCCGTCGCGGTCGATCGAGACCACCACCGGCTCCTGATTGGTCTCGACGGCGCTGGCCTCGGTCTTGGGCAGCTCGACCTCGACACCGGTTGTCAGCAGGGGAGCCGAGATCATGAAGATGATCAGCAGCACCAGCATGACGTCGACCAGCGGCGTCACATTGATCTCGCTCAGCGGCCGCTTGCGCGGCCGTCTGCGGCCCCGGACGTGTCCGCCGCCGCCGCCTCCCGCCAGCGCCATGGCTCAAAGCTCCCGGCGGCTGTGGTCGCCCGACGTCACCGGCGGCGACGACGGCGCGTTCGAGCCGCCCAGACGGCGCGCCACGGCGGCCTGCAGGTCATCGGCGAAGCTCTCCAGCCGGCCGGTGAACTTGCCCGCGTCGATCGAGAATTTGTTGTAGGCGATGTAGGCCGGGATGGCGGCCGCCAGACCCAGCGCCGTGGCGAACAGGGCCTCCGAGATCGCCGGGGCCACCGTCGACAGATTGGTGTTGCCCGACAGGGCTATGGCGCCGAAGGCGTTCATGATGCCCCAGACCGTGCCGAACAGGCCGATGAAGGGCGAGGACGTCGCCACCACCGACAGCACGCCCAGACCATTCTCGACCCGCTGGCCCTCGCGGGCGATCAGACTGTCGAGCGCGCGGTCGATCCGCGACATCAGCAGGTTGGCGTGGTTCTCGGTCAGCGGCCCGCGCGTGCGGGCCTCGCGCCAGTCGGCCAGGGCGATGACCAGCATCCGCGGCAAGGGGTGGGCGGGGTTCGGTCCCGCCTGTGCGGCGATATCCTCGAGCGACCGCCCCGATCCCACGTCCTGTTCAAATCTGTCCGCCTGACGGTTCAGCGCCGAGAACCGCACCGCCTTGTCGATAATGACGGCCCAGGACCACAGGGAGGCGATGGCCAGCCCGACCATGATCGCCTGGACGACGATGTCTGCCTCAAGGAACAGGGCGAGCGGGTTGATCATCGAGGCTTCGGCGGTGGTCATCGGAATCCTTCCGTCTGTCCGTCCCTGTGCACCGGACGGGCGTGGCGGTTATGTGGCGGCGGGGCCGGGCGCGAATCCGACTCTGCCGAGGTGTAGCCACGGCGTCACCCGTCTGCACGTGACAGGTTCGCAATGTTCCCGGGCTTCGCGTGGTATCAGGCGTCGGGAGCCAGCCAGGGCCCGACCTTTTCGATCAGCGTCTGCGTCGGCCTGCGCGGCCGTCCGTCCATATGGATGCAGACCACCTCGACATCGGCCCGGCACAGCACGTCCTCGCCGCGCGTCACGGTCTGGGAGATCAGCAGCCGCGGCCCTTTCACGGCATCGTAGTGGGTCCGCACGATCAGGGCGTCGTCGATCCGCGCCGGCTTTAGGAAGTTCAGCTGCATCTTCGTGACGACGAAGGCCATGGGCTGGTCGCCGTCCAGCAGGTCGGCGTGGCCGACCCCCATCAGCCGCAGACAGTCGGACCGCCCGCGCTCGAAATAACGGACGTAGTTGGCGTGATAGACCAGGCCGGTGAAATCGGTGTCCTCGTAATAGACGCGAACCGGCAGGCGATGTTCGCGACCGTCGAAGCGGCCGGCGGTGGGAATGTCGGTGGCTTGATCGGTCATCGGGTCCCTGTCGCCGGGGGCGGCTTGGGCAGGTTGGGGCAGTCGGCTCGGAGCATGGCCTGGAATTCTCTCGCCAGCGGGTCGTCGCTCATCATGATCCGGTTGGGCCGCGAGATGAAACTGTAGGCCCCGTTCTCTCCGCGCCGCCCGACATAGCCGCAGACAACCTTGCCGCGGCCCTCGTCCAGCAGCCGGATTTCTGCGGTGCGGCCCAGCTGCTCGCGCGCCTGACGCAGCACCCGGCGCTCCGGCGCCTCCTCGGTGAAACCGGGACGCGACGCCTCGACCGCCTTCCACAGGATCACCGCGCCCAGCAGCAGCACCGCGGCGCCCAGCACCGCGATCAGCCGTTCGGTCCGTATCACCCGTCGAGCCATGCCGTCTCCTTCAGGCGGAACATGAAGGGGTTCGGCGATTGCGTGAAGAGGTCGCCGGGATGCGCAGGTTATTTGGAGCCGAACAGTCCGCCCTGCTCAGGCGTCCTGGGCGGTTCGGTCAGGCCCAGATGCGCATAAGCCTTGGCGCAGGCCATCCGTCCGCGCGGGGTGCGCTGGATGAAGCCCTGCTGCAGCAGATAGGGTTCGATCACGTCCTCGACGGCGTCGCGCGCCTCGGCGATGGCGGCCGCCAGCGTGTCCATGCCGACTGGCCCGCCGCCGTAGTTCTCGATCAGGGCCTTGAGGAAGCGGCGGTCGTTGGCGTCCAGCCCGGCCTCATCGACCTCGAGCCGCGCCAGCGCCCGCGCCGCCGACAGCTTGTCTATCTTCCCCTCGGGCCCGGCGAAGTCGCGCACCCGGCGCAGCAGCCGCCCGGCTACGCGTGGGGTGCCCCGCGACCGGCTGGCGATCTCGCGCGCGCCCTCGTCGTCGATGGCCACGCCCATCTTGCACGCCGCGCCTGTGATGACCCGCACCAGTTCGTCGGGGGTGTAGAACTCGAGCCGCAGCGGAATGCCGAACCGGTCGCGCAGCGGCGTCGCCAGCAGGCCCGCCCGCGTCGTCGCCCCGACCAGAGTGAAGGGAGCCAGATCGATCCGCACCGACCGCGCCGAGGGCCCCTCGCCGATGATCAGATCCAGCACATGATCTTCCATGGCCGGGTACAGGATCTCCTCGACCGTCGGGGCGAGGCGGTGGATCTCGTCGATGAACAGCACGTCGCGCGGTTCGAGATTGGTCAGGATGGCGGCCAGATCGCCCGCCTTGGCCAGAATGGGCCCCGAGGTGGCGCGGAAGCCGACGCCCAGTTCGCGCGCCACGATCTGCGCCAGCGTCGTCTTGCCCAGTCCAGGGGGCCCGAACAGCAGGACGTGGTCCAGCGCCTCGCCCCGGCCGCGCGCGGCGTCGATGAAGACCTTCAGATTGCCCTTGGCCTGCTCCTGGCCGACGAACTCGGACAGGGTCTGGGGCCGCAGGGCACGGTCATGGACCTCGCCCGGGACGGGCGCGCCGGAGACGATGCGGTCGTCGCTCAACGCCCCAGCTCCTGAAGCGCCGCGCGGATGACGGCGGACAGCTCAGCGTCCTCGCCGAGGCGGATAAGCGCCTGATCGACGGCCCGGCGCGCATTGATCTCGGCCACGCCCAGACCCAGCAGGGCGGAGACGGCCTCGCCTGTGACGCTGGGAACCGGCCCCGCGACTTCGTTACGGACGCCCGCGGCGCTGGGGGTGAACGACACGTCGCCCAGCGGCTTGCCCTTCAGCTCGGTGACGATGCGCAGGGCCAGCTTGGGTCCGACGCCGTTGGCGCGAGCCACGGCCGCCTTGTCGTCGCGCGCCACCGCCGCCGCCAGCTCGCCCGGCGGCAGGACGTCCAGCACCGACAGCGCCGCCTTGGGCCCCACGCCCTGGATGCCGGTCAGGGTGGTGAAGGCCCGTCGGTCGTCGCGGGTCAGGAAGCCGTACAGCCGCGGCCCGTTCTCGGCCGACCAGCTGGATTCGATGTGCAGCGTCGCCTCGTCGCCCGGCGCCGGCAGCCGCTGAAGGGTCCTCGCCCCGCACGCCACGACATAGCCCACCCCGGCGCAGTCGATCAGGCAGTGATCCTGCTCAACCTCGGCCAGTACGCCTCTCAGACGCCCGATCACGCGGCGCCCCGCAGGGCGGTCAGCAAGGTCCGTTTGCGCAGCTGGGCGTGGGTGATGGCCACCGCCAGCGCATCCGCCGCATCGGCCTTCACGTCTCCGGCGGAGGGCAGCAGCCGCTTCACCATGAAGGCGATCTGGCTCTTGTCGGCATGGCCGGCGCCGACCACCGCCTTCTTGATCAGGTTGGGCGAATATTCCGCCACCGACAGGCCGCAGCGCGCCGGCGCCAGCATGACCGCCGCCCGGGCGTGGCCCAGCTTCAGCGTCGACGACGGATTCATATTCACGAACACCTCCTCGATCGCCGCCTCGTCGCAGCCGTGCGCGGCGCAGACCTCGCCGACGGCCTCGAGCAGGAACAGCAGCCGCTCGCTGAACGGCGCGGCCTCGGGCGGGGCGATCACCCCGTGCGCGACCCAGCGCAGACGCGACCCCTCGGCCACGACCACGCCCCATCCGGTGCGGCGAAGGCCGGGATCGAGACCGAGGATGCGGGTCGCCCCGGCTGGAATCAGGGTGTTCGTCATTCGTTCCATTCATGCCTCAAACGAGGTTGACGAACAATGACCGGCTGTCACTCCTCACGGGGGAGGATTGAGAAGCCCGCAAGGCCGTCCTCGGCGCCGAGCTGAGCAACCAGGGCGTCGATGTCGATCGGAACGTGTCCCTTGACCTTGAGATGGTGCTCGTGGATTGCGCCGTCGTGGCTCATCACGTGTCCGAGGCGGACCACCTTCACGCCGTTGACGCGCAGCAGGTCGCGGACGGCAAGGCCGCTGGGCGCCTGGCCTCGCTTCCAGCGCAGAACCACGTCCATCACGCCCACATGGGGCAGCTTGGCGTCCAGAAACCGGAGCACGGCCAGTACGGCAAGGGTCGCGGCGGAGCCGATCAGCGCGAGATCGGTCATTCCGACGCCGTACAACACACCTATCGCCGAGGTGACCCACAGCGATGCCGCGGTCGTCAAGCCGTGTACCGAAAATCCTTCGCGGAAGATCACCCCGGCGCAGAGGAAGCCGATGCCGGTGAGCAGGCCATGGGACATCCGCGTCGGATCGATCACCACATTCTGGCCCGGCAGGGCCGTGAAAGCCCAGGTCGACTGGTGCATGGCCGCCAGCATCAGCAGGCAGGAGGTCAGGCACACCAGAATATGGGTCCGGAATCCCGCTGGATGCCCGTGGTAGGTGCGCTCAATGCCGATCAGCCCCCCGGCTGTCATGGCCATTGCAACAGGCCAGACCAGATCCCAGTCCATGTGTGTAATTCGCTCCGCAAACTGACGAATCTCCAACGTAGACCCGTGAGTCGTTCGCGATCAAGCGGGCGCGGCTCTCGTCAGTCGTCGCGGGGATCCAGCCTGTAGGCCGTCACGCCCTGGATGGTGCGCAGACGCAGGGCCAGATCTTTCAACGCAGCCTCGTCGTCCAGTTTTAGACGGAAGCTGCGACTGAGGCTGTCGCCGCCGTCGATCATCTCGAACCGGTCGGCGCGCCGGACCCGGTCGACCCCGTCGAGCGCCGCCTCGATCCGTCCCTCGGCCTCGAGGTCCCCGCGCGCCCAGACCACCTCGGCGTCGACCACCGACTTCTGCGGCAGTTTGTGACTGACCAGCCTCAGGGCCACCAGAATGGCGAGGGTAAGCACCGCCCCGGTCAGGCCGAGCGTGAAGAGCCCGGCTCCAAACAACAGGCCGAGCGCCGAGGTAATCCACAGCGACGCCGCCGTGGTCAGGCCGTGGATCGAGAAACCGGATCGAAAGATCACCCCGGCGCACAGGAAGCCGATGCCGGTCAGAACTCCATGCGCCATCCGGGTCGGGTCGCTTACGATCTGGGTCCCATCCATCGGCGCGAACCGCCAGCCGGCCTGGGACACCGCCGCCTCCATCAGCAGGGCCGAGGCCAGGCAGACGAGAATATGGGTGCGGAAACCGGCGGCCCTGCCCCGCCACTCGCGCTCGAAGCCGATCAGCCCGCCGGCCAGAACCGCGGCGAGCAGGGGCAGGGCGAAACCGGGCAGATCGGTCATGTCCATGCACCGGCAACGGTCAGGCCTGCTGGCTGTTCCGCCCCGCCTTTCCGCGCTAGCGTCCCTCCGGGATCGGGAGGAACACAGCATGTCCAGTTCAGGTGGAGCGGTCGTGGCCATGGCGCGGCGGGCGGAGCGGACCATCGTCCAGACCCTGCGCGAGGCCGGAGCCACCTCTGCGGACCGGGCAGTGCCCCTGTCGGTCGGACGTCCCGGCGGCCGGATGGCCCTGCGCCGGCTGTTGCGGCGCGAGGCCGTGCGCGAGAGCGGCGACCGCTACTGGCTGGACGAGCGCGCCTATGAGGCGATGCGCGACGGCCGCCGGGTGCGCGCCGTCTTCGCCCTGATCATCGTCGCGGCGATCCTCATCGCCATAGTCATCTTCGGCCCGATGCGGGCCAATGCCCAGACGCCCGCCCTGCGTCCCGATCAGGCCGCCTTCCGCGACCTGTACGAGGAGCTGGTCGAGACCAACACCACCCTGTCCGAAGGCAGCTGCACCCTCGCCGCCGAGCGGATGGGCGCGCGTCTGCTGGCGGCCGGCTATCCCGCCGCCGATGTGCGCGTGCTGGTTCCTGCAGATCGACCGAAGGACGGCAATCTCTCCGCCGTCCTGCACGGCACCGACCGCTCCGCCGCACCCCTGCTATTGCTGGCCCACATCGACGTGGTCGAGGCCAACCGGGCCGACTGGACGCGCGATCCCTTCACCCTCGTCGAGGAGGGCGGCTATTTCTACGCCCGCGGCGCCACCGACGACAAAGCCGAGGCCTCGGTCTGGGTCGATACGCTCGTGCGGCTGAAGATGGCCGGCTTCCGGCCGCGCCGCGACATCAAACTGGCCCTGACCTGCGGCGAGGAGACCGCCGACACCTGGAACGGCGTCGAATGGCTGCTGCGCGAACACCCGGATGCGCTTCAGGCCGGCTTCGCCCTCAACGAGGGCGCCGGCGGTCAGCTGGACGCCGAGGGGAACCGCGTCGCCCTGAACGTCCAGGCCGGCGAGAAACTCTATCAGGACTACACCCTCGAACTGACCAACCCGGGCGGCCACAGCGCCCGGCCGCGCAAGGACAACGCCATCT